>Ga0102815_10002466_pt1 | contig 11233 bp, 10 predicted proteins | sample ColrivemetaGS759_FD_79113 | JGI IMG/M metagenome (GOLD analysis project Ga0102815, IMG submission 79113) | Estuarine microbial communities from the Columbia River estuary - Ebb tide ETM metaG S.759 | ecosystem: Environmental > Aquatic > Marine > Intertidal zone > Estuary | place: USA: Columbia...
CCTTTACAGGATATACACAATTCCATAGCCTGAGCAATCTCTGGATGGTTAAAAGGATTGTCTTTCGTGTTTTGAGTTAAAAACTCTCTTAGCACATTAGCTCGACCTCTAGTAGTATCCTTCTCGTCTAAAGTTGCTCTATAACTTGGGCACATTGTTCCACCAGCAAAATTTAATTTTCTACAATCTCCTGAACCATTACATTTTTCAATTGTTTTTAGAATACCACCTGTTTCCGAAAAATTGAATTTTGTCTTTACTTCTGGAGTTTCAACATCTGATTCATATCTCAGAAATTTATGCATTGGTAGTGCATCCACAATTTTACCTGGATTGAAAATATGATTTGGATCCCAAGTTGATTTAATTCTTTTTAAAAGTTGGTAAATAGTTTCTCCTAAATTTATAGGAATAAACTCTGCTCTTACACGACCATCTCCATGTTCGCCACTTAAAGAGCCTCCATATTTTGTTACTAGTTTTGCTGATGCTTCTCCAATTTCTCTAAATAACTTAACATCTTCACTCTTTTTTAAATCTAAAATAGGTCTTAGGTGTAACTCTCCTGCTCCAGCATGAGCGTAATACACAGAATCCTGACCAAATGATTTCATCATTTCTGTGAATTCATTTATGTATTTTGGTAAATCTGTTACGGCAACCGCAGTGTCTTCAATACAAGCTACTGCCTTCTTATCTCCTGGAATATTTGCTAATAATCCAAGTCCTGCAGCTCTTAAATCCCAAACACTTTTAGTTTTTTCTCCTGTTATTATTGGATAAGCAAATCCTAGGTTTTTAATTTTAAATTGATTGATTAAACTATTTGCTTTTACAATAGCAGCATCTAGATGATCTTCTCGAAACTCAATCATTAATATAGCTTTTGGATCTCCTTCTACAAAAAACCTGTTGCTTTGCTGTGTGCTATTATCTTTGGTACAATCAAGAATTGTTTTATCCATTAATTCACAAGCGGTAGGTTTGTGCTCCATTGCTACAACTGTAGCTTTAAGGCTTTCTTCTATAGATGTAAAATGAGCTGCTAATATAATTTCAAATGGTTTGGGTATTGGTACTAGATTAAGTTTAATTTCTGTAGTAAAAGCTAAAGTGCCTTCAGATCCTGCAAGTAGTTTGCAAATATTGAAAGGCTTTTCAGCATTATTAAACAGTTCAGTGTCTAAAAGTGCATCTATTGCATAACCTGTATTTCTTCTTGTAACTTCTGGGTTAGGATATTTAGTAAGAATTTCATTTTTTATAGAATCCTTACTCAATTCTTCAATTAAACTTTTATATATCTTTCCCTCAAGAGTTTTTTGAGAGCATTTTTCAGTTATTTCATTTTTAGAGAACGCTTTAAATACAACTTCGCTTTCGTCACTTAATAGTGTTGTTACTTCTAAAGTATGATCTCTTGTAGAACCATAGACTATAGATGTAGAGCCACAAGAATTATTACCAACCATTCCACCTATCATACATCTATTAGCTGTAGACGTATTTGGTCCAAAAAACAAACCATGAGGTTTTAAAAAATCGTTAAGTTGATCTCTTACAACTCCAGGTTGAACTCTAACCCACTTCTCTTCAATATTTAGTTCAATTATATTTGTAAAATATTTTGAGACATCTACAACAATTCCAGATCCAACACATTGTCCTGCTAAAGATGTTCCTGCTGCTCTAGGTATTAATGGCAAAGCGTTTTTAGAAGCAAAATGTAATAATTTTTTAATATCGTCTTTAGTTTTTGGAATCGCAACAGCCAAAGGCAATTCTCTATACACAGAAGCGTCTGTTGCATAAAGCGCTTGCATCAATTTATCTGTATAAAATTCGCCTTTTATTTGTTTGGCTAAATCAAGCAGTTTTTCTTTCAAAAGATTTATATAGACGTTAAATTTAATTCTATAAATATATAAATATTAACTTATGAGATGGGTAATGGAATAATATTTGTACAATGAAAATGAAAATAGTTAAAGAATGTAAAAAGTTTAGTTTAAAAATTGTCTAATTACATATCTTTAGCCCAAAAATCTAAGTACTTATATGTTGTTTAAAAAGCAGCTTTTATTTTTTATCTTATTTATAATTGCAAACTGTATTTATGCTCAGCTTGACAATACACGAGAAGGTTTTAATATTAAACCGTCAGACAGTTTATTAAATGGTAAAAAATCGTTTACTTTTAAAATTAATCCCATAGTAGGACTAACCGTAAAAAACGCAAAACATCATATAAATTACACACCTCTAACAAACAGTTTTAATAAAACTTCAGGAGTAGATATCTCTGCAAAGAGTAGTCTTGTAAATAAAACGTGGGAAATAAAACAAAGGTTTAGCGAAGACAGAAAAGATCTTGTTAAATACCAACGTGATTTTTATTTAGGCGATTTAAAAACTAAATCCAAAACTGTCATTATAAAGTTTAGAGACCATGAATATGTAGATGGTGATCGCGTCAAGTTTATGCTTAATAATGCTATAGTCCATCCAAATATTTTACTAAGTGGTGCGTTCTATTCTATAGACATCGATTTAAAAGAAGGATTTAACACTGTAAACTTTATTGCTCTTAATGAAGGAGAGTCTAGTCCAAACACTGCACAAGTAAAAGTTGTTGATGAAAACGGCAAAGTTATAGCAAGTAACAATTGGCTCATACGCACTGGTTATAAAGCCACTTTAATTATTTTAAAAGAGTAAACTATTTATTGTTTTTAGTTTTAATTCCATTTTAAAAATTTCTCATTTATTAACCTTTATTAAACTTTTTGTGCAACACTAGTTACATCTTTAGCGATTAAAAAAAATGTAAGCAATACTTTTTTTTATAGACTATCGCCTATCTAGTTGATTTAGTGTATTTTAAAAAATTTTAAATACTGACATATATCATATTATACATAGTATTGTTCAATTAATTTTATTGTATCTAATAAATATATCCAAAATTCAATAAGTCATGAAAAAAATTAAATTATTATTTCCTTTACTAGTTTTAGCACTAGGATTAGTTTTCACAAATTGTACAAGCGACGATCCAATTTATGTTGCTGGAGAAGATGGCATCAATGGAGTCGATGGTATCGATGGAGAGGACGGTTCTGCATTAGTATGTATAGAATGTCACTCAAACACTCACCGAGAAGCAATATATGCGTCGTTTGATTTATCAGGGCACCTTCTTGGAACTCATACTGGAGGAAACTACGGTTCCAGAGAATCTTGTTCTCGATGCCATTCAAACGACGGTTATGTTGATTTGATGGAAAGAGGATTTGTTCAACCAGGAGGTTATTATACTTATGGCCCACCAGAGTATGAATTAGACAACAATGGTGCTGTTGTAATAGAAGATGATCCTGATTCTCCAATTTTTGGTTTGCCAATCATCACTAACGAATCATTTAATAATTCAGCCAAAATTAGTTGTAATACTTGCCATAGCAGTCATAGTAGTTTCGACTTTGATAACGATGGTAATGATATGGCATTAAGACAAGGCTTTAGACCAGTTTCGTTATTATATGATCCTTCTATTGTTATTGACATGGGATTAAGTAACACTTGTGTAAACTGTCACCAACCACGTAATTCTTATACAATACCTGGGTCGGTGGATGATTATACAGTTACAAGTTCTCGTTTTGGTCCTCACCACGGACCACAATCTACAATGGTATATGGTATATTAGGCGCGGAAATTGCAGGTTCAGTTACATATCCTGTTGCAGGAACTAGCCAACATTCACAAGTATCTTGTGTAGGATGTCATATGGGTGAAACTACAGATGGATCTGATGGAGCACACTCTTGGTGGCCAACAGATAATGCTTGTGCCCAATGCCATGAATTAAGTATAGAGAATTTAGTAGTTACAGATTATGAAGCAGATTATGCGATATTACAATCCTTATTATTTAATATGGGAGCTATAACTTCTTCAGGTAGTACTACAAGTGGAAATACTTGGCCAGCACCTGTTGCTCAAGCTATTTGGAACTACAGAACATTATTAGAAGATAAAAGTCAAGGTGTTCACAACCCTGAATACACAAAAGCTTTGCTTAAAAATTCAATTGAAGCATTGACAAACTAGTCATATTAACATGACAATTGTAATTTAATATTAATGATTAAAAGTGCATAACACCTTTTATGCACTTTTAATCAAATAATTACTTAATTAAAACTCTATATAATGAAAAAGCTTTTACAACTAATAATATTAATAACAATTGCTTTAAATCTTAACTCATGTTATTATGATGAGATATTTGAGCAAGAAATTGATATACCAGAAGGTACAGTAGTTGAATTTGCCGCAGATATTATACCAATATTTGCGTTAAACAATTGTACAAATTGTCACAATGGTGCTCAAGATCCTAATTTAACACCTGGTAATGAATACAATTCACTAGTTCCAGAGTATGTTGTAGCTGGAAATGCGAATAACAGTGAATTTTATTCTAAACTTTCTGGAGGCCATGCAAATGTAGATGCCACCTCTTTAGCATTAATAGCAGAGTGGATTAATAGCGGCGCATTAAATAACTAACACTTAAGAAAACAGATATGAAAATATATAAAATACTTCTTCTAGCTTTATTACTATTACCCTTATCTCTCTTTTCTCAAGATGAAGTTGAAGAAAAAAAAGAAGAAAGACCGGAACGACCAGCTTTTGAAAGTTCGTTTTTAATTGACAATCCTACCAATGTATTGTTTAGTAAAAACACCTTAGAAGTTCAAATGTCTCACAGATTTGGCGAACTAAATTATGATAATAATGATTTAGCAGGTTTTTGGGGAGCTTCCAATATACGCATTGGTCTAACTTATGGATTACACGATCGCGTAACTATAGGTTTTGGAACTACTAAAAACAAAAGATATCAAGATTTAAATTGGAAAGTTGCAATATTACGCCAAACCAGATCTGATAAAATGCCAATAAGTTTAAGTTATTATGGGAATTTTGGAGTTGATTCCAGAGAAAAAAACAAAGGTTTATTCCCACGTGTTCAAGACAGATATTCGTTCTTTAATCAATTAATATTAACAAGGCGTTTTAATCCAAATTTATCTTTACAAATAGCACCAAGTATATCCCATTATAATGCAGTTGATAGCACCATAAAAAATGATATGTTAGCAATTGCTTTTGGTGGACGTTATAAAGTAACTCCAAATACAGCTTTACTTTTAGATTACAGTCAACCAATAACAAAATTTAAAGAAGGTACTCCTCCAGCTGGAATGAGTTTTGGTGTTGAATTTGGAACATCTGCTCATACATTTTCGCTATTCTTTACAAATCTTTTTGGAATATTACCTCAAGAAAACTACATGTTTAACGACAAATCAAATGGATTTGATGGCAATAGTAACCAATACTTAATTGGATTTAATATAACCAGAAATTATAATTTCTAAAAATAACTTAATACCTAACTACAGCAAAACATTATTGAACTTCTAAAATTGATTTATTGTTTTGCTGTTTTTTTTATACTAAAATGAAAGAAAACAAAAGAAAAGGAAAAACTATTTCAAGAAGAGCAGTACTTCCTATTCTAGGTAGTTCATTACTTATCCCTTTTCTTGGTAATAGCATTCCAGAACTAGAACCAGATAAAACTACTTCTAAAGAAGAAGACTTTAAAACTTTACTAAAACCTGATGGTACAGCTGTTAAAGTTAGAACAAGTGCTTTAAAAAGCTCAAAGATTGTAAAGAAAAATATGTCTAACAAATCATTTCTTAACTGGTTAGGAAGAAAACTCTAATTTCTTTTAAAGCAAATTAATATGGAAAATCACGATAAAAATTCTAGGCGTAAATTTATTGATAAGGGGTTAAAATTAGGCTTAGCAACAGCTATAGGTGGTATTGGTTTATCAAAACTTGCTAACAAATTAAATGCAAAAACTGAAAACAACTCAGGTCACAAAATGGAATTAATGACTACTGATGGAACCTTGATAGAAGTGGATTCGTCCGAAGTTATGGAAATGGATCATTCAATAAATGAGGATGAGAAATACAATATAAGGGAAGGTATGCCAAACCGAAAGTTTGTTATGGTTATAGATTTGGCAAAATGTAAAAATGCTTTAAAATGTGTAAGTGCTTGTAATAAACATCATTATATTACTGGTGATAATGCTTGGCTGAAAGTACATAAAATGCAAGAATCTAGAGATACAGCTTCTTATTGGATGCCTAGAACATGTATGCATTGTGATCAACCTGCCTGTGTTACGGTTTGTCCTGTGGGAGCAACTTTTAAAAGAAGGGACGGTTTAGTATTAATTGACAATGAACGCTGTATTGGTTGTCGATTTTGTATGGCAGCTTGTCCATATTCTACACGGGTTTTTAATTGGAGTGAACCGAAACAAGGTGAAACAAGTGAAATAACCATGGAATTACATGGACATAACCCATCAATTGAGCATGCTGGCTTACCAAGTGTGAAAGGTACTCCAGATAAATGTGATTTTTGCCCACACACAATAGATAAAGGAGAATTACCACATTGTGTTACTGCTTGTCCTAATGGTGTATTCTATTTTGGTGATAAATACGAAGATGCTGTATCTAATGGAGCTGTAACTTTAAGATTAAGCAAACTATTAGAGGATAAAGCTGGATATAGATTATTAGAAGAGTTAGGGACCGCACCAAGTGTTTATTATTTACCACCTGTGGATAGATTGGTTGATTTTAAAGATGGCTTGAAAGACTATAAGAAATTCGAATCTGTTGAAAAACCTGATTAATTATGAAAAATTATGATACATTATTAAACGATCTAATACCCAGAAAGTTTGGTAAGCGAGGTACTATATGGACTGTTTTTTTAATTTTAATTATTGTTGTTGGCCTAATTGCGTATATAGATCAAGTTAATAAAGGGCAAGTTGTAACCAACATGCGAGATTATGCACTATGGGGTATTTACATATCTAATTTTGTGTTTTTTGTTGCTACCAGTTTTGTAGGATCAGTTACTGTTGCCGTTTTGAGGTTAACTAATAATGACTGGAGAACTCCTATAGTTAGAATTGCAGAAATTATTTCATTGGCAGCAATTGTCATGGCTGGTATCACTATTATGATAGATATGGCCAGACCTGATCGATTATTACATTTATTTATTTATGCAAGACTGCAATCTCCTATTACTTGGGATGTTATAATAGTACCAACATCTATTGTTTTAAGTTTTTTATTGCTTTATTTTCCATTACTACCCGATTTGGCCATTCTTAAGAAATATCACCAAAAATCTAAGCCAAATTTTAGTAAATGGTATGGCAAATTGGCATTAAACTGGACAGGAAGTAAAATACAAAAATCTATTCAAACCAAATCAATAAAAATAATTGCTTTAATGATAATACCTGTTGGAATATTATTACAAACTATTGATGCTTGGTTGTTTTCAACTACATATAGAGTTGGTTGGGATAGCACCAATATGGGGGCTTATTTTATTTCAGGAGCATTTGTTGCAGGTGTTGGTGCCCTAGTCACTTTAATGTATATTATAAGAAAAGTAAGAAAACTTGAAGATTATATAACTGAATTCCATTTTGATAAATTAGGTAAATATTTAGCACTTGCTTGTTTAACATATTTATACTTTAATGTAAATGAGTATTTAATCCCCATATTTACAGCACCAGTGCAAGAGGATATTCATTTAAACACTTTAATTTCTGGAGAGTATGCACCACTATTTTGGTTTGCTCAAATAGTAGGGTTAATTTTACCTCTTATTATATTGATATTTAAAAAGGGTAGAAAACCATTATCAATGTTTATTGTTGGCTTAATGGTAGTCGTGGGTTCATGGTGGAAACGTTATATTATCGTTACACCAACACTACTGCATCCTTTTTTACCAATAGAAGGTGTTCCAGAATCCTGGCATCATTATTTTCCTAGTATGCATGAGTGGTTAATTACTGCGGCAACCTTAGCAATGGCTTTATTAATAATTACAGTTTTAGTTCGATATTTACCTGTTATTCCTATTCAAAGAACCTTTGACGAACAAGAATTATTAAAAACTAAGAAAACTACTGAGTCATGAAGAAGAATCAATTAAATTTTCGTTTTGTTATTTTAGCAATAATAAGTGTGTTTTTATTCTTTGCTAGCTTTCAACATATTTATGCTCAAGGCGCTAAAAAGAATAATGTAAGATTAAAAGCTAATTATGTTAAAATAATGAATAATGAGGTTTATTTTGACTTAAAAGCTGGTTCTAGAATAGATAAAAAGAATGTCGACATTGCAAATATTGAGTTGTTAATTTCTAATGAGTTTTATGACGAGGAAATAAAATTAGGTTCAGTTACAACCAATATGAATGGCGAATGTAGATTTGTAATAAAAGATATTAATACACTAAAACCTGATTCAACAAATACTTTCAATATTGTTGTATCGTTTAAAGGGAACGATAAGTTCAAAAGAGCTTCTAAAAGTATTAGTTTTAAAGATGCTCAAATTAAAGCAGAACTAATTACTAAAGACAGTATTAACTATATAAGGGCTAAACTTTTAGATACTAGTAAAGATAGTCTAATTAGTGATACACCATTAACAGTGCAAGTTCAGCGATTATTTCAACCTTTATATATTGGTGAAGAATTTTATTTAACTGATGAGAATGGCATCATAATTGTACCTATTGAAGAAGGAATACCAGGTGTTAATGGAATTTTAACTTTTGAAGTGGTTCTAAATGATAATGAATACTACGGAACTGTAAAAGCTATAGTTATTGCTCCTATAGGAACACTAATCGAAGATGAATCGACTTTTGATGAAAGAAAAATGTGGTCACCAAGAAATAAAACGCCATTATTCTTACTTATTTTTCCGAATTTATTAATTTTGGGAATGTGGGGTTTAATCGTATATTTAATTATTAATTTATTCAAAATTTCAAAATCTAAAATCTAAAAAAAATGAAAACATTTAAAATTTTAACAATCATTGGAATTATTTCGTTTGCTTTATTTTCTTTTACATCAGTTATTCAGGATGAATGGACAGTTCCGGATAAATATGTTAATATGGAAAACCCAATAGATGCAAATACTGATAAAGCAATTGGGAAATCATTATACAGTAAACATTGTAAATCTTGCCATGGTAATGAAGGTTATGGTGATGGACCAAAAGCTGAGGAATTAGATGGAAACTTAGGCGATTTTTCTTCTGAAGAATTTCAAGCTCAAACAGACGGTGAATTATTTTATAAAACTACCTTTGGTAGAGATGATATGCCGGAATACACAAAAAAAATGCCAGAAGATGAAGACAGATGGTTAATTGTAAATTATATGAGAACTTTGGCAGAATAATATTATTTATTATAATTTTTAAAAACCGGACAATTTGTTCGGTTTTTTTTATGATAAATTTTTCATACCAAACTTTTTTCAATGTAAAATTCAGATATATTTGAAGACCAGCTATAATAATTGTAGATTTTAAAAAATTGATTATTTAAAAAAAATACATTTCAAAAATCTTAATTTGTACCTCTTTTTTTTAAAAAAATCAATAAAAGTTGCAAGATTTGCTTGAACTATTTAATTGTATAATTTCTAAGCAGGCTTATCTGTATACATTAACGTCAAAAAAAGCTAGATGTAATAAAGATTACTAAACATGATTTTTATCATATTTAAGCATAATAAGAACAACTATTTTTAAGCTACGTTATTAAAATATAAATAAATATACCCGTTGTGAGTTTAGAGACTTTATTTACATTAATGTTTTTAATAATAAACGATGAAAAAACTAAAATTAAATTCTGATTTCCTTATTCATATAATATAAATTATTAATAGTATAAATTTTACCCTAAATACACAACGGGTATGTATTCTACTATTATGGCAAATAAAAAAATAAAACCTGACAACACAAATAGGCGTAATTTCCTGAGATTAGGTTTGTTGTCCAGTGTCTCTGCTGTAGCCGGTGTATCTTTAGTTTCGAGCCTGACTCAAGAAGAAGAAGAAAAAACATCAGGTGAAAAAGTTAGACTTCTAACTCCAGAAGGTAACATTGTTGAAGTTGATGCTGAAAGTATAAATAAATATCCTGAAGCTCATATTACGTCTGCTGAATCTAGAAAAGGAATACCAAACAAAAAATTTGTAATGGTAATAGATTTGGCAAAATGTAAAAATGCCAGAAAGTGTGTTGAAAGTTGTCAAAAGGCTCATGATCTGGATTATCATGAAGAGTTTATGAAAATTCAGCTTATGCAGGATAATGAAGAATCTTTTCCTTACTGGTTTCCAAAACCTTGCTTCCATTGTGATGAACCACCTTGTGTCACAGTTTGCCCTACAGGTGCAACATTTAAACGCGATGATGGAATTGTTTTAATAGATAATGATCGTTGTATAGGTTGTAAATTCTGTATGACAAGCTGTCCTTATTCTGCTCGTTTATTCAATTGGGGGCATAAAGATAGTTTTGACAATACAGACCAGCCATATTCTCCAGAAACTAGTGTTCCGGCTGCCGAAGGAACCGTAATGAAATGTGACTTTTGCCCTGATCTATTGCGTCAAGGGAAATTACCATATTGTGCACAATCTTGTCCAATGGGTGTTATTTATTTTGGCGACAAAAATGAAGACATTGTTACCAATGGAGAAGAAACGGTTCGTTTTTCTGAATTGATAAAAGAGCGAAGCGGGTACAGACATCTAGAACATTTGGGTACTAGACCCAATGTGTATTATTTACCTGCTGTAAACAGAGAATCATTATTAGAGAATGGTTTTAAAAATTTGGATGAAGATATTATAGAACGTTATAAAAATGTTCCTTATGTTCAAGAATTAAAAAATAAAGGAAAACTTTAACTACTAAATACTCTTAATTATGAATTTAGAAATTAGAAAAAGAGAATTGGTTAAAGAATTTTATCCAATGTTAGAAAAAACAACTAAATGGTCAAAAATCTGGATTGGATTTTTAATTACCATTATTTTAGTTGGATTAGTAGCGTTTATTCTACAAATTCAGAAAGGTCATAAAATTACTGGTATGAGAGATAATGTAGTTTGGGGTATTTATATTATCAATTTTATATTCTTTGTTTGCTTAAGCTATTCAGGAGCATTTATCGCAGGGATATTACATTTCTTCAAATCGCCATGGAAAA
>Ga0102815_10002471_pt1 | contig 11226 bp, 9 predicted proteins | sample ColrivemetaGS759_FD_79113 | JGI IMG/M metagenome (GOLD analysis project Ga0102815, IMG submission 79113) | Estuarine microbial communities from the Columbia River estuary - Ebb tide ETM metaG S.759 | ecosystem: Environmental > Aquatic > Marine > Intertidal zone > Estuary | place: USA: Columbia...
CTCCACAGCTTGCGCCCCTTCGGTTGTGTTCATCACCAAAGAAATCTCTTCGTTTTTCAGCATGTCAACGATATTCGGGCGTCCCTCATACATCTTGTTCACAACATCGCAGTTGATCTTATGCTCCGATAGGAAGGCCGCGGTGCCCCGCGTGGCGACCAAAGCGAACCCAAGCCCAACCAAGATCTGCGCTGTTTCCACCATCTGTTCGGTTTTATCAGCATCTTTGATCGACATAAACACGCGCGTGTCTTGCCCTGACTTGGGCCGTGGTAAATCCATACCAGCGCCCATCTGTGCCTTTAAAAATGCACGCGCAAAACTTTGATCCCAACCCATCACCTCACCGGTCGAGCGCATTTCGGGCCCCAAAATTGTATCTACACCGGGGAAGCGCGCAAACGGCATCACCGCTTCTTTGACGCTATACCAAGGCATATCGGGATCGGCCAAGGTCATTGGATCTGCGATCGGCACCGATTGTTCATAAGAAGCTTCGCCATAAGGCGCGCGCAGTGGAAAGTTTTCCATCGGCTCTCCCGCCATCAAACGCGCCGCAAATGAGGCAATGGCGCTATCGGTGGCTTTGGCCACAAATGGCACAGTGCGGCTGGCGCGCGGGTTAACTTCAATCAAATAAATCTCGCCATCTTTTACCGCGAATTGTATGTTCATCAGCCCCACAACACCCAGCGCCAGGGCCAAGGCCTGGGTTTGCTTTTTCAATTCCTCAATAATGTCAGAAGAAAGAGAATAGGGCGGCAAAGAACAGGCGCTATCGCCTGAATGCACGCCGGCTTCTTCGATATGCTGCATAATGCCCGCCACATGCACGGTAGTGCCGTCACAAAGCGCGTCTACATCACATTCAACAGCACCCGCCAAATAACTGTCAAGCAAGACAGGGCTATCGCCAGAGACCACAACCGCCTCTTTGATATAGCGTTCCAATTGTCCCATATCGCGCACGATTTCCATCGCCCGGCCGCCCAGCACGTAAGACGGACGGATCACCAAAGGAAACCCTAGCCCTTGGGCAATTTCAATCGCCTGTTCATTCGTGCTGGCAATGCCGTTCTTGGGTTGCTTTAGTCCCAGATCTTGCACCAGTTTTTGAAACCGCTCGCGATCTTCGGCCAAATCAATCGCATCCGGCGTGGTGCCCAAAATCGGAATTCCTTCAGCGTCCAGCGCTTTGGCCAATTTCAAAGGGGTTTGCCCGCCAAACTGCACGATCACCCCGTGCAAAGTGCCCATTTCTTGTTCAACACGCAGAATTTCCATCACATGTTCGAATGTAAGCGGCTCAAAATATAGCCGGTCTGAGGTATCATAATCAGTAGAAACCGTTTCAGGATTACAATTCACCATGATGGTTTCATAGCCCGCATCGGTCAGTGCAAAGCAAGCATGACAACAGCAGTAATCAAATTCGATTCCCTGCCCAATACGGTTTGGGCCACCGCCCAAGATTACAACTTTTGAAGCCTCGGTCGGGCGCGCTTCACATTCCACATCGCCCATCATCGGGGCTTCATAGGTGGAATACATATAAGGAGTTTGGGCTTCAAATTCAGCCGCGCAGGTATCAATCCGCTTGAACACGGCCGTCACCCCCTTCGCATGGCGCAGCTGGCGTATCGCGGTTTCGCTCTTCCCCGTCAAATGGGCAAGACGGGCATCGGTAAAGCCGAACATTTTCAACTCGCGCAGAGCCTCTGTATCTTGCGGAAGCCCATTTGTCTTCACGGCCTCTTCCATATCAACGATTTCGCGGATCCGCGCCAGAAACCAAGGGTCAAATTTGGTGACGGCAAAAATTTCATCATCGCTCAACCCATGGCGCATCGCTTGCGCAATCGTGCGCATCCGATCCGGCGTTTGCAAACTGATCGCGCGCACAACCGCAGCTTTTTCGGGTGCCCCTTCGATCTCAACCTCATCAAAACCGGTGAGACCGGTTTCCATAGATGCCAACGCTTTTTGCAACGATTCATGAATCGTGCGGCCGATTGCCATCGCTTCTCCGACAGATTTCATCGCTGTGGTCAGCGCAGGCTGCGAACCGGGAAATTTCTCAAAGGCAAAACGTGGAATTTTGGTTACAACGTAATCGATTGTCGGCTCAAAGCTTGCAGGCGTTACGCGGGTGATATCATTGTCCAGCTCGTCAAGCGTATAGCCAATCGCCAGTTTGGCGGCAATTTTTGCAATCGGAAACCCGGTTGCTTTAGAGGCCAGCGCAGACGAGCGAGACACGCGCGGGTTCATTTCAATCACCACCATGCGGCCATCTTCGGGATTGATCGCCCATTGCACGTTCGAGCCGCCAGTCTCCACCCCAATTTCGCGTAACACGGCGATCGAATGGTTCCGCATGATTTGATATTCTTTATCCGTCAACGTCAGCGCTGGCGCTACGGTGATCGAATCGCCCGTATGCACGCCCATCGGATCCACATTTTCAATCGAACAAACGATAATGGCGTTATCCGCTGTGTCGCGAACCACTTCCATTTCATATTCTTTCCAACCCAGAAGCGATTCATCCACCAAAATCTGATTCACCGGCGAAGCATCCATGCCCGTGCGGCAATAATATTCAAAATCATCGCGGTTATAGGCCACGCCGCCGCCTGTTCCGCCCAACGTAAAGGCTGGGCGAATGATCGCGGGCAATCCAATTTCATCCAAGGCCTCATTGGCCATGCGAACGCCGGCGTTCAAATCGGTTTTACCTTCGGCATCTTTCGGCGCGGTAATAATCGTGGCTTTGGGGTTTTCGATCCCCAACCGATCCATCGCTTCGCGAAATAATTTACGATCTTCAGCCATTTCAATCGCATCACGCTTCGCGCCGATCATTTCAACGTTGAATTTGTCTAAAACGCCCATTTCCTCTAGCGCCAAAGATGTGTTCAACGCAGTTTGCCCACCCATCGTGGGCAATAACGCGTCGGGGCGTTCTTTTTCGATTATCTTAGCAACCACATCTGGGGTGATCGGTTCGATATATGTGGCATCCGCCAAGCCCGGATCCGTCATAATCGTGGCCGGATTGGAATTGACCAAAATCACCCGATACCCTTCTTCTCGCAACGCTTTACAGGCCTGCGCCCCTGAATAGTCAAATTCACAAGCTTGTCCGATAACAATAGGACCGGCTCCGATGATCATGATCGATGAAATATCGGTTCTTTTGGGCATTATAAAACCTTTGATAAAGCGGCGAAACAGCCGAGCGCTGCCAAGCAAGACGCGGCAAATTGTTGTGGGTTATAGAGATCACGCTGCAAGGTGCAAGTGCCTAGGCAAAAATACCATTATTTGCAGTAAAAGTGTCTGTCTTCTTCGGTAAACTGGTCCTATGAGGAACGTAAGAATAGCAGCGGACGTGACATGAAGATTCGGTTTGACACAGGCGATGCGCAACAACCGCGCAGTTTTGACCACCCGATCAGGGTGATTTGCGCTGCCTCCCCCTCAGCGCTGCCAAACGCGCTGGCAGCTTTGGATGCGGCGCTTTCACAAGGGCACTGGATCGCGGGCTACGCCAGCTATGAAATGGGCTATGCGCTCGAGCCGCGCCTCAACGCGGCAATGCCGGAAAAGCGGCAATGGCCTTTGCTGTGTTTTGGCGTTTACAAAGGCCCAACAGCGCGGCGACCCGTCTCAACCACAGCCCACCGGGCCGCGCAGCTTGGCGCCTTTACCCCGCAATGGCAGTTTGACGAGTATGAAAAGGCCTTTTCCACCATCCAACATTATATCGCTGCGGGGGATATTTATCAGGCCAATCTTACCTTCGGGCTAACAGCGGAATTCCAAGGATCGGTTGCGCGTTTGTTTGACGATCTCAGCGCTTACCAAGCGGTAAAACACGGCGCCTTGGTCGAACAAGAGGATGGCCGGGCGATCATATCGCGGTCTCCAGAATTATTTTTTCGCACAGACGCGTCAGGGCAGATCGAAACCCGCCCGATGAAAGGCACACAGCCGCGCGGCATCACGAAACCTGAAGACCAGAAACGGCTAAACTATCTGCAATCTGACCCGAAAAATCGCGCAGAAAACCTGATGATTGTAGACCTTCTGCGCAATGATATTTCGCGCATTTGCGAGGCAGGATCGGTGAAAGTGCCTTCGCTTTATCGCGTGGAAACCTATGCCACCGTTCATCAGATGACCTCGCAAGTTTTGGGTCAATTGCGCAAAGACCAAACACTGTCTGATATTTTCAAGGCGTTGTTTCCGTGTGGCTCTATCACCGGTGCGCCAAAATTGCGGGCGATGCAAATTTTGCGGGATTTGGAGCCCGAGCCGCGTGAAATTTATTGTGGCACGATCGGCTGGGCCGCGCCGGATGGCAGCTCTGAGTTCAACGTTGCGATCCGCAGCCTGATGATCGATAACCAAAGCGTTCAATTAAACGTTGGCGGCGGCGTGGTCTATGACAGCGATGCCGCCTCAGAATATGAGGAAGCTCTGTGGAAAGCCCGCTTCGCAACCACATTCCAAAAAACTGCCGATTGATTGAAACCCTGCGGATTGATCCGCAGCGCGGGGCGGTGGATATAAAACGGCATTTAGACCGCATGTGCCTAAGCGCGCAAAAATTGGGGTTTGTTTTTCAGCGCGGCTTCATCACCGAAAAACTTCAAACAATCAAAACCACCAAAGTCTTGCGATGCCGGCTTACCATTGACCAAGCCGGAGCCGTTGAAATAACCCAGGCGCCGCTTGCCCCCACGCAGCCCGAATGGCAGGTTGCCATCAGCGCGCAGCGGTTAACTTCCTATGATCCCTGGCTGCGCCATAAAACCACCCAACGCCAGATCTATGATGACGCTCGCGCTGCGCTGCCACCCCATATCGATGAGATGATCTTTTTCAACGAAAAAAATCATCTCTGTGAGGGCACGATCACCAATGTTTTTCTGCAGCTTAAAACCGGAGAATGGGTGACGCCCCCAATCAGCAGCGGGTGCTTGCCCGGCGTGTTACGAGCCCGCAAACTGGCAAAACGTCAAGTGCGGGCAAAAATAATCACCGCTAAAGATTTGGAAAATTGCCAGTCGTTTTGGCTTGGCAACGCGCTTAGAGGCGAAATCAAAGGCAAACTGCTTCTGGGATGACTTGACATCAGCCCCACAACCCTGTGTATCGGCACAAGAATTGATCTTTGCTTGGAAAGGCCAAAGCCATGCACGTCTATCGCAGCCATACATGCGCCGACCTGAATAAATCAAATGTCGGAGAGACCGTGCGTCTTTCAGGCTGGGTGCACCGCGTGCGTGATCATGGTGGGTTGCTGTTTATCGATCTGCGCGATCATTATGGCATCACGCAGGTGATGGCGGACCCGGACAGCCCCGTGTTTGCAGAAATTGAAAAGCTGCGCAGCGAATGGTGTATCCGCATTGATGGCAATGTCATGCTGCGCGATGAAAGTCTGATCAACGCCAAAATTCCAACGGGTGAGGTTGAGGTATTTATTCGCGATCTGGAAGTTTTGGGGCAAGCTGAAGAGCTGCCGCTGATGGTCTTTGGCGAGCAAGATTATCCTGAAGAAACGCGCCTGCGCTACCGCTATTTGGATCTGCGCCGTCAAAAGTTGCAAGACAATATGAAGCTGCGCTCAGACGTGGTGGCCAGTATCCGACGCAAAATGTGGGACCGTAATTTCCGCGAATATCAGACCCCGATCATCACAGCCTCAAGCCCGGAAGGCGCGCGCGATTTTCTGGTGCCAAGCCGACTGCACCCGGGCAAGTTCTATGCATTGCCGCAGGCGCCCCAACAGTTCAAACAACTGATCATGGTCTCGGGCTTTGACAAATATTTTCAAATTGCCCCCTGCTTTCGCGATGAAGATCCGCGGGCGGATCGCTCTCCAACTGATTTTTATCAACTTGATCTTGAGATGTCATTTGTCACGCAACAGGATGTGTTTGACACGATTCAACCTGTTTTACGTTCGGTTTTTGAAGATTTTGGCGGCGGGCGCACGGTCGATGCCGATTGGCCTCAAATCTCTTATCGCGATGCAGCGCTTTGGTATGGCTCGGATAAGCCAGATCTGCGCAACCCGATCAAAATGCAGCGCGTTTCTGATCATTTCCGCGGGTCGGGCTTTGCAATTTTTGCAAAATTATTGGAACAAGAGGGCACTGAAATTCGCGCCATCCCCGCACCCGGGGGCGGCAGCCGCAAGTTTTGTGATCGAATGAATGCGTTTGCGCAAAAAGAAGGCTTGCCTGGCATGGGCTATATTTTCTGGCGCAGCGGCGAAAACGGCATGGAAGCGGCGGGGCCTTTGGCCAAAAATATCGGGCCAGAGCGCACAGAAGCGATCCGGCAGCAGCTTGGCCTGGATGTGGGGGATGCTGCGTTTTTCTTGGGCGGAAAACCAAAAGCCTTTGAGGCGGTTGCCGGCCGCGCCCGCAACGTAATTGGCGAAGAGCTTAATCTAACCGACAAAAATCGCTTCGCCTTTGCTTGGATTGTTGATTTTCCGATTTACGAACAGGATGCGGAAACCGGTAAAATCGATTTTGAACATAATCCATTTTCGATGCCGCAAGGCGGTATGGAGGCGCTTGAAGGTGATCCTCTTGCGGTTTTGGGCTACCAATATGATCTGTCTTGCAACGGGTATGAATTGGTTTCTGGCGCGATCCGAAACCACAAACCCGAAATCATGTTCAAAGCCTTTGAAATCGCCGGCTATGATGAAAGCGAAGTGCGCAAAAGATTTGGCGGCATGGTCAACGCGTTCAAATTTGGCGCACCGCCGCATGGTGGATGCGCCGCCGGGATTGACCGTATCGTGATGCTGCTGGCCGATGAGGCAAATATCCGCGAAGTGATCATGTTCCCCATGAACCAACGCGCCGAAGACCTTATGATGGACGCGCCAAGTCAGCCGATGGCAGATCAATTGATGGAGTTGAACCTGCGAGTCATCCCGCAAGACTAAAGCGGCAGAAGCGCCATCAATATGCAGCGCACGATGTTAACAATCGTGGTTTATAGAATTGCGATCTGGCCAATGCGGTGTTCAATTTTTGCGCAGAGCTGATCAATATCGCCGGTTTTTATGGCCTCTCGCATAAAATCATCGCCGCTGGCCGCGCACACCCCTGCTAAAAAACTGCGGATAAAGCCTTCTTCCTTGGTAGAGGGGTAATCTTTCAAACTGATCAGCGCCTGCACTAAATCATCGCGAAAGGTAATCAAATCAGGCGTGACCGGCGCATCTTGCAGAACAATCGGGCCTTTGGGTTTTTGCTCGATGGGCAAAAGCTGCAAAATCGTTGATTGAAAGCAAGAGAGGTTTTCAAAAGGTTTTGCAAGAAATCCATCCGCGCCCGCTTGCAAGCTTTGATGATGCATCAGATCATCCCCGCTGGTGCCCAAAATCACACCAATGCGCGGAGATGCGCCCGCCAATTCTGATATCAACTGAAGGCCGGATCCATCCGGCAAACCAACGTCGATAATGACGATTGTGGGGAAGTAAACGTTCAAATGCCGGCGCGCCGCCGCCAAACTATCCGCGCGGCGCAATCGCGCACCGCTGTGCAAACACATCAAACGCGCCGCTTCACAGATAAAACGGCTATCTTCGACAATCAGAACTGTTTTTCCGATTAAGGGCCGAGTGTTGCGCCCCATTGGCGTCAGTTCTACCAGATCCAATGAATTCATGCACGCCTCCTGCGATTCTGAAACCATCCTGCCTCAGGGTGGCTAATAAGCGGTTAATTCAAGTTAGAACGCGCGGGCGGCTCTTGCACCGCCGCCACTCTCAGCGCATAAGGTTGCGCAATCGATAGGAGAGCTCAGATGATCGGACGCCTCAATCATGTGGCCATCGCCGTCCCCGACTTAGAACGCGCTGCAGAGCAATATCGCAGCACCCTAGGGGCTGAGGTTGGCCCCGCCCAAGATGAGCCTGATCATGGCGTCACCGTGGTATTCATCACGCTGCCAAACACCAAGATCGAGCTGCTTTATCCTTTGGGGGAAACCAGCCCTATTCAAAGCTTTCTTGATAAAAACCCAAGCGGCGGAATCCACCATATCTGTTATGAGGTGGACGATATTAGAAAAGCCCGCGACCAACTTATTGAGGCTGGCAGCCGGGTTTTGGGGATAGGCGAGCCAAAAATCGGCGCGCATGGAAAACCTGTGCTGTTTTTACATCCCAAGGACTTCAACGGCACCTTGATTGAACTTGAACAAGTGTAGCGAATAGGAAACCGAACATGTCTATAACCTCTGCGCTGGTTCTCTTTGCCGTTCTGTGGTTTTTAACCTTTCTGGTTGTGATCCCCATTCGCCTCAAAACGCAGGGCGATGTTGGCACGGTCGTGCCAGGCACGCATGCCGGAGCGCCGGAAGATCACAATTTGAAAAAGAAGGCTTGGATTACCACAGCGATCGCCGCGGTGCTTTGGGCCGTGATTACATCGATCATCTTATCCGGTGCGATCACCATACGTGATCTGGATGTGTTCAACCGGATGGGCCCTGCCACGACAAACGAAAGCCCTGCGGATCAATAACAGCGCGATGCGCGGCGTTACTTAAGACAAACCACGCCCGCGCAAGGCGCCTAGCAATGTTGATGTAAAGAACAACGCCGCCGCACAGCAAATAATGCTGGGGCCGGTTGGTGTATCCCAATGCAATGAGGCCGCAAGACCGCCAAGCGTTGCACAAGCACCAAACGCCGCCGCGATCAAGGCCATCGCTTCAGGTGTATTTGCAAAATTACGCGCCGCAGCTGCTGGAATAATCAACAAAGCCGCGATGAGGATGGCTCCGACAATTTGAATGCCCAACGCCACAATAAGGGCCAAGGCCAGGGTCAATACCAATTGCTCACGTTTGGGGTTAATCCCTTCAGCCTGCGCCAAATCGCGGTTCAAAGTGCAGGTCAGCAAGGCCGACCAGCGCCACCCAAGCAACCCGACCACGAGGAAAAGACCAAGGCCGATCCACAGAAAATCGGACCAAGCAACCGATAGAATATCCCCGAAAAGATAGGCCATCAGATCGATCCGCACATCCGAGAAAAACGACACCGTCACCAAGCCCAAAGCCAACGTTGAATGCGCCATCACCCCAAGTAACGTATCTAATGTTTGACCGCGGGCCTGCAGCGCAGAAATCGCCAGCGCCATTGCAAGCGCAATCAGCAAAACGCCAATAAACACCGGCAGTGCAAACGCCAAAGACAGGGCCACACCCAAGATTGAGGCATGCGCTGTGGCATCGCCGAAATACGCCATCCGCCGCCAAACCACAAAACAGCCAAGCGGCGCAGCCGCCAAAGACAATGCCACACCCGCCAAGATCGCCCTTACCAAAAAGGCGTCAAACATCTCCATCAGGCCAGCTCTTTGGCATTGGCATCGGGCGCAACCTTTGGCCCAGTAACTGTCGCAACCGGCCCGCGCGGGTGATCATTATGGTGATGATCGTGGTGATCGTCATGGTCATGATCGTGCTCATGGCGGTAAAGCGCCATCGCACCATCTATTGAGGCCCCAAAAAGCGTTTGATATTCAGGGCTCGAGGCAACCTGCTCTGGGCTTCCTTGGCAGCAGACATGCCCGTTCAAACAAATCACCCGATCAGAGGCCGCCATCACAACGTGCAAATCATGGCTCACCAACAGCACTGCGCAGCCAGTATTTTGCCGCACCGTTTCTATTTGCCGATAAAAAGCAGCTGCTCCAGAATGATCCAAACCTTGCGTCGGCTCATCCAAAATTAACAGCTGCGGGCGGCATAACAGCGCGCGCGCCAATAAAACGCGCTGAAATTGTCCACCAGACAGCTGTGATAACTGCGCCTGCGAAACATGCCCCAGCCCCGCCTGCGCCGCCGCCGCCTCAAGATCTTTGGCCGGCACCCGGCGTGGCAGCGCCATAAACCGGCTGACAGTCAGCGGTAAGGTCGCATCGATATGAAGCTTTTGCGGCACATAGCCAATGCGCAAGCCAGCTTGCCGGGTTAAAGCGCCTTTCAGCGGAGTTATTGAGCCAATAAGGCTGCGCAGCAAGGTGGTTTTTCCTGACCCGTTGGGGCCAATAACAGTGAGGATTTCGGCCGATGAAATGCTGAGATCAACGTTTTGCAGAACCGTTCGGCCATTCAACGCAACGCTCAGGTTTTTTGCCGTAATCAAGCTCATTCCGGTTGATCAGTCAGACAATTTGGACAAATTCCTTCGGCTTCGATCACCGCTTTTTCGATTACAAACCCTGCCGAGTTCGCCACATCGCTTAACGGGCCGCGGGTTTCATCCACGCGCGTTTCGGCAACCGACGCGCAGCGCCGACAAATCAAAAACGCTGGCGAGTGGTGCAACCCAAGATGCGCGCAAGCAATAAAGGCGTTCAGCTTTTCAATTTTATGCGCAAAGCCGCGCGCCACCAAAAAATCAAGCGCCCGATAGGCCACCGGCGGCTGATGCTTAAAGCCATCTTCGCGCAACTGATCCAGTATTTGATACGCCCCCATCGCCCGATGCGCCTGCAAGAGCAACTCTAACACCCGCTTTCGCACTGGGGTGAATTGAACGCCCTCTTCAACGCAAAGCGCATCCGCGCGGGCCACCCCCTCGCTGATACAGGCGGCATGATCGTGTTTGTGGAATCCTAAATTCATCCTGCCTGTGTACTAAAGTAATTTGCGCATTCCAATGCCAATTCCTCTTGATATGTTATTCTGTAACAAATAAAGAGTGAACGATGTTATAATATTACAAAGAAAGACTCCTATGCGCCGATTACCAATTTTAGCCACCGCTCTGCTTGTCAGCGCTAGCGGAGTGCGGGCAGATGTGCCAAATATCGTCGTGGATATCCCACCAGTTTTCAGCCTTGTCAGCAGCGTGATGCAGGGCGTAGGCACGCCAAAGCTTCTGCTGCGTGGCAATGATTCTCCGCATAATTTCGCGCTACGCCCTTCGCAAAGGCGCGACCTTGGACAGGCTGATATTATTTTTTGGATTGGTGAAGGGTTAACCCCTTGGTTGGAAAAGGCGCAAGCCTCTCTTGCACAGGCGCCTATCGCGGTGGCCTTAGGCGAACAAGCGGGCGTGGTTCAATTATCATTTCGCAAAGGGGCCCTGGTTGAAAACCAAGGCGAACATGACGAACATGACGAACATGACGAACATGACGAACATGACGAACATGACGAACATGA
>Ga0102815_10002475_pt1 | contig 11220 bp, 12 predicted proteins | sample ColrivemetaGS759_FD_79113 | JGI IMG/M metagenome (GOLD analysis project Ga0102815, IMG submission 79113) | Estuarine microbial communities from the Columbia River estuary - Ebb tide ETM metaG S.759 | ecosystem: Environmental > Aquatic > Marine > Intertidal zone > Estuary | place: USA: Columbia...
CCTATTTGTCCTTGTTGTGACAGTGAACTGATAGAATCTGATATTGATAGTATTCGTACAGAAGACAGCCATGAACTCTATGGGCAGGTTTGCCTAGAATCCCCTGCCAGTGTTGACAATTACATATATTTCAATGTCAAATTAAAGTAACTTAAATTTCTTCACTTGTTGAGGGATCTCATCTTTTGGGCTGGGTCTGAAAGCGATACAAGTCAAAGATCCTGCTGGTATTTGAGTTCTACCCGCATCACGCACTGAGGTACACCAAAGTTGTTGAGACTCTCGCTTAACTACGCGATCTACCTGATATTCATCTGTAAGTTTTAATATTTCTTTCTCAGTAGCTCTTAGAACAATCTTTGTTTCACCATCTTTTAGCCACCCCTGATAATATGGACATTTTCTTCCATTACGTTCCAAAATTCGCGTTGCTTCACAGGCTGCATGACAACATTGACTAGCAATTTTCCCACGACCCATTGTTAAATCTATATTTATTACTATATACATCACACTCATTTATAAATAAACAGCAGCACAGCAATTCAAAGTGGAATTTTCCTCTTTTAGAATAATGCAAGTACTCTTTCGTGCTTCAATTTTTTCCTTGAAATATGAACGCATTTTTTGAAAAGAGGCACTAGGAGGATTGCTTGAAACACAATCTGCAGACACAATATCGTCCAATCGATCGGAAAACTTTGTGCGATGTCCTAAGACATAACTTTCAGCATGAATTGCAGATTCCCATGGAGGAATTTCAGATGTGTCATAATAGTATAACATCAACGATGTGATATAGTCAAGTTTTTCAAAGAAAGTGGTGTCTTCAACCTTTCTACGCTTCTTAGGATCATCTTCCTCCTCAAAGTAAGAACTAAGCCAGTGGAACATGATTGTTTTTTCGATTAACCAATCAATTGTTGTCAGTATGTGCCATTCCAATTCTTTCAGTTGATCAATAGTGAAAGGCGGATCTTTAGGGCAAAATTCCAATAATTCCACTATTTGGTAAGAACAAAGCTTGTAGAATTTCATCGAAATAAAAAAACATGTCAGAGCAGTAAATTGGACTTTTGAGTTGGGAATTTTCACTTTTGAAGAATACTCATCATAAATAGCCATTGTGTTATGCAGAATTATTGTTGCCACTTTCGTCTTATGGTAAGTCTTACATAGGTCCACTTTCGAAAAAATGTTACTTCAAATTCAAAAAAAAGAAAATAACTTTTCCGTCTTACCAAGCCATCCCGCTAAAGTTGTGCGAAAATTTTCCTGCAATGAAGACCGAGAGGATAATATCCATTTGCTCTTTTTGTACTCTATATCATTAATCAATGAAAACTTTTTTCTGATGAAAACTTACTTACCAAGTAAATTTTCGGCATCCGAAGACGAAAGGATGTAATCCATGAACCCCTTCAATTTAAAGAAAAAACTTCTCACTTTTTATACAAAATGTTAAGAATTTTTAGTTGGAATCCTCGTGGAATCAATGCTTTAGTCACTAAGAATTTATCAGAAGTTAAAAGTTTCGTTTCAGAACAGGCTCCAGATATTGTGTTCTTCCCTGAAACAAAGGGCAGTGTTAAAAATGTACCAAAAGTAGAGAAGATACTAGGTGAGTGTTTCGAAGAGGCCAGTGGTTGTAAATGGAAATGGATTTGGAGTCACAACACGCAGAAAAGTGGAATGCATGGTGTCGCAGTAGGCATTAAGACATCTTTACAAATCGAACGAATCGATTTTCACTTGGATTTAAATGAAACACTTGAAACTGAAGGTCGTGTGATTACGCTTACCCTACAACTTCTCGATAAGCGATTAACAGTTCTTGGACTATATGTGCCTAATGCATCTTCACAATTAGTGCGACTGAATCACAAAATTGACTGGTTGAAAAAACTCAAGATATTAGCAAATTCTTACATTTCACAGAAGCATAGTGTCATGATTATCGGCGATATAAATGTGGCACCAGATGAAAGAGACTTGTGCAATCCGAAATCCAATTTTAAAACTCCTGGTTACACTCCAGAGGAGAGAAACACGTTTAGAGACTATATTCTGACAGACTTTGTTGATGTGTGGCGTGATAAGAACCCAATTCCACTCAAAAGTGAAAGGCACAAAGGAATATACACATTCTGGTCAACCCGAACCAAAGCAAGGGATACAAATGCGGGATGGAGAATTGATTTAGCTCTCATCGACAACAAAACATATGAAAATCTTAGCAGCACGTCTCCATATATTTGCCATCTATACACGGGTTCAGATCACTGCCCGATTGGTGTGGAAATAATTTTCTAAGACTTAAAATATACACCACAAAATATGTCACAACTAAGTTTGTATGAAGATGCATGTATTATTCCTGAACGACCAGATCCTATAACTCTGGATCTTATCAAAGAACTGATACCCATCAAAAAATTGATTGCTGAATATCAATTTGGAGAACAAACATCAGCGCAAGCTTGGTACGGAGGTGGAGGCAAAAAAAGAGGCAGGTCTTCTTCCTCTTCAAAAGAATATACAGTAAGTCAAAAAGCAATCGCCCATGTTCTGACACTTTGTTTCACCCTCTTTGCTTCAGGTGTTGGGGTTGGTGGAATTTACTACGTTTTGTACTATTCCGGTCTCTTAGCATACTTTTGGCCTGCAATGAAGACTTTGGATGCCTCTGTGAAAGGGTGTGGACAGATTATTGGGGGAACTGGAAGATTTATTTTGAAGAAAATGACGGCAGGATATGTCCCGAGTTGTAAAGATGTTCACACTCAACTGGAAAACTTTCTGGATGAAATTTATGGATGGATGAAAACTCTTGGAATTCCTACTCTTATGGCTGGAGGATATTCAACAGTGTATGGGTTGCTTTTATCCAAACTCTTTGATGGATCATGTCCTAAGAAACAGCAAAAAACTTACACTCGGAGCCTTTATTCTAGTGCAAGCTCATCCGCCGCTGCAGCTGGTGGAGGAAGACCTAAAAGAAATGCCACCAAAAACTTGAAATAATTTTGCAGGACGAATTTTTGAATGGAAAGGGCTCGTGAATTTTTGACTTTGAGACGTCAATGGCATCAATGTTTATTTCCAGCACAGATTAGGTAGGATCTTTTACCTTTTTTCTTTTTTTTGACTTTTTTTTCAAAGTTTTCGAAAAAAAGGTCAAAGGACTTGGGAGTGGAAAACATTCCAACCTTTGACTTTTGAAAAGCATACACTTTCCAATGATTGCTATTGGATTATTAAGGACTTGGATGATAGGTCTTATTTTTTTTTCAAATACAATACACAATCCTTTCAAAGAACTTGTCTAATATTACAAAGAGCTTTTCAAACGAAACAGTCAATACGTGTTGCAGTGAAGAATAATGGACAACGGGATTTTATTTTATTTAGCGAGGGAAGTGAAAGTTTTTTTACAATCAGGGAAGAAAATGATGAAGACAAAATAGAACAAGATCAGTCGCGAGTCGGACAAAAAGTGCTTAAAAATAAAATCACTTCTTAGCAATACGTAATCCCATCACTTTTGAGTTCCAATCGGCAGGGAGAAAAGCTATTTTTTGTGGTCCCATGAATGTTATACTTTCACCCTTACCCTCTGGTCTTGAAAATACTTGTACTTGAAGATCCTCTGGGATTTGAAGACTTGAGAGCTTAGTTGCCTGAATACCACCCACAGATGGATAATCAAAGAAACCTTCTGAGAGTTTAACATGTCCTCCCTGAAAGAACGGAGCATCCCATAAATGGACGAAATTTGCAGACTTCTCAATAATTTCAATACCTGATACAGCATTACTCCACAAAGTTGGCATAAGACCGACACGACGAGGGCCACTATATGAAATCATCTTTCCTTGTCTTCTAGGATATTGATAGAGACGCACCATAACATTATCCCCAATTTTCAAAGAATTCAATCGGTTAGCACCAATCCCACCAACTTCAGGTCCATCGTAGAATCCGGGTTTCATGGAATAGGCTTTACCATCAAAATGGGGCCTCAGAAAAGCTTCAATCACATTTGGTTCAGGTTGTTGATAATACTGACGAACCTTTACTTCCATCAGACGAGTTTGATTGGCTAGCACGGTTCGATAACTTCCAAGTTCTTTATTTGTTAGTATATGGTTCAATTCTGACACCGCAGATTCACGTCGTTCTCTTAAGGCTTTGATGACGCGACGAAGATTCTGAATTGTATCTTGGGCAGTGTTTTTATGTTTCAGTGCTTCCGCTATATCCTGTGGTCGATTTTGAGCTCTTGCTTGGATTACTCGTTGCTCCAATCCCGCAATAGAATGTCTCAAATCAGCAATTTGCATCAAAGCAGTGGATTCTTGTTCCAAAGTCTTCTCAATGAGTTGTTTCATTTCCTTTTCTTTCGGCGACCGAGCCACTTGGAATTCCATTATTTCAGGGGAGGATAAACTTGCAACAGGGGGTGCTCTTGTGGGATCGTATCCACTATTGATTTGATGGGCACCCACATCTTCTGCACCAAAGGCTGATCCAATCTCTCTTCTGATTGCCTTGGATGCAGCAATTATTTTCGAAGGCTGCAATTCATCTACGTACTGAGTATTAGAGTGCATTAGATCTCCTCCTTCGAAGTTTTCTACTCTATTTGAAACAAGTTGATCACTAATTGCTATGGAGGATGGTGGAATTCCAGTAAGTGCACTTTGAACGGATAATTGACTTGAAGGAAGGTTCGAAAGAAGCATTGGGCTAGGTGGAGGAATTGCAAGATCGTAAAAGCCGGACTTCTGAATCGTACTATTAGGGTACTTTGGTGCATGTACTCTAGGAGAATTATTTTTTGCAGATTCGAAAACGAACTTCTCAGATTTAGAAAGTTCATTATTAATGCATTTAGCTTCTGCTTGAGGTTGGTAGTGTTGTTGCTTCATAATATCCTGAATCTGCCGTTGGTTTCTTTCTCGTTGTGCACATCTTGATGTTTCCCTGTCAGCACCAGGTGCACCTACAGTCCAAGGTTTTCGTGTTGGAAGTGGAGCAGGGCAATCTTTTTTGAATCTAGTAGTGTAATCGATCTGGCTTTCACGAGCGTAAGGTTCGCTAGAAGAAGAGACATAAGAAACCTGAACCAATTCCCGATCAGGATCACTCCATTTTGGAAGGGAGGCACGATTTCTTACATTCCCTAGATTACACGGCACGCGAAGATCATAATCGATACCACCGACTTGATCTCGTCGATTCACCTCTAGATTTTCAGGAGACATCAAAGGACGCAATTGGTATCTCATTGGAATTGGAAAATCAACTCCCCCTGTCAGTGCAATACTTGGACTGGCATATAACATGCTTTCGAGTTCATCGTCTGATCTCTTTTTATCCCTCTCCATAACACCGTAGGCATCAAACATGTGAGGATAAAGTTTAAGTTTCTGTCGTTCGGCCAAATCTCTTTTCCTAATCGGCTGGTTTGGTGTCAACATTGTAAACTGTTGTTCATCTGGACGATAGCGTGTCGGAAAATTCGGATTGATTCTTCCATATCTAGCTGCTTCGCTTGCTGAACAAGTTGTTGTCTTATTAGGGATTGGTTGGATCAATCTTGGCTTCTGAAGAATCGAGTTTTCCGGAAGCACCTTTGAGTACATAACAGGGGAATAATCTACTTGTGATGATCGGCGTGTATCGGACCCTGGATTCAACATATACAATTCATCATGTGAATCTCTTCTAAAATCTTGCATCATTTGACCATATTTTCGCCGTTGATTTTGCAATCTGTAGTCTGCCTCGTCGAGTTCTTGATTTACGATCGCACATTGAGACTCGGACCTACAAGCATTAGCCTCAGGTGGGTTTCCGAAATTGATGACAAATGGTTGATGTTGTCGAGACATATATTTTTTCCTGATCCTTAGTTTTAAGGGACATATATTTTTTATTGGACAATGAACGTGAAAATATTGCTAAGTGTTTTTGCAGTCTCAATATTAGTAGGTTTTTGTACGTCATCATTACCTCCTTCTACTTATAAATATCCCGACTCTCAAAATGCTGGTAAAGTTACATACATAGATAAAGAAGGGGTTTGTTACCGTTACAGTGTAGTGCGTTAAACATTTAAATTTTGAATATTTTTTTAATTTCTGAGGGTTTGCTATTAAATGTCAGAAGATTCTAATGGTGACCGTGAACAGCTCAGACAACTTGCTGAAGTGAATATACAACGACGAGACCAATTTTTGGCACAAAGTGAAAGTTTAGATAGACATCAACCACAAGTTTCTACTTCTGAATCTTCAAGTGAAGAAGATCGTGACAGTGTTCAAGACTTCGGAAATGAACTTCGAGGTGGATTTGATATGTTTGGCAGGGAACCCCAAACTTCAATGTTGTCAAGTTTATTAACTACGGCGAGAAAGGCTCATACTGTTCTGGAAAGACAGATAAATATCTGTAATCGCCACATTAATAGTTTAATTGATAACAACACGAGAAGCCAAGATGATGTTCTCGTGAGAGAAAATGCTAGTGGGGATGAAGCGGATGAAGTCGATGAAGAACCGGCTAACAATGATGCTTCTGTGGAAAGAATTGTTAGAACAATTGATAACTTAAACAGTAAGAAGGAGCGTCTTCATATTTTTATCGAAGCACGAGGAATCACAAATAATCGTGACGAATTGAAAGATGTCTTCAATATTATTCGTCATGCTACCGAATTCGAAATCATGCACCCCGAAAGAAGAGCTCGACCTGCACTTGAACAACCATCAATAGCATCTTTCTTAGCTGCCTTGCCCATGCGGGAATTGGCGCCAAGACAACATTTTAGACTAAATGGTGATGGACCAGAAAGACTTAGAAACATGCTGGGTCAATTTATAGGTGGTGGAGGTGTTCCAGCGAACTTTTTCGATAATGTCGCAACACCTATTGATGATGCATTTTTAAACCAACACATGCCAATTATGCAATATGACACATTTTCTGAAAAGAGAAAAGACCAAGAGAAAGAACCGAACGAAGAGTGCAATGTTTGTCTGGACAAATTCCAAGACACAGATAATATCCGTGTATTCCCTTGTTGCGATATTGCACAGCATTCTATGTGTCTAAATGAATGGTTTAGAGAACACGATACATGTGTAGTATGCCGCGCAAAACTACTTGATACAATGGGAGTTGACAGACCTGCGTTGCCAGCACCAGACATTCGAACTATCAACGACTTTAACTTTATGGTTCGTGGTGACAATCGTATGTTTGAAGTTTCCAATGACAATGATGCCAATGATGAGATGTATGGTGATATACCTGATTTAGTGCCTATGGAGATTGATGATAATGATAATCCTGTAGATGATGGTGAAGAGCACTTTTGGACTGGTATTTTGTAGTAGATGTATTTAAAGAAATAAAATTAAAATTAAAAAAAACGAAAATGAAGGTTGCTGTTGTTGGAAATGGATTTGTAGGAAAGGCGACTAGCATATTTGGAGAAGCTCAAGATGTAACAAAATTCATTTATGATATTGATCCAACAAAATGCGATCCCCCTGATGTCACACTAGAGAAAATTGCTTCTGAATGTGATTTAATCTTTGTGTGTGTGCCTTCTCCGATGAATGCTAACACTGGAAAATGCGATACAAGCATCGTGGAAGGTGTAGTACAAAGATTAAAAACAATTAGAGAGGATGCTCCCATTATTGTCCGTTCTACTTTACCACCGGGCACTTGTGAATCACTTCAAGTTGCGCATATACCTGAATACTTAACAGAAGCGAATTGGAGAACTGATTTCATTAATGCCGACGAATGGCACTTAGGAATAAGTCCAAATCTCGATTCACACACAAAACTTGCACTCGTTTTTCAGACTTTATTGATCAAATGCCAAGATGATGACATTGTTAGAAGTAACATGCTTATTATAAAACGTTCTGAAGTGACAGAAGCCGCTAAATACTTTCGCAATGCTATGCTATCAGTTAAAATATCTGTATGTAACGAGTTTAAGTCTTATTGTGATGCTATTGACGTTGAATACGAGGACGTTCGAGATCTTTTCACCAAGGATTCCCGGATTGGGAGTGGTCATACCAAAGTGCCAGGCCCTGATGGCAAAAGAGGCTTTGGTGGAACATGTCTTGTTAAAGACTTGTCTGGTCTCATTAGTTGTATGTCTGGTGTAAATTCAAACCCTATTATTCTAGAAGCAGTTCGAAAAAGGAATAACACTATTGATCGACCAGAACAAGAGTGGTTAAACGATTTTGGAAGAGCAGTAACTTCTTCAAATATTGAGTAGAAATAAAAAAAAATCTTTGACAATCAAATACAACAACAAAACAAATGTCCGAACAACTTATGGAATTAATGAGAGGTGGTGGAAGAGGTGGTAGAAGAGGTGGTAGACATCATGGAGGTGGTAGAAGAGGATGGGGTAGACGTTACGGATACGGAGGATATAGAGGAAGCTGGGGATACCCTTACTCATATGGATACCCTTACTCTTATCCCACCACTACTATTGTCAAGGCCCCTGCTCAGCCTGCCGCCGCACCTGCACCTGGACTTTCTCAAACAAATCTTTTACTCTTGATTATGACTATTGCCGTGGTTATGATGCTCATGATGGGAGTCATGAAAAAGTAAGTCAAGCGATTTCATCTAACTCAATATAACTTGAGGGTGTTTCAGCTCTACAAGGTTTTACACCTTGGTAAATTGTATACCTAAAAAAAGTTTTTTTTTAAAAGTTCTTTTTCAAATATTAAAAAACTTACTCGCCATTATACAAATGTCCTGTGATGACATTATCATCCGATTGATCTTCTTGAACTACCGAAGACATTAATCCCTTGACTTAAAAATCTTTTTCCGTGTAGGCACATTTTTCCCAAAATATCTTTAAGAGGCATTTTACACCAAAAGAACATTGAACTCTGAAGACAATTTAATCCATCGGACAGATGAAGATGTTGAGAGACTATCAACCATACAACATCTTTTGGTAATGTATTCATTATTTAACACCACTTACTTTTTAGAAAATAACTTAAGTTCACTTAATTTTGGAAGCGATGGGAGTGAAAGTTGCACGAAGGGACGTTCCATAATTAGAAGCCACGCCATCAGTGGGAGTAAAAAGAGTCCTGCTTTAGGATTAGCTTTAGCAGACATCAAAGTCACTAACACCGTAGCAGCAATAATCCCTGCCATGATCATGTTAGATGTCACATCATTTCCAGAACACCACTGCTGAAACCACCAGCAAATAAGTGTGATTAATGATGTAAATACTAAGTCAGCACGCAAAGAAGAATTCTTTACGCTGACCATTTCCCACGCAATACCAATAGAAAGAAGTAGGGCTGGCCAAATTACGGCTCTTGCATCATTCATCATACGTGGCTGACTTTGAGGAGCAGAGGAACACCATTTGTTGATTAAGAAATGTCCAATAACCAAGGGTAGAAGAAGTCTGACAAAGGCAAAACGTTTCATTTTATCTTGTTCGTTGAGATTTTTTTCTTTTTAACCAATTTTGGGTTTTACTGTCTCCCATAATTTGGACAGCTTTTCACGGTCTTTTGGGTTAAGTTCTTTATACTTTCTAGAAAACATGAACTTTTCATTCTTGAGTTTGGTTGAAGGTAGATTATCGTGAAGAATTGCATGTAATCCTTTAGAATCTTGGGGAGCATACATAACCCATCCCTCCCATATCTTTCCTGGACAATCGAAACCATAATATTCGGCATAAAACTTGTACCATTTCAAGTATGCATAAGGTACAATTTCATCTGCTGCTAAGCGTTTTTTGGCCGGAACATTTTCTAATAATCGATCAAAGTCATTAAGAACTTCTCTTGGCATTTGGGCTAACATTGTTGCGTGCATTCGCGATAACAGGACGAATTGTGAATGACTTAGTAAGTAATCTCTATCGATGGAAACATATTTTTCTGATCCAGTTCCAAACTCATCTGAAAACTCATCCACCCACCAGTTCTTTTTGCCTTCTTTATAAGCATTGCTCACTTCTATATTCATAAGTTGTCACATTGTGTCATGAGGGTCGATGTCGAATAAACTGTCATGTGAGTTCAAATTTTCAAGTCTCTCTATAATATTGCGAAGACTAATCACAGGAATGGAATCTCCTGAAACAAGAATAAACCACATATTCTTTTCATCCGCAACTAATGCATGTCGTAACAAGGCTTTATGTGCTTTGACTAGGGAAGAATCACCCCACTTTGTGTTTTTCTCCCGATTATCAATAGCCTGAAAAGGTTTTGGCATGGTAAAGTCGTTCTTTGCATTTACGTAAATATTTCCGCGACCTGGATCAGTGTCTAACCAATCTTTCCACACCTCAGCATTTAGAGGCTCATCAACCGTTAGCATAAGTACTGCTAGTTTTGGCTTCTTGACTGGTTTAATGACAGGACATTCGAAATCTGGTCTTCCCTCAGATAAATGCGAAGATCTCGTTATCGATTCTTGATGCGGGACTTCCAAATGTTGTGGCGGTGCTATTTCAGTCTGTTCTGAATCATTACTAAATTGCGTCCTTTCAACCCACCACCGTTTTGGAATCACATTTTTGGACGTCTCTTCCACTGGATAGTTCTTTCTCTTGATCTTGATCTCGTTTAGTAGTTTCCTTATTTTTTGTTTTGGAACTTTATCCTTTTCTGCTTCAGTAGCAATTTCTCGAATTGTAAATTTTTTTCCTTCAGCATTTTTCAAAATATTGTAAACAATCTGTGCATTTTTGGAAAGTGGTTCAAAAGGCTCTTTTTTGGGAGACTCTTTTGTAGCCTCTTTTTTAGGAGATCCTTTCTGGAAATTTCTTGAAAATAAATTTGTGTCTTCTCGTATAAAGCTTTTGGCTTTTGCTAAAATATCTATAGTATAATAAAGATTTTGTATGCTCTTATTGTCTCTTATTACGTCAATTGAATAACTATCATCTTGCTCATTATTAGGTAAGTAATGCATATATGTCACATTCCCCCACTCTTCTATGAATGATGATACGTCTTCATCTGAGACCCCTGCATCCAATAAAGACTTCTCAATGTGTTGTTGAATATTTATCATTTCTGGAAGTTCTACTTCTTGTTAGTGAGATAAAAAAATATATACTAAAATTATTAAATATTGCGATGTCCAATTGTTTCAGGAACATCTACCACCATAGTC
>Ga0102815_10002477_pt1 | contig 11210 bp, 11 predicted proteins | sample ColrivemetaGS759_FD_79113 | JGI IMG/M metagenome (GOLD analysis project Ga0102815, IMG submission 79113) | Estuarine microbial communities from the Columbia River estuary - Ebb tide ETM metaG S.759 | ecosystem: Environmental > Aquatic > Marine > Intertidal zone > Estuary | place: USA: Columbia...
ATTTAGTAGAAAATTTTATGAAGATAATGGCTTCTTTCTAAAAAAAGGCGGCTTAGAGATATGTAGAAAAGATGATGATGCTCGTTGGGAAGAACTAAAGAGAAAAGTTTCATCGGGCAAAGCATTTGGTACCAATGTTCGATTAATTTCTGCCGCAGAAGCAAAAGAAAAATTTCCTCTTTTAGAAGAGGATTCTATAAGGGGTGCTATGTGGGATCCAGATGCCGGTCTAGTTACGCCTCGATCACAGGATGTAGTTAGTTTTGCTGTAGAAACTGCAAAAGAAAAAGGTGCACTAAAAACATTTACTGACACACCAGCGCTTGACTTTGAAATTGAAGATGGAAAAGTCGTTGGAGTAAAAACAGACAAAGGAATAATAAAAACTGACAAGGTTGTTATTGCATCAGGGATCTGGGGCCCTTTAATGGGTAAAAAAGCTGGAGTTGCTGTACCTCTAATGCCGTTAGAGCATCCTTTGCTATTTTTTGGGCCGCTTCCTGAAGCTCAAGATGCTACAGACTTTTTAGTCTATCCATTACTAAGAGATCAAGGAAATTCTGCTTATGTTCGTGATACAGGAAGACTGCATGGAGGTATGCTTGAATGGGGATTTTATGAGGATAAGAATCCAAGACTAGTAGATCCAGAAGATATTGGTAACCCAGAAAAAACAATGGGTTCGGATTCAATGAGATATCTTGATCTTGAAGAAGTAGCCGAACCTTTAGAAAAAGCATTTGAAACAACGCCAATACTCAATGAGCTTGGCTGGGATGAAAAGAGCTCTTTTAATGGATTATTGTCAGTAACTCCAGATGCTGGATCTTTGATAGGAGAGAGCCCTGAAGTTAGAGGTTTCTGGTTGTGTGAAGCTGTTTGGGTCAAAGATGGACCGGGTTGCGCCAGACTTTGTGCTGAATCAATGGTCAATGGAAAAACTCAAGTTGATATGCACTCTTTTGATATATCAAGATTTTATCCTGAACAAAAAGAAAGAGACTTTGTTAAATCACGAGCTTATGAAAATTCACAAACTATATACACTCCTGCAGTTCATCCAAGAGAGCCATATATTTCTCAAAGAGAAAAATTTGTTAGCCCTTTTTATGAAAGAGAGAAAGAGCTTGGGGGTTACTTTGATAATGAGGTTGCTTGCTGGGAGCGAGCATTTGCATACGAAAGCAATAGAGAAAAACTAGCTGAATATTTAAAAGATATTCCTATGAGGAAAAATGAATGGGATCAGCGTCATGTTCCCTACGAGCTTTCTAATGCAGAACACTTAGCAATGAGTGATTCTGTTGGAATGATAAATCTGTCTCATTTTCCCATTATGGATATTGAGGGTCCTGATGCAGAGCAAATGCTAGAGTATCTATCTGTTGCAAAAATTGGAGACAATACTCCAATAGGTAAAGTTATCTATACTAATTTTTTAGATGAGGATGGTGGAGTTCATGCAGACCTAACTATCTCTAGACTAGCTGAAAATAAATATAGGATTGTGACTGGTGGTGCTGATGGAAATAGAGATTGGGTGCTATTACGAAACTATCGAGATGATAATTCATTAGACGTGAATATTAATATCAGAACCCATGATATTGCAACTCTAGGTCTATGGGGTCCAGGAGCAGAAGCTGCATTAGGTAATTTTGTTGATCCAAGCGCAATTAATCTAGAAAATTTCCCTTTTGTAACAGCAAAAAATTTAACTTTAAATCTCTCTGAAGGAAAGGCGATAGATGTCTGGGCAGCTAGAATATCCTATGTGGGTGAAAGTGGATGGGAGATTTATTTAAATAATAATAGTGAGGAAGGCTTGGCTCTCTATGACTCTCTTCTTAAGGTTGGTGTGGTGCCAGTTGGTATAGAGACTTACGCTAATAGCAGGCGACTTGAAAAAAGTTTCCGCCTTCAAGGAGCAGATCTTGAAACTGAATATAATGCTTGTGAAGCGGCAATTCAGAGACCTTTAGTCAAAGAAGCTGACTTTCATGGAAAAGCTGCACATCTAATACAAAGAGATGAAGAGCCATGTTCAATTTTATGCACAATGACTGTAGATGATCTTAATGTTTCAGGTGAAACCAGATATCCTGTTGGTATCTCACCAATTATTGATCTAAAGACTGGAGAGGTTCCTGTCGATAGTAAAGGAAGAAGATCCTATACTACAGGTATGTCATATTGCCCTTCTATTAAAGAATTTGTTGTAATGGGTTACCTACCAATGGAACTTGCAAAAGAAGGCCAAAAACTTGCAATAGAATACTTCAATGAAGATGGAGATGGTCTTTACCCTATTACGGTGAAAATAGTTGGCAAGGGATCACTTTATGATCCAACTAATGAGAAGGTGCGAGCCTAATTAATTAAAAATTAATCTTAATGACATTGGGTAGAATCTTTTCTATAATCCAATTTCCACAAAGGCCTGATAGCTCAGTCGGTAGAGCAAAGGATTGAAAATCCTTGTGTCGGTAGTTCGATTCTACCTCAGGCCACCATTCAATTATTAATTCTTTAGCCTTACAGGCAACTCCTGAATTGCATGCACAAAATTATTTGGTGCAACCTTCCAATCTCCTGTTACTTTGTAATCTGGAAACCTGGATAAAAATTGTGAGAAGAATTCTCTTAGTTGCATTAACGCCACAGGCTTACCTAAACAGGTATGTCTGCCAATTCCGAAAGCAAGATGCTTGTCTGCATTACTTCTTAAGATATTAAATTCATCTGGACGATCAAAAATTTCGGGATCTCTGTTTGCTGCCCCGTACCAAAGTGCAATCTTTTCATAGGGTCCTATTTTTTGCCCACCGATCTCCGTTTCTTCTAAAGACGTTCTTCTCATATGGATTACTGGAGATACGTAACGAACTGTCTCATTTATTAAGCCTGTGATATTTTCAGAATCCTCTGAAACTAGCTTCTTTTGATAAGGGTTATCATTTAGTAATTTGATGCCGCCGCTCATCGTATTTCTAGTTGTATCGTTTCCTGCAAATATAATTAAGAGCCATGAACCATCAAGAAACTCAGGTGATAATTCCTCTCCTTCTATTTGGGCATTGGCGATAGCGCTAAGTAAATCATTTTTTGGGTTTTCTCTTTTTTGCTTAAGAATATACCTGCCATAATCAAACATTTCCTCAATCATATTATTAAACAAATCAATAAGTGCAGGATCGGGAGTGGTATCGGTAACCCCTTCTTCATTTTGTTTAATCTGTTCTAAAGTAAAATACTGAGCCAATTCTAGAAATTCCATCCATTCAACTAATTTCTGTCTATCTGCTTTAGGAATTCCAAGAATTTCAGAGAGTGTATAAATAGGCAATTGTTGAGAAAGTTCTTTAACTAAATTAAATTCATTTAGCTTTTCAGCCTCATCTAAAAGCTGAGTAACTTTTATAGAAACCTTGCTTTGCAGCTCACTTATGAAATTTGGTTTAAAAAAAGGCATGTGCTCTTTTCTTAAATTTAAATGCATCTCTCCATCAAGGTTCAACATATGATCTATAGTTGATTTAAATAATTTAGGGTGTCTATTTTCTTCAGAGCCTAATGTTAGCAAGGTTCCAGTTGAGTACTGAGATGAAAAAATTTGAGGATTCATTGAAACTTTTTTAATATCTTCATATTTTGTAAGCACCCAATATCCTGGCTCAGGATCGCTCAACATAGGAGGATGAAAAAAAACTGGAGCATTTTCTCTTAGCTCTTTGTATAAATCAAAAGGCTGACCTTTTGTAAAAAGGTCTAGATCATTAAGAAATCCAGATGGATTGTGTATAAAGCTCTTCTTGAAAGCAGGATCATTAATTTTGTTGTTAATTATCTTAGATGAGAGATTAAAATTTTTAGCCATATTTTATTCTACTATTTTTGATGCCTGATTGTTTTAAATTATAAAAGTCTGTATAAATCTATTTGGGGAGTCTTAAAATTAATTAAAAAATAAGATGGGTAATATAAAAGGATACTGTCGACCTGATTTTATTGAAATACAGAATATATTTGCTGATTCGATTACATCTGGTCACGAAACAGGCGCTTCTATTGCCATTGAGCATAAAGGCGAAATGATTGTCGATCTTTATGGTGGCTATAAAGATGCTGCGAAAAATATCCCTTGGGAAAAAGATACTCTTGTAAATGTTTTTTCAGTTACAAAAGGAGTTACTGCTGCTTGCGTTGCGATGCTTGTTGACCGAGGAAAGTTAGATGTTCACTCTAAAGTATCTGATTATTGGCCAGAATACGCATGTAATGGGAAAGAGAATACAAAAGTTATAGATTTTTTATGCCATAGAGCGAATAATTTTGGATTCAGGGACGGGATACCTATGGGTAGTTGGCAGAACTGGGATGTTTTCACTCAAGCGCTAGCTGAACAAAAGCCATTTGGAGAGCCAGGATCTTCTCAAGGATACCACGCAGTTACGTATGGATGGCTTGTTGGCGAAATTATAAAAAGGGTTGATGGCAGAGATGTTGGAACTTTTTTTAAAGAAGAAATTTCGGATCCATTTAATATTAATTTTAAAATTGGCTTATCAGATGAGGATATGATCAATTGTGCAGACATGATTCTTCTTGAGGACGACAGAATCAAAGGACTGCCCTTCTCTAAAATTAAATACATTCCAGATTTTCTTCTCCCAAAGCAGTTTATAAACTTTAAAAAATTTTTAATAGATGGAAATTTCAAAATTGCCTTCCAGAGACGAGACGGAGAGACCAAAGATTACGTAAACTCAACTGATTGGAGAAAGGCTCAAATACCTTCTGCAAATGGGCATGGTACATCTGAGGCACTAGCAAAATTTTATGGAATTCTTAGTATGGGTTGTGAGAGAAACGGATATTCATTAATGTCGCCAGATACATTGCATGCAGCTTTCCAGCCTCGCTCTAGTGGACCTGATTCGGTTCTCTTTGGTTCAGATATAACTTTTGGACTTGGTTTTGAACTTGCAAGCAAAAAATTGCTTAAAGTAAATTTTGCTCCGCGGTTTATGGGCTCAATGTTTGGTCATGCTGGAATGGGTGGAGCCGTAGCATTTGGTGATGTTAACAAAAAAATAGGCTTCTCTTTTCTTTGCAACGAAATGCATGCTTCAAAAGATTTATACAAGACCGCTAATTTGTTAATTGATTCTTTATATTCAAAGCTTTAATCTTTTACAAAAGATATAACATATATGATGAGGCACCAAAAATGATTTCTGATTTACAAAGACCAACTAATTCTGGGTTTGGGCAAAAAACTGAGCCAAGTGAAATACTAAATAATATTAATCTTGATAATAAAAATATTATTATCACTGGCGGTTATTCTGGAATAGGTTTGGAAACAACCAAAGCTCTTGGGAGCGCTGGAGCAAGAATAATAATTCCAGCAAAAAGAAAAGACATTGCCCAAGCAGAATTGAAAGACGTAGTCCCTGAAGAAGATATTTTTGAAATGGACCTTGCTGATCTTAATTCAGTAAAAAAGTTTACTAACTCATTCCATGATCTAAATATTAATCTTGATATTTTGATTAATAATGCAGGGATAATGGCCTGCCCAGAAACTAGAGTCGGTAATGAATGGGAAAGTCAGTTTGCGGTTAACCATATTGGTCATCATCTTTTAACAAAAGAATTAATGGATAGTTTTAATGAAAATGGAGAATCAAGATTAGTGAGTCTATCTTCATCTGCACATTCTATTACCAAGATTTTATGGGATGACATACATTATGAAAATGGCGACTATAATAAGTGGGCAGCCTATGGTCAATCAAAAACAGCTTCATCACTTTTAGCCATAGAATTTGATAGAAAAATGAGAAACAAAGGGGTCAGAGGTTTTGCTGTTCATCCAGGAGGCATTATTACTCCTCTCCAAAGACATCTAGAAAATGAAGAAATGGTAGCTTTAGGGTGGAAGAAAGAAGATGGATCTTTATCAGATTTAGCTGCTAATTTTTTCAAGAGTCCGACCCAGGGAGCATCTACGACACTATGGTGTGCAACAAATCCTGCACTTAAGAATATTGGTGGGGTATTTTGCGAAAATTGTGATATTGCAGAACTTAAAGGAAATTTAGATGAATCACAACGTAGATTTTTTGGAGTTGCAGATTGGGCAATAGACAATGAAGAAGCTATTAAGCTTTGGGAAGTAACAGATACCATGATATCTGATTATTTATAATTTAAATTTAGATTTAGATTTAGATTTAGATTTAGATTTAGATTTTTTTATTATTCATTAAATAAGAAGTGGTAAAATAAGCACGTATGAGTTTTTTTCAAAATATAATTTCTTCAATAATGAAGGGCGGGCTTAATCTAGGTAGATTTGGTATCAAAGATTTTGGCAGTCTTCATCAAGATATAAAAAAAGCAACTGATTCTGTTATGTTAACAACAGGCGAGGTTTCTTCAATAGTGTTTGCTGGGCATCTACTTGACTTGATAGAAGTTCAAACTAATGAAGATTTGGATGAATATCTTTCTTACTTGCTAGAAGAATATGATATTGATACAGAATCTCTATCGAAGAGTATTGAAGCTTATTCCAAAGATAAAAATGATAAAAATCTTAGTTTAATTGGAAATTTTTCTGAGCCTAGGTGGATCGAGTTGTTTAGAAGACTAAATGCAACTCCCGGAGGAACTCACAGGCTTATTAAACTTAGAGAAAGGATTAAAACTCTTCTAAATGATGGAAGAGAACATTTAAAAACTCTTGATGTCGGACTGCTAAAGTTATTTAAATATTGGTTTAATTCATCATTTCTTGTATTAGAAAAAATAGACTGGTCAACTCCAGCAAATGTTTTGGAGAAAATAATAGAATATGAGGCAGTTCATGAAATAAATTCTTGGGATGATCTTAGAGCTAGATTAGCGCCAAATGATAGACAGTGTTTTGCATTTTTTCATCCACTCATACCAGAGGATCCTTTAATTTTTGTTGAAGTTGCACTTACAAATGAAATACCTACAACTATAGAAAGTGTAATAAAAATTAATCGGGATGAGGTTGAATATGAAAAAATTAATACAGCAGTCTTTTATTCTATTTCAAATTGTCAGGATGGACTTTCAGGCATTTCTTTTGGAAATTTTTTAATTAAAAAAGTAGCTCATAAATTAAAACAAGAAATTCCTGGGCTGGATAAATTTGTAACCCTATCTCCAATCCCGGGTCTAATGAGATGGATGGAGAAACATGCGCCTGTAACTTATGAAAACTGTATTAATAAAATAAATGATGATGAAAATCTTCTTAAGAAAACATTTTTATATTTAACTGAATCTAATAGAGAGGATAATTTACCCAATGATCCTGTTGCAAGATTTCATCTTGGCAATGGGGCGATACTTCATAAAATTAATTTGCATGGAGATCGATCTAAAAAAGGGATGGCTCAATCTCATGGGGTTATGATTAATTATCTATATGACCTCGATATCGTTGAAAAAAATCATGAACTATTCTTTAAAAGTAAAGAAGTAGTCCTTTCAGGCGAAATGAAGTCTCTGAGAAAAAAGTATAGCTAATACTTATGACTCAACTTTTATCGCTATTTCCTCCATGTGAACCTTTTAATTTTGGTTTTATTGAAAAAGATGGTCATAAAATATACTACGAACAATGCGGAAACCCTAATGGGAAACCGGCTGTCTTTCTTCATGGAGGCCCCGGAGGAGGTGGAAGTACTCATGTAAGAAGATTTTTTGATCCTGAAAAATATAATATTGTAATTTTTGATCAAAGGGGTTGTGGTAGAAGCCTTCCCCATGGATCTCTTGAAAATAATACAACTTGGGATTTAGTAGAGGATATTGAAAGTCTTAAGATAAAACTTGGAATTAAGAAATGGTTAGTATTTGGTGGTTCTTGGGGCAGTACTTTATCTCTAGCCTACTCTCAGACTTATCCAAATTCTGTTAGTGAAATGGTTTTAAGAGGAATCTTTATGCTCAGAAAAAAAGAGCTTGATTGGTTTTATCAAGATGGAGCAAGCAATATATTCCCTGAAGCATGGCAGAAATTTCTAGAGCCTATAGAAGAAAGCAAACGCGATGATCTAATGGCGGCTTATCACAAAATATTCTTAGGTGAAGATGAAGAAAAAAAGTTAAATGCTGCAATTGCGTGGTCAAAATGGGAAGGATCTACTAGTAGCCTTAGCTATAATCCTGATATGGCTAATAGTTTCTCAGATCCTAAATTTGCCTTGGCTTTTGCTCTAATTGAAAATCATTATTTTATAAATCAGGGTTTTCTTGATCATGAGAATCAGTTAATTGAATCTGGTATTCCTATAATTAGATGCATTCCAACTGTAATAGTTCAAGGAAGATACGACATTGTATGCCCCATGAGAACTGCATGGGAGTTATCTCAGAATTGGCCGGAAGCAAAACTAATAATCGCTCCTTCTTCTGGTCATACCGCCTTTGAATCAGAAATAACTCATGAACTTATAAAAGCAACAAATACTTTTTCAGGCTCTTATGAATAATCTAACTTTTATTGGAATGGCCGGATGTGGCAAATCAACTCTTGGCAAGGCATTATCAAAAAAATTAGGTGTTGAGTGTGTTGATACTGACTCTTTGATTGAGCAAAAATTTGCTCAATCTTTGGAGGATCTCAAAATTGACAAAGGATACAAATTCGTGAGGTTGGCTGAAGAGGGAGTGATTCTAAACCTAGATAATGATATACAAATTATTTCAACAGGAGGAAGCGCTGTATATTCAGAAAAATCTATGAGATATTTAACCTCTTTTTCAACAATGATATATATTTCAACACCAATAGAAGTAATAAAGGACAGAATTGGGAGTGGCCAGGAAAGAGGTTTAGCAGCTCCAATTGGAACCTCTATTGAAGATGTATATCTAGAGAGAAAGCCTATGTATGAAAAATGGGCTCAAATAACATTAGATGGAATGCTTTCTATTGATCAGCTTATAGATTTCATAACATTAGAAATACTTAGTAATGAAAATTAAATCTCTATTAGTTGGAGCTTCGGGTCTTGTTGGTGGTGAAATACTTAAATATCTTCATGAGAGAGATCAAGATATAACTATTTTCACACGTAAACCTCTCCATGATTCAACTGATAAACATAAAGAAATAAATATTGATTTTGAAAATCTTAATAATTTTGATTTTCCTTATTTTGATCATGTCTATATTTCAATTGGTATGAAATTAGATACTGTTGAATTAATTCACATTAACAAAAATAAAAGGAAAGAATTTTTTAGAGTAGATCACGATACTATTCTGAGTATTGCAAAAAAAGCCTTTGATGGTGGAGCAAGATCAATATCTGTTGTTTCTGCAATAGGAGCAGATATGAATTCAAAGAATTTTTATCTTCAGACTAAGGGAAAAATAGAAAATTCAATAAAACAAATTGGGTATAAAAAAGTTGTTTTTGCACAGCCGAGTCATTTATTAGGAAGTAGGCCGAATGATAAAATAAGAATTGAAGTACCTATTATTGAACTTGGAGCTAAGATTATGGATCCCTTAATGGTAGGGCCATTATCGGATCTTAGATTTATTAAAGCCTCTAGTGTTGCAAAAGCAATGGTAGATGCGTTGAATGTAAGCACAGAAAGTTTAACTAAATTAAAATTTAAAGATTTTAAAACTTATTAATAAAATTCTTTATTAGCTTTTATCATTTTTCTAATAGCATGAGCAGAGTTTAATAACCAAAAAGCAGAAGCAAAGAAAAAATAATACAGACCAGCATATAACTGAACAATCATAGCCAACATACTTCCAGCCGCAACAGCAATAAGACCTACCAATCTCTTATTATATTTCTTTGAGACAATAAGGGGCGCGGCTACTAAAGTACCGAAGAAAACACTGCCAATCTGAATAAGTTCAAGGATAGTCATACTGATAGACAAAAAGAATTGTGTCTATGAGTATAAATATCGATACATTATGAATATTTTTTTTTAAATGTAAATATTTTTTGAACTTTTTTGTAAATAATTTACTCTATATAAATAGATACTAAATAAGGAGTAAAAATGAAAAAAATTAAAGCGCTAATAATACTAATTTCAATGGCAGGATTTACATATGCCAATGATCACAAACTGGAAGAAAAAGACCATCCAAATAAAATAATGAGTGGTAAAGAATGTATGGAGACAAGAGCTGGAGTAGCATGGTTCTTATCTGCTGCTGATAATGTTTTTGATGAAATAAAAGAATACGGTGATATGGAAGATAAGGCTTGGAATGATAGAAAATGGGCTGAAGCAATTTCTTTATCTGGCTTGGCTTCTAATTATTCAACCGTTTATGAGGTTTGGTGCAAAGATATGATTAATAACAGAATGAAAATAAGAATGAAAGAACACTATAAAGATCATAAGATGAAGAAAGATAAAAAGAAAGATTAGCCTTTAAAATTTCCCTCTTTGAAATCTCATTCTAATTGAGTAAACCCTTAGCAGGGCTACAAAAGTAAGAATAGATTGTGTAAAAATTGATATAGTTAATGGATTAGACCAACTCCAATTATCGATTGTCAGCCATAATAAAAATGTTTGGAGTGGGAAGTTTATTACTGCGCCCATGAGAACAACTATTACAGCCTCTCTAAAGGCTACTTTTTCAGTTTTATTCATAATTTATCCTTATTTATATTTTAACGCCGGTGCCATAAGCAAGGATCTCAGAGGCGCCCTGTGTAATAGTTGAGGTTTGAAACCTAAATCCCACAATAGCATTAGCCCCTTTTGATTTGGCATCTTCTATCATTCTTTCGTACGCCTGTTCTCTTGAAGTTGCTAGAAGTTTAGAGTATCCGACCAACTCTCCACCAACGACATTCTTGAGAGATGCAAATATATCTGAGCCAATATTTCTAGATCTTACTGTGCTACCCTGAACTATACCAAGGTGCTCTTTAATTTGTATACCTGCTAAATCATTTGCAGATACAACTAAAAAACTTTCTGTCATGACATTTTTCCTAAAATAGTTTAATTTACAAATATAATGCAGAAATTAGTAGAAGCAAAGTTTTCTATAGGAAATATAGTAAAACATCGATTTTTAAACTTTAGAGGGGTTATATTTGATCTAGATCCAGAGTTTAATAACACTGAAGAATGGTACTTAGCAATACCAGAACAGATTAGACCAATAA
>Ga0102815_10002479_pt1 | contig 11206 bp, 9 predicted proteins | sample ColrivemetaGS759_FD_79113 | JGI IMG/M metagenome (GOLD analysis project Ga0102815, IMG submission 79113) | Estuarine microbial communities from the Columbia River estuary - Ebb tide ETM metaG S.759 | ecosystem: Environmental > Aquatic > Marine > Intertidal zone > Estuary | place: USA: Columbia...
ATACCAAAGTTAATTCCAAATGATGAATAAGGTACTCTTTGCGCTAATTTTTTAGAAGCGTCAGTATTGTTGTTAGGTAAACTATCTACATATGTTGAGTTTTTAACATAGCCTGGAGGTAGCTTATCTATAGTGTAAACGCCAGATGCAGCTACAGTGCCGTCTGGTAACATAATATCGGTATTAAATTCCTGAATTTCAGAATCTTTTCTTTTAACGCTAATACCTAAATATTCACCTTCAATAAATAACCCGAAGTTTTCATTAAAATCATGTTTGAATCCAAGTGCACCAATAAAACCTAACGGTAATTTTCCGTGATAATCTTCAATATATTCAGTTACAGAATACGATCCAGAAGGTAATCCTTGTGCATTAGCTTGTGCATCAGAAAATACTTGTTTATTATAAACTACAGCTTCAGTTTTCCCTCCGGCTTTAATTAAGGCACCAAAACGGCCATAAATTTTGTTGGTAAATTTGTAAACAAATGATGGCGACAAACCAAAAGCTCTTGCTCTTGCTATTGCTTTTACTTCCTGTGTTGGAATATTTAATTTTGAAATGGTTTGGTCAGCTCCTTGTAAATAAGCAATACCTAAATCAACTCCAAAAGTATCGTTAAAAAAGTAACCAACTCTGAATTGGTAATTTGCACCTTCACCATAGCTTCCATATGAGTTTTCAGTTTGAGTTACGGTAATTTCTTCACCTAGTTTAACTTCAGCACTCCCTATAGCATAGCCAGCACTACCTGAAACATAAAATTGAGCACTTGCACTTGTTGTTATAACAATTGAGACTATCAAGAGTAAATTTTTTCTCATAATATTTGTTAAAATTAAAAGAGGCTAATTTACCTTTATTTTAAACTTTGATTATGAAAATAAGATGGTTTCTTAGACGTTGGGTTATTTATATTATAAATTAAATGAAATGAAGATTTTATTGATTTTTACTTAAATATATCGACTCTTTTTTTCTTATTTCCTACATAAACTTCAGAATCATTTATGATTACTGGTCGTTTTAAAAAAGTATATTCATCTAATATTAGTTGCCTAAAGTCTTTTTCAGCTAATTCCTGATTTTTTAAATCCATCTGCTTGTATTTTTTTGCTCTTCTGCTAAACAAAACTTCATAACTTTTTGTTAATGCATATACTTCATCTAATTGTTTAACTGTTATTGGTGCAGTTTTTATTTCTTGTAAAATAAAGTCTGAAGTATCCATTTCTTTTAAAATTCGAATACAGGTGTCGCAGGTTTTTAGATAGTAAATTTTTTTCATTTTTATAAATGCTGTTTTGAAGTAAATTTAATGTGTTTTTATGTTAAATTTGAATTCTTTAAAATAAAAAAATAATTACAATGCAAAAACGATTTGACACACTTTTAAAATCTAGACAATTAACATTAAAAATTATTGAAAGCCTTACCAATGAACAATTGAATAAAATTCCAGCTGGGTTTAAAAATAATATTGCTTGGAATGTTGCTCATTTGTTAGTAACGCAACAATTATTGTGTTACAAATTATCTGGATTGGATTGTTTGGTTTCAAATGAAATGATAGTTAATTTTCAAAAGGGTTCAACGCCTAGCACTCAAGTTTCTAAAGAAGCATTTGATGCTATAAAAGAACAATTTTTACAGCTCCCTGTTCAATTAAATGAAGATTATGAAAAGGGTATTTTTAAAAATTATACTGAATATACCACAAGTGTAAATGTTACTTTAAGTACAATTGAAGATGGAATAGACTTTAATTTGTATCACGAAGGCATCCATTTGGGCGTAATTCTTCAGCTATTAAAATTTGTTTAATTTGGATTATTTTGTCATTATATCGATTCTGGTTGTTTTCTCAGCGCTCTTTGGTTATATCAACGTTCGATTCTTAAAACTGCCAACCACTATTGGTTTAATGGTAATTACCTTGATTTTTACTTTATTAATTTTAATATCCAGTTTAATAAATGATAGTTGGTTAGAAAAAGAGATTTTACTTATATCTCAAATAGATTTCGAAACCGTACTATTAGATATAATGTTAAGCTTTTTATTATTTGCGGGGGCATTACATACCAATTTTCAGCAATTAAAAGTACAACGAAAACCTATTATTGCTTTCGCTACATTTAGCACATTAATATCTACCTTTTTAGTTGGCGCATTCACCTATTACGTGCTAAAACTAATGAGTTTTGACGTTGATTTTATGTATTGTCTATTATTTGGCGCATTAATTTCTCCAACGGACCCAATTGCTGTTTTAGGGATTTTAAAACAAGTGGGAGCACCTAAAAAATTAGAAACAAATATTGTTGGAGAATCGTTATTCAATGATGGGGTTGGTGTAGTTATCTTTTTAACTATTTATCAAATTGCTAAAGGAGGAGCCTCAATTACATTGGCACATATTGCTGAACTATTTTTGGTTGAAGTTTTTGGTGGATTTGCTCTTGGGCTTTTATTAGGATGGATTACCTTCAGGTTATTAAAAACTATTGATAATTATGAAGTTGAAGTAATTATAACAATTGCTGCTGTAATGGGAGGAACTGTTTTAGCGCAACATTTTCATTTATCCGCACCATTAGCTATGGTTACAGCAGGTTTAATGATTGGGCATGACCGCGTAAGGCAAACCTCAATGAGTGAGACTACAGAACAATATGTGGATAAATTTTGGGAATTGGTAGACATTCTTTTAAATGCTATTTTATTTGTATTGATTGGCATGGAGATGCTGGTTTTAACCTATAGCAGCCAGTATATTTTAGTTGGATTATTGTGCATTCCAACCTTGCTTTTGGCTCGATATATTTCTTTAATGTTACCCATTAAACTATATGCAAAAAAATTAGATTTTTTAAAAGGCACTAATTTAATTATGACCTGGGGAGGTTTACGTGGTGGAATTTCAATTGCGCTTGCACTAAGTTTAACAAATGAAATGCATCGAGATCTATTTTTAGTAATAACTTATATTATTGTGGTATTTTCAATTATTGTCCAAGGTTTAACCGTTGGAAAATTAATTCAAAGGTTAACGAAAAAATAGATTCTGAGATATTGAAAATAATTTAATTTAAATAATATACATACCCAACATGAATAAACAGCAGCCAATCATTAAATTTATTTTCAGGTGCTTGCCTTGCATTTAAACCATCTACATAATTAGAAACGAAAAATTGCCAACGCGACTCAATAAAAATATCTGCATATTCTCCTATTTTATATCTTGTTCCAAGACCACCAGAAATTGACATTGTAATTCCTGGAGTATCACGAGCTGCATAAGAATACGTATTTATATCCCATTTTGGGTATAAAACACCAGGGTCTTTCCAATTGCCCGTTCCGTAGGTTGAATTAATGGAAGGATTGTAAAAATCAACAAAAGTACCCATACTAAGATAGGGTGACCATTTCAAATGGGGTATTCTTCTAGATCCAAAATCTACAATATCAACCAAATGAAATTCCAACTGAGCACCTAAATTAAAGACTTCTGTAGTACCCGTATGTGCTCGCAGCTTTTTAGCTCCCTCGGTTAGCTCTCCATTTGAATTTGTTTGGTTTGGCCATTTTCCAAAATGCTCTAATTTAGCTGTCATATAAGAAAATTCCGCACGAATTTTAAAATGTTCTTGCCAGTAATTGGTTCTTTGATTCCAACGATAACGGTAATCCGTAAAAGCAAGATAATAAACAATACCAAAACCAGGGCCAACATTCCCTCCAACATTTGATTCAAAATCATACCGCTGACCATAATCTGTAGTAAAAGAAGCCGACCCAAAAATAATACCAAGCTCATGACTACTTTTGTCCTGTGAGAAGGCATTTGCTATAAAGAAGCAAATATATAAAGGGGCTACTATTTTTATTACGCTCTTTCTCAAATGGCTGTTTAATTATGTCAAATGTATTAAATTCTTTGTAAATTCATATATGATTAACAAGTCACGTGTCATTTTAGTATAAAAGTTTCATTTAATTCCCAATTTGCACGTAACTCTAAAGGCACATTTAAATACAATATTTTTTCGGGATATGTTTTTAATAAATAATTTCCCGTATCCCAAACACCATTGTCGTTTTCATCAAATATTGCTCTAACAATATATTTTTTTGGTGGTAAATCTTTAAAGGTAACTATTTGGTTTGTGCTTATTTTCTCTGTTGCTATCAATTCATCTTTTTCTGTTATCAACTCAATAATTACTGGTGAATTCACATTGGAAACTTGCAAATTAATGGTGCCAAAATCTTCAATTTTTTTTGTTTTAACTTTATATATGATGGTATCGTTGGAATTCCCAAAAACATCATACAATGCATTTGGAAGCAATTTTATAGCATACAAATTATCGAATTCGCTTTTAAAATTAAGAGCTAAATTTATTTTATAACTATCCGCTTTCACTGAAAACGGAACTGCAATTGTGTCTTTATCAAAAAGTGAAATTTTTGAGGGGTCTATTTTAATTATTGGGATGTTGCTATTTATTGAAAAAGTATCTCTTGGATTTAAAACCGACCCAATATTATTTTTCAATATTAAAGTATCTTGCTTTGAAGTTTTTAAATTCACAGTAACAGTGTCTAAAAAATTTAAATGACTTACTTCAAATTGTAAAGAATCTTTTTTAATTGGTTTAAACCAAAAACTTAAGGTGTCTTTTCCTTTTTCAAATACAGTTTCGGTAGTAATTGAATCTGTAGAAATTTCATCTAATAATTTTATTTTTAAATCCTTACCATCACCTTCATATCCAAAATATATATGCCCTTTTGAAGTTTCAAGTGCTTTCATAAATTTAAATGGAAGCACTTCCTTAAAAATAGGAATATTAAAAACAGTGTCTATTGGCAAGCTAATAGGCTCCTTTAAAAAACCAATTTTATCTTGTTTAGGATTGTAAATGTAATTGTTGTTTGACTGCTTTAATGCCAATAATAAGTATTTCCCTTCTTTTAAATTGGTTAATTCAAAATTAGTACTGTCTAAAGTGCTCGATACATAAGTTGGTTTTTCTTTATAAATTATGGAATCGTTAAAAGTTGAATCCATTTCATACAACATTACCATAACATCGCTAGCTGTTTTTCTATTGTATGCATCAGAAACATCGCCAGAAAGCTTAAGAGAATCTATATAAGACCCTGTTGAAAATACATATTTAAAACTTTTTAAAGGATTTCCTTCATTGTTATCTACTACGCTATTCCCAAAATTGATGGTATAAGTGGTGTTTTTTCTTAAAGTATCAATTATTTTTAAAGTAATTATCTTACTTGCCGTGCCAACAGGAGTAATGTCCAATGCACTTTTAAGCGGCGGGGAAACAATAAGCTGTTTATTTATATCCTTTAGTTTTACGTATTCATCAAAAGATATTTTAATTTTTTTAGCATCAAATTGAATGCTCTCCTGGTTTGGACTTGCACTTATTAAAATAGGAGCAATTACATCTTTCTCGCCACCTGTTGGCCTACCTCTTTTAGCACAATTGGCAAATGTAAAAACGACTATGAGTAAGATTAAAATTTTATTTAGACTAAAATTCATACTAAAAATTTAATGCAAAATAACAATTTATTTATTTAGCGTAGGCCATACAGGCTATACTAATTTTTATATTGTTAGATTTTTCAAAAGCTTTACTGCAGGCTTCAAGTGTGGCACCTGTAGTTATAATATCATCTATCAATAAAATATGTTTATTGTCCAATGCTTTATAATGTTCAACAAAAAATAATTCTTGAACATTTCTCCACCGGTCAAATCTAACTTTTTTGGTTTGGGTATTTGTGAATGATATTCTTTTTAAAATTGTTTCTTCAAAAGGAATGTTTAATTTTTTAGCCAAACTTTCACCAAATGTAGTTACTTGATTATAACCCCTTGATTTGAGTTTTTTTCTATGCAATGGTACAGGAATTATACAATCAATTGAAGAAAACCTGCCACTTTCCAACAATTCATCACCTAACCAATTTCCCAAAAGAACCCCAACTTGTTGTTGTTTTTTATATTTAAGCGCATGAATTAACTCTTGTACATGGCCTTTTTTAAAAAAGTAAAACAAAGCTGTTCCGCTTTCTACTGGAATTCTTCCGTAAAAAGATTTTTCAACTAAATTGTTGCTTTCACTGCTAAAATTAGTGAGTGGTAACTGGTGTCGGCAACGCACACAAATTACTGTTTCATTTGTTGTTAAATGTTCACTACAGCATAAACAAACCTCAGGGTAAAACAAGGAATAAACATCTTTTAAAAAATTCATAGCAACAAGTTTTTAAAAAAGTACAATTTATAATAAAAATTAGATGAAATCTAATAAACTTGCGCTAAAAAATTATGATTTTACCATTCGGTTTTGTAATTTTACTAAGCTCATTGTGTTTTTTTTACCTCAAAAATATATAATCCCTCAAGTATATAATTTAATCACTAAATTTGCGTTCAATTAAAAACCACTAAAATTTAAATTATGGAAGAAAATAAAAAATCAAATAATAAGATTATAATGATTTTATTAGGAGTGTTATTGGCTGGATCTTTGGCTTATACTTTTTACAATAATGGCGAACATAAAAAAGTAACAGATGCTATTGAAGCTGAAAAATCTGAGATTGAATTAAACTTGGACAGCATGATTGTAAAATACGAAACTGCCATTGGTGAAAATACTGCAATGGCCGATGAATTAGCAATTGAAAGAGATAAACTTATTGCATTAAGAGATTCTGTTAGAGATTTAAAAGCTATCAATTATAGCTTAATTAAACGTTATAGAAAACAAATTGAAAAACTGGAGGTTTCTAATAAAGAACTTTTCACAATGAATGAGGAGCTTAGTAGAAAAAACCAAAAATTATCAAAAGGCTTAGACAGTGTAAATGTTGCTATTACATCTCAAATAGCAAAAAACGATACTTTAAAAATGCAAAATGTAGGTTTATCTGAAAAAGTAGCCATTGGCTCAATTTTAAAAGTAAACTCGGCAAAAGTATTGGCAATGCGAGAAAAATCAAATGGCAAATTGGTTGAAACTGAAAAATCTAACCATACTGATGCTTTTAGAATTAATTTTACAGTAGCTAACAATGCTATTGCTGAAAAAGGTGAACGCGAAGTGTATATTCAAATTGTTGACCCTAAAGGAAATACTATTGGAAATGCAGGTGAATTGGTGCTTATAGATGGAACTTCAATAACCTATAGTGATAGAACAATTGTTGATTATTTAAATCAAGATGTATCCGTAATTTCGTTGGTTGAAGTCAACAGAGACGCTTTAGAATCAGGTGTTTACACAGTAAATATTTACGTAGACGATATGAGTAGTGGAGCTAGTACTATTACGTTAAAGTAAAAAAGGCAACTCCAAGTTAATGTTATTTAATGTTAATCGAGTGGAAATAGTTTAGGCTATTTCCACTTTTTTATTTTTTAGAACTAAAACCTTTACTATTTTTGCACAATGGCAAATCAAGAAGATCAATTTAAAAAAGTAGTTTCACACGCAAAAGAATACGGTTATGTATTTCAATCAAGTGAAATTTACGATGGCTTGAGCGCAGTTTACGACTATGCTCAAAACGGTGTAGAATTAAAGAAAAATATTAGAGATTATTGGTGGAAAGCAATGGTTCAAATGCATGAAAATATTGTTGGTTTAGACGCCGCAATTTTTATGCACCCAACTACGTGGAAAGCTTCAGGTCACGTTGATGCTTTTAACGACCCTTTAATTGACAATAAAGACTCTAAAAAAAGATATAGAGCCGATGTACTTATTGAAGATTATGTTGGTAAACTAGATGCTAAAATTGAAAAGGAGGTTGAAAAAGCTGCAAAACGCTTTGGAGAGTCCTTTGACAAAGAGCAATTTCTAGCGACCAACACTAGAGTTGTTGGATACAAAGAACAAGGTGATGCTATTTTAAAACGCATGGGGCAATCTTTAGAAAAAGAAGATTTGGCCGATGTAAAAGCATTGATCGAAGAATTGGAAATTGGTTGTCCGCTTTCAGGTTCAAAAAATTGGACCGATGTAAAGCAGTTCAACTTGATGTTTGGAACCAAATTAGGTGCTTCAGCCGATACTGCAATGGACCTGTATTTAAGACCAGAAACAGCTCAAGGAATTTTTGTTAACTTTTCGAATGTGCAGAAAACTGGTAGAATGAAAATTCCATTTGGAATTGCCCAAACTGGAAAAGCATTTAGAAATGAAATAGTTGCACGCCAGTTTATTTTCCGTATGCGTGAATTTGAACAAATGGAAATGCAATTTTTTGTACGCCCAGGAACTCAAAAAGAATGGTATGAACAATGGAAACAAACTCGTTTGAAATGGCACCTTTCTTTAGGAATGGGTGCTGATAATTACCGTTTTCACGACCATGAAAAATTAGCACATTATGCAGATGCTGCCGCTGACATTGAATTTAAATTCCCTTTCGGATTTAAAGAATTAGAAGGTATCCATTCACGTACTGATTTCGATTTATCAAGTCACGAAAAATTTTCAGGAAAAAAATTAAACTATTTCGATCCGGAAATAAATGAACATTATATTCCTTATGTAGTTGAAACTTCTATAGGTTTAGACAGAATGTTTTTGGCTGTCTTCTCAAATTCTTTGCAAGATGAAGAATTGGAAAATGGCACAACCCGTACCGTTTTAAAATTACCAGCAGTTTTAGCACCATTTAAAGCCGCTATTTTACCATTGGTTAAAAAAGATGGTTTACCTGAAATTGCTCGTGAAATTGTAGAAGATTTGAAATGGGATTTCAATGTGGCTTATGATGAAAAAGATGCGGTTGGAAGACGTTATAGAAGACAGGATGCTAATGGAACTCCTTTTTGTATTACTGTAGATCACGATACTTTAACCGATGAGTGTGTTACCATTCGTTATAGAGACACCATGGAACAAAAACGTGTTAAAATTGTAGATTTAAAATCAATTATTAAAGAAGAAGTTGATGTTAAAAACTGGTTAATGAAAATGTAATCAGTTATTTATTAAAACTATAAAACTCCTACAATTATATAATTTAGGAGTTTTTTTATGTTTATTTTTTTGAAAAAATAAGAGTCGAGACAAAAATCAAACAAAATTATTCAATATTTAAAAATGTGCTTTCAACTCAACCGAACCTGTATGTATGGTTTTTGAAGTTTCGCTTTTACGCCCAAAATAACTAATGTTCAAATTTAAAAAAGAAAATAATCTTCTTTGAAACAACAAACTCCAGGTGTAGTTTTTACCGGGTTGTAAACCTTCTAACATTTGAAATGCAACTGGTGAATTACTATTTCCACTAAATTCATTGTTAAATAAATTAATTTCAGCTTTCATTTGTGCTTTTTCACTTTTAGCATAATTTGCTGCTACGCCAATTTTATCAGAAATCAATGTTTCAAAATCATTTTCTTTATTTTCCTTGTTTTTGTACTCATAAAAAACTGAAAAGTAAATGTCTTTATTAAGATAGTAAGATATTTTTGGAAGCAATCCATAACTATCCAAATTGAAATTCCGATTGTTATAATTTTGAGAATATGTCTGACTTTTTGTTTTTCCTACATCAAAATTAAATTGCCAAAATTTACCTATCTGGTGCTCAAATAGTAGTTGATGTAATTGAATGATATGCTCTAAACCATCAATGGTTGTTGTGCTTTTATTTTGTGTTTTTATATAACGATATGTAGTTGAATAATCTTTTTCCCCTTTGTTGAAATAAAAACTATTGTTGAAATTAAAGATGAGTCCTAATAAATTTTCGTTGTTAATATCAAATGGATTGAGGTTTAATTTATTGTCTGTCTTTTGCAGTTTACTATCTACTAAAACACTGGTTTGATTGTAAAAATGAGATAACACATTTTTAATGCCGCTACGTGAAGCCCATTGCTGGGGATTCACAATTAAACTTTGGCTAAAAATATTTTGATGTGTCGCAATATAGTTTACCGTTGGTAAAATGACTCTCAAATATTTTGCCTGATCTGGAAATTGCGCTATTTCAAACTCGTTTAATTCTTTTATTCCATTTTCATTATAATCAACCCACATATAAAAACCCTGTCCTGGTTCAGTTTCAATATAAGTATAATCTTGTAATGGCATGGTTCCAGAACGTGTTTGATACATGGTATTAAATGTTAGAAACTGATTCCATACAGATTGCTTGTAAATAATTTTAGAATTTATGGATTCTTCATCTGAAAAATTCGCATTTTTAACAGTTCTGTAATTCATATACACCTCTAAATTGGTTGATTTTGAATTTATAAAACTCGACTTTAGGTAATATGTTTTGGCATTGCTAACCTGCTGAAATGCATTGTTTTTAATACTATCTGTAGTTCTTAAAATTGCTCCAATTTGAGTGAAAACTTTGGTTGAATCTCCAATGCCAGTAAAAGCTTCGTATTCACTAAATTTATGGCTTAAAACATCTAAATTTGTTGTAATATTGTTTGTGAGTTTGTTGTTTTCGCCATTTAAATTGGCTCCAAACCATCCTTTTTTAATCTTGTATTTGGCATTTAAAAAATAACGTGAAAAAGCACCGTCTTCTAAAGTTGAAGTGTTGTTTAACAAACTGGCATTAAAATTCAAGGTCAATTTATTTTTTGTGTAATTCCCTATTAAATAATGATTGTTTCCATTGTAATCATCTGCAAATTTCAGGTTAGAGAATTCATAATTAACTGAGCTGGTTTTTTTATTTGAAAGGCTTAAACCTGCCCTTATCAATTGCTGATTTCCATAAATTCGGGTAATGTTCCAGTCTCTATCAAATTCAATGTTTTCAATACGTTGAATGGTTTTAAAATCTTTGTTGATATAGTCGTATTTTAAACTGCTTTTTAGTTCCCACCCTTTTTGAATAATTACCTGATTCCATCCAATTTTTGAAGCAATTCCGTTATTGTTTTCATTGTTTATTGTCGAAAATAAATTTTGATCATTATTGCTAAAAGCAACCTCTGTATCAATTATTGTTTTTTCAGAAGGATTGTAATTGGCATTAAAAACAACGACTTGCAATTTATTTGGAGCAATCAACTGAATTACAGGCGCATAATTCCCTAAATTTTCTCCTACATATTGGTAAATATTTCCTGTTGCAATCACTTCTTTTAATTCATATGAAGCTAAAT
>Ga0102815_10002481_pt1 | contig 11201 bp, 10 predicted proteins | sample ColrivemetaGS759_FD_79113 | JGI IMG/M metagenome (GOLD analysis project Ga0102815, IMG submission 79113) | Estuarine microbial communities from the Columbia River estuary - Ebb tide ETM metaG S.759 | ecosystem: Environmental > Aquatic > Marine > Intertidal zone > Estuary | place: USA: Columbia...
AGGTCACCCTCATCGAAGCGGTATTGCTGGTTGCAGAATTCGCAATCCATGGTGATCGAGCCCAGTTCGTCCAACAGCTCCCGGACTTCGGTCGGGTCCAGGGTGGACAGGGCGTTGCGGGTGCGTTCCCGGGAGCAGCTGCAGCGAAATACTACCGATCTGGCCTCGAACAGGCGCACGGGGTCCTCGTGGTACAGGCGATGGAGCAACACCGGGGTGTCAATATCCAGCAATTCTTCCTGCCCGATAGTGGCAGCCAGGGTGCAGGCGTGCTCCCACTGCTGCTCGCGACCGCCGGCATCGGGGGTGACCTGGGCGGGCAGCTGCTGGATGAGCATGCCCGCAGCCCGATCATTGTCTGCAGCCAGCCAGAAGCGGGATTTCAGCTGCTCGGACTGCTCAAAGTACGCGTCCAGGGTGTGGGCCAGGCAGCCGCCTGAGAGGGCGACGATACCCTGGTAGCGCTGGCCGTCCAGAGGCTCGATGGTGATGGCCAGTTGGCCATTACCCAGTAATTGCTCGAAGTCCTGGGCAGTGGCCTGTTCCGCTCCCCGGGCAATGGCCCGCACTTCCAGGGCGCTGTTACACTCGGCCATCAGCAGGGGGATCTGGCCCTCTGACCGCACCTGCAGCACCAGTTTACCGTCGAATTTCAGGGTGGTGCTGAGCAGTACCGCCGCCGCCAGGAACTCTCCCAGCAACTGGCGCACGGCCGGGGCGTACTGGTGGGTGCCAACGACCTCCCGATACGCGCTGTCCAGGTGGACGGTTTCACCGCGGATATCAGCCTGCTCGAACAGGAAACGCATGGAGTAGTTGCCGGCGTAGCGCTGGTCTGTCTGTGGGGGCTTGTCCATGGGCGGCTATTGTATGCAAATCTGCTAGCGGGACAAGTGCGTAACAAGTCCTGTAGCAGCCGGCGCAGGACGCTGATCGGGGCCCGCGAGCCTGTCGGGGTTCAGTATGTGAGCCCAACGGTGGATATTTTATGGGCCCCCGAGACCCGGCGGCCGTCACTGGCTACAGTGAGTGTATGCGGGGCCCGTAGTGGCGCTGTTGAGCTTTGGCCGAAAAACATTGTCGGATGGATTGTTGGATAACCTGTTGGATAGCCTGTTGGAGGGTATATGAGATTCAGTTTCCAGATTGGGATGTGCGAGCCCAGCCATTATTTACCCCTGGCCCGGGCGGCCGAGGCGGCCGGCTTTGACGGCATTGCTGTGGCGGACAGTATTTGCTATCCCCTCGAGGCCAGTTCCAAGTACCCCTACAACAAGGATGGCAGCCGGGAATTCCTGGAGAGCGTGCCGTTCGTGGAAAGCCTTATTTCAGTGGCAGCGATGGCGGCGGTTACCGAAACCATCCGCTTGTCGACCTTTGTTTACAAACTCGCGGTCCGACAGGCGCCGGTGGTGGCCAAGCAGGTCCAGGGTATCCAGGTGCTGTCGGGTAACCGCTTTGATTTCGGGGTGGGAATCAGCCCCTGGGAAGAGGATTTTGCCGTGTGTGGGGTGCCCTGGGAGAGTCGCGGTGCCCGCTTTGATGAGCAGATAGACATTGTTCGCGGCCTGGAGAGCGGCGACTATTTCGGTTACGAGGGCACACACCACGCGATGCCTGCCTGCAAGATGAACCCGGTGCCCAGCGTGGCCACCCCGGTGCTCATTGGCGGCCACGCCGAGCCCGCCCTGAAACGGGCCGCCCGCACCGGGGACGGCTGGATGTGCGCCGGGGCTGACCTGCAACAGCTCGGTACTTACCTGAGTCGTATCAACCAGTTGCGGGAGGAATACGGCACCACCGACCGGCCTTTCCGGGTATTCACCACCGGTCAGGATGCGTTCACCCCGGAAGGCATCGCAGCACTGGAGAATATCGGCGTAACGGATGTGATCATCGGCTTCCGCAATGTCTATGAAATGGAGGCTGATAAGTCGCTTGAGGAAAAAATAGGCATGCTGCAGTGGTATGCCAATGAGTTTATCAAGCGCTGAATCCCAGGCACCCGGTATAGGTGTCAGCACCGGTGGTGCTACACCCCGGGGCATGATCTATACTGGGCTCAAATAACAGAGGCAAGCTCATGGCCGGATTCAGGATCACCAAGCCCTACACTATGCCCAAGGAAAAAGTGCGCGAAGCGGCCGAGGGGCTGGCAGCCAGTCTCGAGCGACAACACGGTGTGCGTTCCAGTTGGCAGGGTGACAGGGTGCGCATCAAGGGTGCGGGAGTGGATGGCGAGATGTCTTTTCACGATGGCCTGATCGATGTATCGGTCAAGCTCAGCTTACTCGCTTCGCTGTTTGAACCGGTGTTGCGTGAGGAGGTAAACCGCTACCTGAACGAGCATGTAAGCTGAGCACCAACTACTTTTCACCCTGCTCTTTCAACCAAACACAGTGACCCCCGCCAGTGGGTCACTGCCCTGTAACAACTCCGCAAATTCCTCTGCCAGCGCCTTGCTGCGCTCCACGCTCTGTTGCCAGTAGCGTACTCTATCGTCATGTGCCATGCGGGTGAAATCCGAGCGGTCCGGTATTTTGCCCAGTGGCAGGTCGGCGATGAATGCCTCGCTGGGACATAACAACACCAGTTTGTCGATGGTCTCAATTGATGCCTCGCGCCAGGGCAGGAACTTGTCGAACCAGCCTGGAATGATTCGCCCGCTAAAGTGGGGATAGAGCATCAGGCCGTCACCGCGATACTGGGCCAGGTCGAAGTGGTAGTCGATGATGCCACCATCCCAGTACTGGCCGGTGGGGGCGCCGGGAATATCGCGCTCACCGGTCAGCACCAAGGGTATAGAGCCGCTGGCATGCAGCGCGGCGGCGACATTGTCATCGCGCAGCGGGCAATAGCAGGTGTTGAAGTCCTGCAAGTCCAGCCCGGCAGCGGCGGATGAACCGCTGTGGAATACCACCCGCTGGAAGTGAGGCTTCAGCAGCCGTCGGCTGATGGTATTGCCCAGCGCGGCGACCCCCATACTGGTGGCGAGCATTGCATTGGAGTTCGAGCCACTGGGACCGCGTCCGCGAGCGGTGACAATATGACTGCGAATGCGGGGGTGGTGAACCAGGGCACTCGCGCCGTTATCGCCCAGCACACTGTCGAGAATGTCGCGGCTCACTCTGCTGACCTCAGTCGCGGTGGGCTTGCTGGCATAGTGCTGGTAGAGGTAGCCCTGCTCAAGTCTATCCACCGCCGCCACCGGGTCGGGCATGGCCAGGCAGGCGTGGCGCCATGAGCCTATTGAAGATCCCAGCACCGACAGGGGCTGGTCGCTGCGTTGCAGGAAGTCGCCGAATAACAACCGGTCCAGCTGCCCGAGAATGAACCATTTGGGGCCGCCCGATGCACCTAGCAGCAGGCTGAACAGCTCGGCGGACCAGCCTTCGCGCTCAATGCGTCGGGCCGCCTCTCGCCCCAGGGAGACCGACAGGGCCTTAACGGGCATTGCGCACTGCCCTGGGAGAGCGTCCTGTCCAGCGCAGGTAGGCGCGGCGGAAGTTGGAGGCGTCGTTGAAGCCGATCATGTAGGCAATGGTTGATAGTGGCAGTCGTGTATTTTGCAGGTAGCGGGTGGCGTGTTCAGCACGGACCTGGTCCAGCAGCTCCTGATAGGAATGTCCCTCTTCTTCGAGCCGGCGGCGGTAGGTGCGCGGGCTGAGGCTGAGGATCTTGGCGAGCTGGGGCATTTGCGGGTATTGGCCCTCCAGCTTGCGCAGCAATTGCAGGGTTTGCGCTGCCACCGACGGGGCTTCTTCAAGATTTGCCAGCAGGCGCGCGCACTCCTGCTCGTAGAGGGTCCTCAGGGCGGGGTTGGAGGAGGGCAGCGGGGTGGCCAGCAGGCCTTCGTCAAATGAGATCCGACCCTGCAGGCTATTGAAGTGGATATCCTCGCCGAACACGTCCCGGTACAGCCCGGCGTGGGCCGGCTCCGGGTAGGGCAGATCCACCCGGAGCCGCAATACCGGTTTGTTCAGGATGCCCTGCAGGGTGTTGGTGATGGCTGCGTACATGAGCTCGTAGCTGAACTCGAGTGGGACATCACCAAAGGTAGTGCTCGTGGTCAGTACGCACCTGCCATCTGCAATGTCGTACTCCACTTGCAGCGCCGGCGCCAGCAGGTGGTAATACCTGAGGAATAATTCAATCACCTCGGCGAGGTTGCGACAGGTCATGAAGGCCTGGCCCAGCACAGCGTGGGCGCTCAGGTTGAGCCGAAGTCCGAGTTTCAGGCCCAGGGCAGGATCGCCAGTCAGTTGCCGTGCGTTCATGACCAGGGCTGCGAAATCCCGGTCACTGATTCTGGCGCCAATCCCCGAAATCCCGGTACTGGCCAGACTGGTGCCAGCCAGCAATCGTTCGCGATCACAGCCGAGGCTCTCAGCCAGGTCGATGAGAATCAGAATGTACTGGGCGGGGGTGCTGGTATTGGACATGGGCTACATTTGGCCACAAATGACCGTAAATTGACAATACTTTACCTTGTTGAGATGCCGGGTATCTTCCATAGTCTTACGCTGCAATACAATAAATGGAGTTATCCCGATGAAAGTTGAATGGACTGAAAGTGCCCCTCGCAAGATCCAGCAATTTGCCGGAGCTGATTACCCCAGGGAAAATCCTGACCTGGAGGATCTGCTCACCAGCGCAGATGTGGACCACATAGCCGAGATCTTCCAGACCCCGTTGAGCGGCTCCTACAACTGGGACTACCAGGTCCAGGACGACCGCATCAAGAAGCTCTATGACCTGGGCAAGCAACTCAACTGGGATCCGGAGATGGACATCAACTGGGATCGCCCCTGGCCGGCGGACACTCGCTCCCCGGAGATGATGAACCTGCACGATTACCAGCCCTACCTGGACATGGATGACAAGACCAAGGACGAGTTCTGGCTGCACATGAACGCCTGGAGCCTGTCTCAGTTCCTGCACGGTGAGCAGGGGGCCCTGTTGGTCGCCTCCCAGTTGTGCTCCTGCGCGCCTACCCTCAATGCCAAGCTCTATGCCGCGTCCCAGACCTTTGATGAGGCGCGACATGTGGAGGTATTCAATAAATACCTGCAGCAGCGTATCGGCATGATGTACCCGATCAATACCCACCTGAAGAGCATTATCGACAAGATTCTCACAGATGCCCGCTGGGACATGAAATTTATCGGCATGCAGATTGTTATCGAGGGCCTGGCCCTGTCGGCCTTCAATACTACCCGGGAAACCACCCCGGACCCGGTGCTCAAGGACGTGGTTTACCTGGTGACCCGCGACGAGGCCCGCCATGTGACCTTCGGGGTGAATTACCTGGAAGAGTTCGTGAAAACCCTGACCGATGAGGAGCGCGAGGAGCGCGCCCTGTTCGCTTATGAGGCCTGTGTTATCAGCAGGGAGCGCCTGGTGGCCACCGATGTGTTCCGCCATTTTGGCTGGGATGTGGAGGAGGCCCGCCTGAAGGTTCTCGACGGCTTTGTGATGTCGACCTTCCGCAACCTGTTGTTCCAGCGCGTGATCCCCAACCTGAAGCGCATCGGCCTTATTACCGACAAGATCCGCCCCAAGTTCGAGCAGCTTGGCATCATGGATTACGAGAATCTGGCCACCGACGGCGATATCGACTGGGCCGCCATGGAGCGCCCGCTGGATACCCAGGAGGCGCAGTCTCACGAGCAGAGCATGCTGGCGGCGTTTGCGGCGGAGCATGAGAAGCAGGAGGCGGCCAAGACCAGCTCGGCTGCCTAGCTGGCTTGATGCTCTGAGACCCGAGCGACTGGAGTGGGATGGTGTATGACGGGGTACGCTACAAGCACATCCATGTGCGCTCGGGATCGGCCATCCCTGGCCTCACACGCCCCCGCCATACACCACCCCACTCCAGCCGCTCTCTTTCAGATCTATCTATCGAGCCAGCAGTTTCGATAGTCAGATGTATTGAGCGGTGTGAGCTTTGGGCTTGCCGGTATGGCTTCCCGGGGACGTGTGAGGCCAGGGACGGCCGATCCCGAGCCTACATGGATGTACTTGCGGCGGGCCCCGGGAAGCCATACCGGCAGGGCCGAAGCGCATGCGGAGCCTCACCTTACAAAACAACAGGCAAAAAAAAGCCGGCTACCAGAGCCGGCTTTTTTCATATGGGGGCAAGAATTACGCGGACAGGGCTTTTACCTGTGCGTTCAGGCGGCTCTTGTGGCGAGAGGCCTTGTTCTTGTGGATGATGCCCTTGTCGGCCATCCGGTCAATAACGGGAACGGCGCTGGCGTAAGCAGTTTTGGCCACTTCCGCGTCACCACTGCCGATGGCGGCGTTAACTTTCTTGATCATGGTGCGAACCACGGAACGCAGGCTGGCGTTGTGAGTGCGACGCTTTTCGGCCTGGCGGGCACGCTTTTTAGCTTGTGGTGAATTTGCCACTGTTTACTACCTCATAGGGGGTCAAAAATATGGAGGCGAGATTATTCACATTCAACCCCCCCTTGTCAACCGCGCTGCAGCGCTTAAGCATCGCCCATTGCTGGGGTACACTAATGCCTATTAGCCATTAACCTGGCATTCACCGGAGTCACCGCCCCCCTCATGGAAGCCCCTGCAGTCACTGCCGTTGCTGAGCGCAGCACGCCGGACCGGATTCTCGATGCGGCTGAAGACCTGTTTGCCGAAAAGGGCTACAGCGCAGCCTCGCTGGGCGAGGTGGCCGACCGGGTGGGGATCCGCTCCCCCAGCCTGTACAACCATTTTCGTAATAAGGAGGCGCTGTACGAGGCGGTACTGGAGCGTCTGCTAACGACCTTCTCAGCCCCGCTGGAGGAGCTGGCGCGGGAGCCGGTAACCTATGAACGGGTCTACCACTGGCTGGAGGCTATAGTCAGGCAGCACCATGCCAACCCCAATCTGGCGCGGCTGTTGCAGCATGCGGCGCTGTCCGGCGGGCCTCATACTAACGAACTGATCGACCGATTGTTCAGGCCCATGTTCCAAAGTGGCGCCCGGATAGAAGGTGACCAGATCACCCTGTTTGAACAATCTGGCCTGCAGCCCTGGGCGGTGATGGCGTTTAACAACCTGGTGATGTCCTATGTGACCATGGCGCCGATGTATCGGGACCTGCTGGGCGAGGACCCGTTCAGTGAGGTGGCGCTGGAGAAGCAACTAAATCTCGTCAAAACCCTCCTGCATGCGGTTTTCGAATACAAGCCACAGTAAACTCTACACATTGATTCAGTATCCTTTGGGTGCTCCGGCTCCCCGATATTTTCGACACATCCCGATACAGGCAGCAGAGGGCCCGGCCATACCATGTTGATTTCTGATGCAGTTCACATCTGGCGTGAGCCGGAGGGCGATTATCTTTTTGAATGGCAGGTCAGCGATCCGGATACCCGGGTGACGGTGGAGCCGCTCAACAGCAGCGCAGGTCTGCAGCTGCATTATCAGCTCCAACCGGCACCCGGTGCCCGGCTGTCCGGCCTGCCCGAGGGTAGCCGCCATTATTTCCGCCTGAGCGATCAGTATGGCAATCAGCTGGTGGCTACCGAGCGCAGGCTGGGCATGCAGGGTGCGCCGAATTTCCGTGATTTCGGCGGTTATAGCACTACCGACGGCCGCCAGCTCAAGTGGGGCTACCTCTTTCGCTCGGGCCAGCTGTCCAAGCTCAGCGACCAGGATGTGGCCCTGCTCGACAGCCTGGGCCTGGACCTGGTGTGTGATTTTCGACGGGTCGAGGAGCAGGACAATGATCGCAGCCGGTTGCCGGCCAGGAGTCCGGCGGTGATCAGCCTGCCGATTATCCCCGGCAGCAATTCAAAGTCCCTGGAGGTGGCCCACGAGCAGATGAACAGTGCCACAGCTCTGTTCGATTTCATGGTGGACATCAATCGCGAGTTTGTCGAATCCCAGGCCGAGGCCTATGCCCGCATGTTTCGGGAGATCCTGGCAGTGGAGGATGCGCGGTTCCTGGTGCACTGCGCCGCCGGTAAGGACCGCACCGGATTTGCCGCCGCTATCATCCAGCTGGCGTTGGGGGTGCCGCGCGACGTGGTCATGCAGGACTATATGCTGACCGGGCGGTATTTCCTGCCGGAGCGGGAAATGGAGCGGATCAGGCTCAAGTACCAGATGGAAGACATGGTTGACGAGTCAATTCTGCCAGTACTGGAAGTACACGCCGATTACCTGGAGCGGGCGCTGCGGGCCATCGAGGATAATTACGGTACAGTGGAAGACTACTTGCAGCAGGCCCTTGGGGTGGGGCCTGTGGAGCTGGCTGAATTGCGTAATCGCTACCTGGAGTGAGCCGGGCCGGCGCACTCAGGTGAGTGGTGTGTTCAGGCGAACCAGATCAGGATCCAGCCGGCGGCGGCCAGCATCAGTGCCTCGCCTGCCTTGTCCAGCCGTGACAGGCCGTACAGGTAGGACAGGGGGGGAAGAAACAGGGTGCACAAACCCCAGGCAAAGTCTTCTTTCCAGGATTCAATCAGCAGCAATACCCAGCTGGCCAGCAGGGCTACGGCGCCAAAAGTCACCAACGTGGCGGATGTCGCTTCCATGTTTCCTCCGGATTGCAATGGAAAATACGCGGCTGCAGGTTAGCAGAAAGGCTTGCGCGCGTCAGCGCCCGGCGGGCAAATATTGGTTGCCGCCGCCCATCAGGAGTCGGGGCGATGGATGACTATAAGACTTAATTTGGTTATCGTGTGCCGATTTTAATAACAGGAGGCTGGCTTGGACGATCCCTTTGCTGATATCCGCCCCTATCGGGACGAAGAGGTGGCGGCTGTCCTGGCCAGGTTGCTTGATGATCCTGAGTTGCTGGGTGCCATAGCCAGCTTGCGCCTGGGTAAGCTGGTGAACCTGCTGCCCGCCGCCGTGCGTTCCCTGCTGCATCCCCTGGTGCGCTATCTGTTGGGCCGGGAACTCAAGGGTGTGAGCGATGTAAGCGCGGTGCAAATGATCATCAAGCGCTATATGGATCGAATGATAGAGGCGACCACCGGTGGTTTCAGCGTCTCCGGTCTTGATCAACTGGACCCGGTTCGCGCCTACCTGTACATGAGTAATCACCGGGATATCGCCATGGATCCCGCGTTTACCAACTATGCGCTGCACCAGGGCAATTATGAAACCGTGCGCATCGCCATCGGCGATAATTTACTGACCAAGCCCTGGGTGGCGGACCTGATGCGGCTCAACAAGAGCTTTATCGTCAAGCGCTCGGTGAGCGGCCCCCGGGAATTACTGGCGGCATCGAAGAACCTGGCCAACTATATCCAGCACTCCCTGCTCCAGGAGCGCGCGCCGATCTGGATCGCCCAGCGCGAGGGGCGGGCCAAGAACGGCATTGACCGTACCGAGCCGGTCATCGTCAAGATGCTGTCGATGAGTCGGGACAAGCAGACCCAGACATTCGGCGAGCATATTCATAGTCTGGGCATTGTGCCGGTGGCTATTTCCTATGAGCTGGATCCCTGTGATGCACTCAAGGCAAAAGAGTTGTACCAGCGCGCCAGCCAGGGACACTACGAGAAAGGCGAGCAGGAGGATGTGGCGTCCATCGGCCAGGGGATTTCCGGCGCCAAGGGCCGGGTGCACGTCACCTTCGGCACCCCGCTGGGGGCCGGGTTTGATACCCCCGACGCGGTTGCCACTGAAATAGACCGACAGGTCATCAAGGGCTATTGCCTGCACCCCACCAATATCTTCGCCTACCACATGCTGCACGGCTCGGAGCAAGCGCTTCCCGATAGCCTGTACGTAGAACCCGGCGATTGTTCCCGTGACCAGTTTGAGGCACGCATCAATGCCCTGCCGGAGCCACACCGACCCTACGCATTGGCTATTTATGCCAACGCGGTGGTGAGTAAGCTCGCGCTGCTGACGGGACCTCCAGAGTCTTGCTGAGCGAGGAGCTCAAGGACAGTATTCGCCAGGCATACACCTCCATTATTGAGGCGAAGTCGCTGACGCCGCGCTGGGGGCAGCGCCAGATGATTGCGGAGATTGCCAATACCCTGGCCCGTATTCCGGGGCCGGGCGAGCCGGCCTCAAAGCTGCCCGCGGTGTGCGTCATTGAGGCCGGCACCGGTACCGGCAAGACCATCGCCTACGCGGTCGCGGCAATCCCCGTCGCCAGGGCGCTTGGCAAACGGCTGGTGGTGGCCACCGCGACAATCGCCCTGCAGGAACAGTTCGTCAACAAGGATCTTCCGGATATCCGTCGCCACAGTGGGCTGGATTTCAGCTTTGCCCTGGCCAAGGGACGGCGCCGCTATGTTTGCCTTTCAAAGCTCGACCGCCAGCTGTCCCAGGGTCAGGGCGATGCTGGCATGCTGGCCCTTTACCCCGATGATGTCGGGCAGCCGGCCGCCACCGAGGCGCTGCCGGTATACAACGGCATGATTGATGCGCTGGGCAAGGGCCAGTGGGACGGCGATCGCGATAACTGGCCGGAGACTATCGCCGAGGAAGTCTGGTGGGGGGTGACGACCGATCACAGCCAGTGCAGCGGACGCCGCTGCCCCAATATCAGCCAGTGCAGTTTTTTCCGGGCCCGTGACCAGTTGCAGAACGCCGATATCATCGTTACCAATCACGACCTGACCCTGTCGGACCTGGCCCTCGGCGGGGGAGCGATATTGTCTGCCCCGGAAGACAGCATTTATGTATTTGACGAGGGTCATCACCTGCCCGACAAGGCCCTGTCACACTTCTCCAGCTTCTGTCGCTTGCACACCACCGTGCAATGGCTGCAGGAGTGCAAGAAATCGCTGGCCCAGGCCGCACCGGTGCTGAATGTGCTGAACGCCCTGCAGCGGCCATTGCAGGCGCTGCCGCCGGTAATGGACGAGGCCATCTCCGGGCTACAGACGGCGGAGCAGGTGGTAGCGTCCTTATTTGAAACGCAGGAGGTGGACGAGCGCCGTGACGACCAGCAGCTGCGCCTGGAGCATGGCCTGGTGCCGGACAGCCTGCGGCCTGTGGGTGCGGCCCTCAGTGCCCAGTTCCAGCAGTTGGCCAGCGGTTTGGCGCGGCTGGAATCACAGCTGGAGGAGGCACTGGAGGACGATTACGCCGGCCTGGACAAGGCCGCAATCGAGACCTGGCATATCAATATCGGCGGCATGCTGGGGCGCGCCGAGGGCGCGCTGGCCCTGTGGCAGGAGTATGCGGTCAGCGGTGAGGGTGAGATTCCGCCGCGGGCGCGCTGG
>Ga0102815_10002482_pt1 | contig 11196 bp, 10 predicted proteins | sample ColrivemetaGS759_FD_79113 | JGI IMG/M metagenome (GOLD analysis project Ga0102815, IMG submission 79113) | Estuarine microbial communities from the Columbia River estuary - Ebb tide ETM metaG S.759 | ecosystem: Environmental > Aquatic > Marine > Intertidal zone > Estuary | place: USA: Columbia...
ATCACGACGGGAAATGAGCATGTCAGAAAATAAAATAGTTATCTATGGACATCAGGCGAGTCGCGCCAGCAGGCCCTATTGGTTGTTGCGCGAATATGGAAAAGCGATAAATGAGGATTTCCTTGAGGTTGATACCGGTGGGCCCGTCACCGGTTTTAATGAGGTGCGGGATAGTGATCAGTTTCTTAAACTCAATCCCTACAAGCTGATTCCTGTTATGCAGCATGGTGACTTAGTGCTGTATGAGAGCCAGGCAATTTGCCAATATATTGCTGAATATCTGGGTGGACCCATGAGTGGTGGTGATATTGGTGAAAGGGCTCGAATCAATATGTATGGTCTTTCGTCTGTGACAAACTTCGAACCCAATTTCTTGCCGATGGTATTCGGTAGCGGGGGAGCAGAAGGTAGGGCTAAATTTGAGTCTAATCTACAGCAGCCTTTAAACGCGCTAAACGTTGAATTACAGGACCGCGACTATCTTATCGGCGCTGAAAGGGGACGATTCACCGTGGCAGATATCATGATGGCGTCAACCATTGGTCAGTATGGTCGTGCGGTGAAGTTTGATTTCTCACCTTGGCCAAACGTAAGGGACTGGGTAGCGCTTACGACCAAACGACCAGCTTTCTACCCGCCAAGAGGCATGAAGGTGAAACCCCTAGATTAGAAATTTAACCTCAGGGTGAGACGTAACTTAGCCGGTAGATAACACCAGCTTTGTCGTCTGATATCAGCATGGAGCCGTCGCTCAGTTCCAGTACATCGACGGGTCTTCCCCAGGCTTTGTTGTTTTGCAGCCAGCCGTCCACCAGTGTCTCGTAGACTAGGTCTCCTTTGCTGTCCTTACGAGCCACGGTAATCCTATGTCCTGTATGCCCTGCCTGTTTCGAGCGGTTCCAGGATCCATGCTCTGCCATAAAAACCTGTTCGTGATATTGTTTTGGAAACATATTGCCGAGATAAAATTTTATACCGAGCGCAGCAACATGCGGATCGAGTTTAAGTGCCGGGTACACGTAATCGTCTGATTGCTTGCCTTTCCCGAATTTTGGGTCGGGAATGCTACCGGCGTGAAAAAACGGGTAGCCAAAATGCTGACCCCGCTTTGATATTTTGTTTAGCTCTCCCGGGGGCAGATCGTCTCCCATCATGTCTCGCCCATTGTCCGTGAACCAAAGCTCTCCAGTGGTCGGATGCCAATCGAAGCCTACAGTATTTCGTATGCCCGAGGCGAAACTCTCCAGTTGTGCTGGGTTATTGATATCCATACGAAGAATCGAGGCGAATTGGGGGTTGTCTGACAAACAAATATTGCAAGGCGCGCCGACAGGGATATATAGTTTACCGTCGGGACCAAATCCAAGATACTTCCAGCCATGGTGTCGTTTGTCGGGTAGTTGATCGGTCAGCACTTCGGGCTTGGGCGGGTTCTGCAACTGTGAATCGATATTCCTGTAGACCAAAATTTCACTGACGGCGCCAACGTACAAGTCCCCGTCTTTATAAGCGAGACCGGAGGGCATGTTCAGATTGTCATCTATTAGATGAACTGCGTCCGACTTCCCATCGCCGTTGTTGTCTACCACGGCGTAAACATCGCCATCTTTTCGGGTGCCAACATAAATCACGCCATCGCCGCCATGGTTCATTTGCCGTGCATTTGGTACGTCTGCGTATTTCTCGATGACAAACCCATCGGGCAGGTTCAGTTTTTCCAGCGGCAGACGCTTTGCGTAGATGGCGGGGCTTGCCCCCAACAACGAAACCACAAGCAAAGAGCGAATGATTTGCATGCCCAGCTGGAGTGATAATGGCTTTGATTTGAAGGTTATGAAAAGTGCTATGATGAGCGGCTTCATCTTTAATCCTGTCGCTGAAAATTACGCGGCATAGTGTAAAACAAATACATGCTGAATGACGAAATAAAGTCCACGATTCAAACTGCTTACTCAAGATTGCTTGAACAGAAAGGCTATCGCTCGCGTCAATGTCAGCGACAGATGATCGCAGATATCGCCAACACCCTTGGCGGCGTTGAAGTTGATGAAAGCGGCATACGTTTGACCGAGGACAATATTTGCGTTGTGGAAGCCGGCACAGGAACCGGAAAGACCGTCGCTTACGCAATGGCGGCTTTACCCATTGCCAAGGCCTTGGGAAAGAGACTGGTTATCTCTACCGCCACAGTTGCACTGCAGGAACAGATTGTCTTGATAGATTTACCCGATATCCGACAACACGCCGAGCTCGATTTTAGTTATGCCTTGGCCAAGGGGCGCCGACGCTATTTGTGTTTGTCCCGACTCGATCAGGCACTTCAGGAAGTGGGCTCTGTGAACCATACGCTTGCGCTTTATGACGATGAGAAATATCCAGCAGAGCAGTCTCATCAAGAGCTTTACGAGTCTATGCTCGCCAGACTGGGTCAGGGCAGTTGGGACGGAGACAGGGATTCCTGGTCTTCCGAGGTGGAAAATGCCGCCTGGTTCCCTGTCAGCACTGATCATACCCAGTGTACCCAGAGGCAGTGTTCGCATTTCGAGAATTGTTATTTTTATAAAGCCCGTGAACAGGTGCACAAGGTCGATTGTATTGTGACAAATCACGATCTTGTGCTTTCTGATTTGATGATGGGTGGCGGTGCCGTGTTACCTGCGCCGGAAGACACAATCTATATTTTTGATGAGGGCCATCACCTGCCGGACAAAGCGATCGGGCATTTTTCGAGTTTTCTGCAAATTAGATCTACCCAGACCTGGCTCGAACAGATACTGGTGACCATGCAGCAGATTGCAGGAGACCTAGGTGATATCGGTGGATTTCCCAACGGATATCGTCAGTTCGAAGCAGGCATTAGTGACCTAGACGATTTACTGGAGTCAACAGTTCAAGCGCTTGGCCCTTTACGTGATTTATCCGAAGGCAATGATAGTGAGTCGCGATATCGGTTTCCCCACGGTGTCATAGAGTCGGAATTACAATTACTGAGCCAGAATTTGTATCAGACCACCAGTCGTGTCAAAGATCAGGTCGTGCGTCTGCGGGCTGACGTGGAAGACCGCCTGATCGCAGCTGACCCCAATGAGCGCGATTCTCTTGAATACTGGTTACCTGTCGTGTCCAGCATCGAAGCGCGATTTGAAGCCGGAGCGGGACTCTGGCAAGAAATGATGCGAGAAGATCACGAAGACGAACCCCCGACCGCACGGTGGGTTAATTTTAGAGACGATGATGAAACCATGCTCAATGCAAGCCCGATCGCTGTTGCTGACGATCTTCAGGAAATGCTTTGGTCTCGTTGTTTCGGCGCAGTAGTGACATCGGCAACGCTGGCCATTGGTGGTGACTTTACGAGTTTTCAAAATCGAAGTGGGATAAAGCCGGGAAATAGGTTCAGAAGTCTGGCGAGCCCGTTTAACCACCATCAGCAGGCGGTACTTCGAGTGCCAAGAATGGCGACTGACCCAAAACAGGCAGATGAACATACCGAGTTGATCGCGACCATGATCCCGGAGCTGGTTTCTGGTCATTTAGGTAGTTTGATTTTATTCTCGTCCTGGCGCCAAATGTTCCGGGTGACTGATATGTTGCCACCTGAATTTGCTGAAAAGGTATTGAGTCAGGGATCGCTGTCAAAAAGTGAAATCATCGCGCAGCATAAAGACAACGTGGATAGCGAACAAAACTCGGTTATTTTTGGCTTGGCCTCATTTGCTGAGGGTATTGATTTGCCGGGTAAATACTGTAGCCACGTCGTGATCGCTAAAATACCTTTTGCGGTGCCAGACGACCCCGTGGGAGCGACGCTCAGCGAGTGGATAGAAGCCCGTGGGGGCAACTCTTTTGCAGAAGTCATGATTCCCGATGCCACCCTACGCATCGTTCAGGCCTGCGGTCGGTTGTTGCGAACTGAGACTGACAGCGGCGTGATCACTATTTTGGACACTCGACTCGTATCCAAGCGTTACGGCAGTATGATTTTGCGTGCATTGCCGCCATTTCGCATGGAACTGTCCTGATGCTGTTTCTCGATCTCACGCCAGCAGAGGCTAAGCACTTTGATGGCTTTTATGCTGAATTTGAACTTGCCGCATCGCAGATCGGAATCGAGAAACCTAAAGGCTACTACGAAATCGTGTTCTGCGCCGCTGTGTGGATTATCAGACAGCGCAAAATTGCGCCAATAGACGTGTGGGTGCAAGGCATTTCTGGCGGACAGGGTAGCGGCAAATCAACCTTCGCCATGCTGTTGAAGCTGGTTTTTGAGCGAGTCTACGGGCTTCGAGTGCTCAACTTGTCTCTTGATGACTTTTATCTAACCCTGAAAGAACGCAAAGCGCTGTCCAAGCAGGTAACACCGTTGCTTGAAACTCGCGGGGTGCCCGGTACCCATGATGTTAACTTGATGAATCGCATCATTGCCGACGTTTGTGCAAATCGACAAACGCAGGTGCCGCGGTTTGATAAAGCCATTGATGATCGAGAACAAGATTTTGAAATCGTTGACGCTGGGGTTGATATTCTCATCGTCGAAGGCTGGTGTCTTGGTGCGACAGGATATGATCAGTCAGATATTCAGCAACAGCAACTTTGCGACCCTGTCAATACGTTAGAAAGCATCGAAGACAAGGATTACGTTTGGCGAAGATATGTTAATAGTCAGCTGACAGGAGAAGGGTATCAGGCTTTGTTCCGATCTTTTGGCGGACTGTTCTACCTGGCGATACCCGATTGGGAGGCAGTTATGCAATGGCGAAGCCTTCAGGAAACCAAATTGGCTGCAGCGAAGGTCCAACATCTGGATAGCAAAACCCGTCTCAGTGACAAAAACCGGAAATATGATCAAGCGTCAGGTGCAATCAAAACCATGGATAGATCAGGTATTGAGCGGTTCATCATGTTTTACGAGCGTCTCACAAAAAAAATGTTAGTGGAAACATCGAAGACCGCAGATTTCACCTTCAGTCTGAACAAGGAACATGAGTTTTTCTCCGTTCATGCAAATGTGTCCTCGCCATAAACCTCGCTAAATCGTGCTTTTTACCCTATCGCCATTCTTCACAATCCATTTTTTGTCGTTAGAAGTACCTGTTTCTGAATGGAATCTGAATGATTTTTTCGATTAGGTTCAGTTTTTATTCATTCGCCAGCATCTATTCTGGGCTTCATCAATAAGACGCGTGTTCACAGCGCAATTGAAAAGCACCAGCCAACAACAAAGATGAGAAGGCCGATGAAAACAGGAAGGAGAACTGGAATGAGAATAAAGCTAATAGTCGCTATTGCGATAACCACCCTTGTGGGAAGCCAGGCATTTGCACGAGGAAACATTTCTTACGACTACGCCACGGTGATCGACGCAGACCCCATTATCAAAATTGTTAAAATCTCAACGCCAAGGGAAGAATGCTGGGAAGAAGAGGTCGTTTATCGAGACCGATACGAAGGCCGAAACGGCGCATTAGGGCCCGTATTAGGAGGGGTGATAGGTGGCGCAGTCGGTAACGCGGTGGGTCATAAGAAAAAGAACAAGCAAGTGGGTGCCGTCGTCGGTGCAGTATTGGGGGCAACGTTGGGTAAAGCGGTTGCCGACTCAAACAGACGCGGCCATGAAAATGTGAGTCGAGGAACTGAAGAGCGATGCAAGGTTTATCATGACTACCATGAGGAAGAGAGAATTGTCGGGTATCGGGTGAGATATCGATATAATGATGAGACTTATTCTACTCGCACGGACACTGACCCGGGTGATACCATCAAAGTAAGACTAGCAGTGACACCTGTCTTTTAGAGACAAACTTCTTACAGAAAACAGAACCGGGAAGTGACGGAGAGCATCATGAGTACCAGGACGATTATCATCACAGCGCTATTATTCAAGCTTTCAATTGTAGCGCTTGTGCTTCCAGCAACGACGCTGGCGGATGAAGATAACGCATGGTCAACTCAGTTTCTTTTAAGACAGTCGGGTGTTGAAAGGCCAGCGTCGTTCAACCTAGCTGAACAGCTGTTACCCAAGCAAGAGATTCGTGGTGCGAAAGTCCCCAGACCCACCCGGTTGGGACGTAAACAGGCGACAGACAAAGTGCAGCAGCGCTACCGTAAGCACAAGGTGCTGTCGGTAAATCTGATTTCGAGTAAGGGCCCAGCAACCTACCGAGTGAAGACATTATCTTCTCAAGGGGTTGTGAAATATGTGTTTGTTGATGGCAACAGCGGCGAGGTTTTTGAGTAGGCGTTTAGGTTCGCTCAACCGCTAAAGCAGCGATGACAAATCAGGGATGACTGGAATGACAAGAAAACTACTACTGATCGAAGATGATGACAAACTGAGACAACAGCTTGTTGAGCTGCTCGAGTCACATCGCTATGAGGTTGATAATGCGGCTGATGGCATGGAAGGGCTTTATATTGCCCAAAAATTCTCCTACGACATTGCGGTAATTGATCTTGGTTTGCCTAAGGTCTCTGGCATGGAGATCATTGAAAAAATTCGCGGCGATGGGAAAGATTTTCCGATACTCGTGCTCACCGCCAGAGGAGACTGGTCGGATAAGGTTGATGCTTTGGGCATTGGAGCCGATGACTATCTTGTGAAACCTTTTCATGTTCAGGAATTTCTTGCACGGCTTGATGCACTTGTGCGCAGGGCTTCGGGACAATTCAAACCGTCACTTTCGATAGGTCCGATCAATCTTGATATGCGAGGCAAACGGGTGGCGGTCGATGGCGAAGCGATTGAGCTCACAGCTTACGAGTTTAATTTGCTTGAATATTTGATGCAGCGGCCGGGTGAGGTTGTTAGCAAGACGGAGTTGACTGAATATCTTTACGAGCAGGATTTTGATCGGGATAGTAATGTGATCGAAGTATTCGTCGGGCGCCTTCGTAAAAAGCTTGATCCTGAAAATTCGCTAAAACCAATTTCGACCGTGAGGGGTCAGGGTTATCGGTTGGCACTATCGACAACCTAGTAGCGTGAGCGCCCGTGCCGAACGGCCTAAACAGAAACGTTTGAACCGGAAACCAGTAGTCTGATCAATGACCATCAAACAGTACTCACTTCGTAGCAGGTTACTCACAACGGCAACGCTGGTGTTGTTCATATTCTTGAGCCTGATGGGGCTAGTGCTTGATCGGGCGTTTAAAGGCAGCACGGAACAAGCGGTTGCCGAACGTTTGTTGATTCAAATTTACGGTTTGTTATCGGTCACTGATTTGAATGAATCTGAACTGCAATTACCCGAGGCGCTTCAGGAGCCAAGATTTAATAATCCCGGTTCTGGCCTTTACGGGCTTGTCTACGATGAAGAAGGCCGAGAGATATGGCAGAGTCCTTCTGCTATAGATCTGACATTTGACGCTTCGGAACAACACGGTTTAATTCACGATCTTCGTCCCGGAGTTGATCGTTTTGGCCGCGTGACCAGTACGCGTGATGAAGTCTATTTTTTTAGTAGTTACCGGGTGCTCTGGCAAATCAGCAGTGAAATCCAAAACCCGTACACGTTTGTAGTCGTCGAAACAATGGTGCCATTCAGAAGTGAAGTTAATGAGTTTCGCAATAGCTTGTGGGGCTGGTTGCTTGGCATGATGTTGATTTTGATTCTGCTACAGGCAGTAGTCATGAATTGGGGTTTGTCGCCGCTCAAGCAGGTTGCAAATGACCTTAAGTCCATTGAAGACGGTGAGCGTGAAACGCTTGATGGTGACTATCCTGCGGAGATCGAAGGTGTTACCCGGAACCTGAATCTGTTGCTTGCTACCGAACGTCAACAGCGCGAAAAATATCGAACGACCCTTGCAGATCTCGCACATAGTCTGAAAACACCGCTTGCGATTCTCAGTGGACTATCAAGAGACGTGCCTCTGAAAGCTGAAATTGATGAGCAAGTTGCAAGGATGAATCAAATTGTCGCGTATCAACTCGAGCGTGCCGTTGTTCGATCCTCGGGTTTGATAAAGAATGCCATCGCTGTGAAGCCTATTGTACAGAAGCTGGTGGATGCAATGAACAAAGTCTATGCCGACAAGCAGGTGGTCATCTCGACAGATCTCGCTGATCATGATTTCTTTGGCGATGAGCGTGACCTTATGGAGCTGCTGGGTAACCTGATTGACAACGCTTGTAAATATGGCGATGGCAAAGTGTTACTGAAAGTACGTCGTGATGAGCCTGCTCAGTGCTTGCATTTTGAGGTGGAAGATAACGGCCCCGGGATTCCTGAAGAGAATCGTGAAAAAGTGCTATCCCGCGGTATGCGCCTTGATTCACACGAGAAAGGCCAGGGAATCGGTCTGGCAGTTGTGGTTGAGATCGTCGCTAGATACAACGGTAATATCGAAGTTGGCGATGCGGAGTTGGGTGGGGCACGAATTTTAGTGTCTTTTCCTACTTAATCGCGCGAATCATCACTGTTACAGGCGCTTGGCCAAGCATTAGTCCCGCGTGTGCTTTGCCTGCCTGCCTTAAAAGCGAATCTGTGTTGAAAATAACGCATCTAACCCATATCATCCCCGCTTCTATGGGCTTTAGCCCGATATTAAACATTATGTCTTTCAAAGACGGTTGAACCGACATCTATTGAGGTAAAGGTATGGATTTTTCTCTCTCAGAAGAACAAACAATGCTGCAAGACAGCGTGCAACGATTTGTTCAAAACGACTATTCATTCGATCAGCGTCAGAAAACGGTAAAAGAGGGTGAAGGGTTTAGCAGGGAAGTCTGGCAAAATTTTGCGGAATTAGGTTGGTTGGCCTTACCGTTCTCGGAAGAGGTTGGTGGTATCGGTGGTGGTCCCATTGAAACCATGATTCTTATGGAAGAATTTGGCAAAGGACTGGTCGTAGAGCCTTACCTCTCGACGATATTACTGGCTGGCAAGGCGTTGGAAGAAGCCGGCACTTCAGCCCACAAAGAGGGGCTGCTCGGTGAGATCATTGCCGGCAGTAAATTAGGTGCACTGGCCTTTGTTGAGCCACAGGCGCGGTTTAGTCTGAACGACTGCACGACAACGGCAACGAAAACAGATGCGGGTTATGAAATTAACGGCTTTAAAGGCGTTGTGTTAGGCGGACCCTCAGCAGATGTGTTGGTTGTGGTAGCTCGCACCTCAGGCGAGCAAAAAGATGACGCTGGCCTCACACTATTTCTGGTTGATGCGAACGCATCCGGCGTGAGCCGACGAGACTACCCAACGGTAGACGGTCTGCGTGCTTCTGAGATTACATTTGAACAGGTTGTCGTTAACGAGGCTGATGTACTTGGCGAAGTTGACGGTGGTTTGTCGGTGCTTGAGAAAGTGATCGACCAAGCAATTCTTGCTGTTGGTGCAGAAGCGGTAGGCGCAATGGAAGTGCTGTACAAAACGACCGTTGAATACTGCAAAACTCGTGAGCAGTTTGGTCAACCGATCGGTAAGTTTCAGGTGCTTCAGCACAAGATGGTTGATATGTTCATGGAACACGAACAAACCAAATCCTTGGTATACATGGCAGCGCTCCGTCTTGATAGCGCATACGACGTGATGGCAAGAAAAGCGGTATCTGCATTGAAAGTGCAGGTGGGCAAAGGCGGCACATTGGTTGGCCAAGGCGCAGTGCAGCTGCACGGTGGTATGGGTATGACCGACGAACTCAATGTCGGTCACTACTTCAAACGACTGACCACGATTGATGCGCTGTTCGGTAACACTGATCACCATCTCAAAAAATACAGCAAGGTCGCCTAAGCACCCTGCGTTAACCGGAAGAACACAATGAGTGATGCACCCGAGTGGTTTTGGCAGGCGATAGATCAAAAACCTGCCTCTGGTACAGTCGAAGTTGAAGACAGCGACATTAATTACCTCACCTGGGGTAACGATGCCGACGCAGACGAGCCGAATACGAAACCCGGCATTCTCTTTGTTCACGGTCACAACGCGCATGCCCATTGGTGGGATTTTATTGCCCCTGCATTTCTAGACAAATATCAGGTTGCGGCGGTTGACCTCTCTGGTATGGGTGACAGCGATCACCGGGATGAGTACCAACGAGAAACCTGGGCGAAAGAAATTCTCACCGTTGCTGACGAAACAAAATTGCCTAAAAACACTGTCGTAGTCGCGCACAGCTTTGGCGGGTTAATGGCGCTTCGTGCCTGCAACGTAGCGCCAGAGAGGTTCTCTGGGTTGGTGCTTGTTGACACTGGTGTTCGTTCACCAGAAGAAGAGGAAGCGCGCGACAAGGACAAGCAAGTCCCACGGCTTGCTCGCCAGAAAATTTATCCAACGAAAGAAGTAGCAATGAGCCGATTTAGATTGCAGCCTCCCCAGCAGTGTGAAAATCAGTATATTGTTAGCCACATCGCCCGTAACTCTGTCGAATATGACGATGAAGGTTGGGTGTGGAAGTTTGACGAAGAACTGAATATGCGCGTTAAACCCATCGAGGGTTTAAAAGAAGACCTCGTAGGGCTCAGTATCAATGTTGCCCTGATTTATGGTGAGCTAAGCGAGTCTTTTTCTGCCCAAAGTGCAGAGCACATGAAATCACTCAAGCCTGAGCTTGAAGTGATTGAGATGAAAGACGCGCAACATCATCTCTTTTTGGATCAACCGCTCGACTTTATTAGCAAGCTGAGTGGCGTGCTTGATCGTTGGGGTAGTTGAGAGATAAGTTCGCCCAACTAGTTAATTCCGCCAGCTAAATATCCGCCGGGCTCTGAATGCCTCTTTGGTGAGTGCCGTTATCCAGTAACCTGGCTGCAAAGCTGTGTCGGAACGTCTGACAACTTGCCTTTTTGAAGATGCCGGATTCCCTAATCGCTGCGCGGACGTCCCTCTGGATTGTTCGCTCGCCGATGTGGTGTCTGCGAGTGATATTGGAGCGAGGGTCAACCGAAAAGTCGGATGCGGGAAACAAGTACTGCCACCCCGTTTCAAAACTGGCGCCAGGATATTTTCGATTAAGCGCATAGGGCAGGTATACAGAACCAAAGCCTTCCTCTTTGTCTTTCGCGTGTTGTGCGCGAACGAACCTAACTTGAGTTCTCAACCGATCTGCAATGCTGATGGGAAGTAAGGTTCGTCTGGATTTCATTCCTTTGGCTTCTCTTATCCAGATGCATTGTTTTAGCTGCTATCTATATCACTATTTAAGTCAGCGACCGATCGTCTGAACTGCGCCAAGTTAGCTCGAAGCGACCAGGAC
>Ga0102815_10002487_pt1 | contig 11182 bp, 8 predicted proteins | sample ColrivemetaGS759_FD_79113 | JGI IMG/M metagenome (GOLD analysis project Ga0102815, IMG submission 79113) | Estuarine microbial communities from the Columbia River estuary - Ebb tide ETM metaG S.759 | ecosystem: Environmental > Aquatic > Marine > Intertidal zone > Estuary | place: USA: Columbia...
ACGGTGGGCTCGGTGCTGTTGGGCAGGCAATCCTTCAGCGGCTGAGTCCCGGAGCCGCCGGTGATTGCCTGATGATTCACGTAATTGCTTGCATTATGAGTTGTATTTTGCATTTCATAATGAGATATACTCCGTGGCCGCCATCCGCAACCCGACCGACCATTGTCATGTATGATATTTTTATGTATTAAATACAGTGGGTTAAAGGTTTTTTTACATTGCATCCCATTTTGGGAAAAGTGGCATGGAGCTTGAATTACTCCCTGTAACAGCAATCACCCGGGCCCTGTCCCGCGCAACCAGTTGAGGCAAGCATGAACAACCAGGTAAAGGTACTGATGGTAGAGGACAGCATATCGCTGACGGCGATTTACAAAGCCTACCTTGAAGATTCCGATTACCAGGTCGTGACCGTGGAGCGCCTCGGCGCCGCCCACGCCGCGCTGGGCGCTTTGCAGCCGGATATTATCCTGCTGGATATCGAGCTCCCGGATGGCAACGGCATGGACTTCCTGGCCGAGGCAGCGGCCCTGCCCAATCCGCCCAAGGTGATCGTAATGACCGCCCACGGCACCTCCGACATGGCGGTGCGGGCGATCCAGCAGGGCGCCTTCGATTTCCTCACCAAGCCGTTTGATGCCGCCCGCCTCAAGGTCACGCTGGCCAACGCCGCCGCCCAGTTGCAGCTGGGCAAGAAGATCAGCGAACTGTCCCGGCCGGAGCGGGATCAATACTGCAACTTCATCGGCAAGTCGACGGCGATGCAGGCTGTGTACAAGACCATCGACTCCCTGGCGACCAGCGACGCCACCGGCTTCATTATCGGCGAAAGTGGCACCGGCAAGGAACTGGCGGCCGAGGCAATCCATCAGCAAAGCCCACGCCGCAACGCCGAATTCATCGCCATTAACTGCGCGGCCATACCCGGCGAGCTGATGGAAAGCGAGCTGTTCGGTCACGTCAAGGGATCCTTTACCGGGGCCAGCGCCAACCGTGAGGGTGCTGCCAGCGTGGCCAATGGCGGCACCCTGTTCCTGGATGAAATCTGCGAAATGAGCCTGGAGTTGCAGAAGAAACTGCTTCGCTTTATCCAGACCGGCACCTTCCGCAAGGTGGGCAGCAACACCCTGGAACAGGTCGACGTGCGCTTTGTCTGCGCCACCAACCGCGATCCGCTGGTAGAGGTAAGGGAGGGCCGCTTTCGCGAGGACCTGTTCTATCGCCTGCACGTGGTGCCGGTGCGTATGCCGCCGCTGCGTGAGCGCGAGGCAGATGTGCTGATGATCGCCCACCACTTCCTGCACCAGTTCAGCGAGCGTGAAGGCAGGCAATTCAACGGCTTTTCACCGGACGCAGCGGCGGCGATTCGTCGCTACCCCTGGCCCGGCAATGTGCGCCAGCTGCAAAATACCATGCACCAGGTGGTGGTTCTGAACGATGCGGAAACCGTTGAATACGATATGCTGCCCGACCCGGTGACCAGCGGCGCCCTGGAATCGGGTGGCCAGGCATCGGCATCCAGGGCGCCGGCACTCGGCCTGGTAGACAAGGCTTCCGGGCAATCCCACCTGGAACGTCGGCAGCAGATTGAACCCCTGTGGCTGACCGAAAAAAATGCGATCGAGGCCGCGGTAGCCACTTGCGATGGTAACATCAACCAGGCAGCGGGCCTGCTCGAGGTCGCCCCCTCCACCCTTTACCGCAAACTGCAGTCCTGGAAATCACAACAGGCCTGAACCCCCCCACCACCGAGAGCATATTCTATGTACGGCCTGATCAATAATTCACTGAGAGACATGATCCAAAAGCAATTCGGCGAGGAAAAGTGGCAGGAGGTACTGGCCGCATCGGGCGTGCCTGAAGACTCCTTCCTGTCGATGCGCAGGTATGACGATGACGTCACTTACTCGCTGGCGGGCGCCGCCTCCGAGGTACTCGGCGCCCCGGTCGATGCCTGCCTGGAAATGTTTGGCCAGCACTGGGTGCTGGAGACTGCCTCAAAATCCTACGGCATGCTGCTGGACGCCGCCGGGCGGGATATGATCGGCTTCCTGCGCAATATGAACGGCCTGCACGATCGCATCACCAGCACCTTCCTGGATTATGTACCGCCTGAATTTCATGTGGAGGAAGACGGCGCCAACTTCAACATTCACTACGTCAGTCAACGCCAGGGATTGAACCCCTTTGTGGTCGGTCTGTTGAAAGGCCTGGGAACTCGCTTCGGCACAGAGGTGCTCATCCTGGACCAGACCGAAGTCACCGTCGAGAAGGGAACCCACACTATCTTCAAAGTGGCACTGACGCCGGCATGAACCAGCCGACCGATATCTCCTGGCACAGCCTGCACGCACTGTTCTCAGTGGTAATGTGCATCGACGAATCAATGTCCATTATTCACGCCAGCGAAACCCTGTGTAAATTCTTGCCCGCTACTGCGGAAAATCCCCGGGTAGATGAGATTTTCAAGGTACTGCGCCCGTCTTCATTCAACACCTTCAAAGAAGCAACTTCGACTGCCAACTCCCTGTGCCTGATGACAGCCAACAGTGGCCAGTTCGCCATTCGTGGGCAACTGGTTCCGACTCTTTACGATAACAGGAATGTACTGTGCTTCTGCGGCGCGCCGTGGCTGTTCTGGATCAACAACAATTGTCCGGATATACACCTCAGCCTGAATGATTTCTCGACCCAGGATGTGCAGCTGGACCAGTTGTTTTTCATGTCGACTGAAAAGCGCATGGTGGAGGATCTGGAACAGCTGGCGACTGACCTGCAGAAAACCAAGAGCGATCTGGAAGCAGCACAAGCGGCACAAAGTGATTTTTTTGCGCAGATGAGCCATGAGTTGCGCACCCCGCTGAATGGCGTGGTCAGTGCTGTCTCCCTGCTGGAGAAGCTGCCGCTGGGTAACCAGCAGGCGGAGCTGGTGGCCTTTGCCAAAAGCTCATCCGAAAACCTGATGCAGGTGATCAACTATGTGCTCGATGTGTCAAAACTTGAGCAAATCGACGATGGTGACCAAGACGAATTCAATTTTCCAGCGTTATTGCGCTCGGCGTTTAATGTTATACAGGCCAAGGCAAACGCAAAATCGCTGCAGCTCGAGCTGGATATAAGTGCAGATGTGCCGCAACAGATTCTGGGTCATGCTAACCCGCTGCGCCAAGTGTTGCTCAACCTGTTGATAAACGCCATCAAGTACACCGCAGAGGGCTCTGTGACACTGCATGTTTGCCAGGTTGCCCGGACGGAGAACGAGTACAGGTTGCGGTTTGAGGTCATTGATACCGGCACTGGAATTTCACAACAGCACCATCAACGCATTTTTGAACCGTTCTTCAGCCTGGCGCCAGGGGTATCGACGGGCAATGAAAGCAGCACCGGGCTGGGCCTGGATATCGTCCGCCGCAACGTGGAGCTCATGGGCGGTGAGCTGGGCCTGGTTTCCAGCCCCGGGCAGGGCAGCACCTTCTGGTTTGAATTGCCCATGACAGCGACCCAGGACAAAGAAACGACAGCAACCATCGACAACGCACCAGCTGAAAAGAGTGGCGGTGAAGCAAGCTTGTCGGGCTGCGTGCTGCTGGTGGATGATAACCAGACCAACCTGTTGCTGGGCTCCATGATCCTTGAATCGCTCGGCATGAATGTCATTAAAGCCTGTAATGGCATGGAGGGCGTAGCTGCGGCCAGGCAGCATCAACCTGACCTGGTACTGATGGATATCAGTATGCCGGATATCAGCGGCCTGGAAGCCACCAGGCAGATTCGGGAATTTGTCGACGCCGACAGCTTGCCCATCGTCGCGCTGACGGCCCACGTCGACAGCCGGGAGAAAAAAAGCTGCCTGGACATCGGCATGAATGGTTACCTGACCAAACCGATCGTCAGGGAAGCTCTCTTTGAGGAACTGGCCCGGTGGCTCCACAGCGATAAGCCTGCCGCACCCGCGCTGGTGGATGAAGCAGTGCTACAGGATCTCATTCGGCAGATCGGCCAGGACAACCTGCGAACGGTCATAGACAAGGTACAAACCGAGGCACAGCAGCGCTGGGAAGAGCTCAGCGAGGCCGCCGGCAACGGCGACGTGGCAACCGCCCAGCGGCACGCGCACAGCCTGGGCAGTATCTTCCGCAGCGTGGGGCTGATGCGGGCTGGTGACGCCTTCGCCGCTATCGAAGCAACGCTGCGTGCGGGCGATCAACTCGCAGCGGACTGTCTACCGACCCTTGCACCGCTCAAGGACGACAGCATACTGGCACTGGGCCGCTATATGGTAGCACTATGAACCGCAGGAAAACTTTCTGGCGCGGGCAGCCCGGCCAGAACCACAGGCGCAAGGTTAGCGCCGTGCTGTACATCGCCCTGCCGATACTGGCATGGCGCCTGCTGGATCTGCTCGAGGAAATAATCAACGGGCCCATCAAGATGAGCCTGGACCGGTACGTGGTTACCGGCACCCCCGCTACGGTGCTGCAGGTGCTCATCATTGCAGTCCTGTTCTTTGTCACCTTTGGCGCCGCTAGTGCCATGAACTCTCCGGCCAAGGAAACACCCCTCCCCTGATATCCCGGGCCACCGGCTTGCAATTTGCATTTCGATTGGCAATAAATTCGTAGTCTGCAACACCAATTCCTCCCAATCCCCCCGTTAAAACAGCCTATTCCCAGGTGTTTGCCCGCATTCAGCGACTTGGCACGCAAGTTGCTCTATCAATGTAAACAGCCATACAAACAAGCACACAAGTGGATAACCCATTATGCAAAACCCCAGACAACAGGCGCTGCCAGGACCCTTCACCGCGCGCAACAGTTTGACCGGACTGGCGGCACTGTGCCTGTCGCTCTGCGCCCAGCTTGCCTCCGGTGCTTCCATTGCCGGCCGCGCCATCGATGTTGACGGAGAGCCTCTTTACAAGGTGTCAATTTGCCTTATCCAGGTCGGCATCACTGGCAAATGTGACAAAGTTGGCTGGACCGACAAAAAGGGGGGCTACTCCTTTTCAGGCCTCAAGCCCGGCAACAATTACACAATCGTGGTCAATGGCGACACCAGCGCCGCCAACAGGAAACTGGCGTCGTATGCCAACTACGTATGGGAGCCCGCGGTGCGCACCGCTGCGATTCAATCACAGAAAGAGAAGGTTGAGGTCGCGGACTTCGTCGGCAAATTCAACTTCAGCAACTTCCAGCGAATCGTCACTCTGGGTGCCATAGATTTCCCGGATCTTGCCAGCATCGACCTGGACGGCAGTTACACCGCGTTAAAGGTATTCATTCCCTCATCACAAGAGGGAGTGCCACCGGAAACTATTTTCCTGGGCCAGGTGCACAGTGTTGCCAGGCTCGAGATCGAGGCGAGTGTGCCGCTTTCAGTTACCACCATCGGCTATGAGATATACAGCGCCGTGCTGTCCATCAATGGCTCGATAGTTCTCAGGTAATGCTGACAAGCAGCACACAGCCAGAGCCTGCCAGAAGTTCAACCCGGGGAACAACAGATATGAAACGCATTAAATCCAATTTGGTCACAATGCTTGCTGCAGCTGCACTATGCCAGGCAGCATTCGCGCAGGAACTCTCATCAGTGCGCCTGACGGACGTGATAAAAAGCCAGGGCACCGGCAACATCGACCTGTTCAAGGACGTCACTTCAAGCCAGCTTGAGCAGCTGCGCGCCGATAATAATGGCGTTCTGGTATTCGCGGTTGACATCAACGAGGCCGCCAGCGGCAGCGAGAAAGCCAGTTCCCAGGCCGTGGCGATCAAGAGCGTCCGCCTCACCATCGGCTTCAAAGACGGTTCACAGGTAGTCTACGACTCGGTGGACAACTGTTGTTTCAGTGAAACCCAGGCCCTTCTCGCGGAGGCCCCCGATGACACCCGAAATCTCTACTACACGCTGCTGGGAGAGTCGGGTTCGAGCCGGATCACCTCCAACAACACAGTGCAGGACGCCTTCGACAGCACCCTGAAAATCGAGGTGGCGGACGCACTGGATACAGCTACCAGCGCAAAGCTCTACATCGTGCTGCTGCAAACCAACGATTCGCTGGGAGACCCCGAAGCGTTTTACGACTTCAGCGCGGGGTTCGAGGACCTGGCCCTGCTCAATGCAATCGATACCGCATTTGTCGACGACTACGCTGCCGGCCGCGAGGAGGCGCCAACCGTCATACTCACCAATCCGCCGGAAGTGATAGACCCGATGGCCGTCGCCAACTGGAACTACTTTCCGTCGGCGAGCTCCTTTTTCGTGGTGGGCTACGAGGATCTCTATCCCAACAAGGGCGACTATGACTTTAACGACCTGACAGTGGCCTATCGCGTGCAGTACGGCCTCAATGCGGATGGTGACGTGGTTGCCATCCAGGGAGTAGCCTACCTGATCACGCGTGGCTCCGCCTACAGCCACGACTGGCGCCTGCACATCGGCCTGCCGGGTAACGCCAACGGGAACCTGAGCTGCACCACCTACCCGAATTACCGGACCGACCCGACCCTGGGCCAACCCTGCAGCGCAGCGGACGGCACCAACATCAGCGCAGAGCTGGACTTTACTGTTTTCCAGGACACCCGCAACCTGTTCCCGGACCCGGCCGGCTCCAAGTTCGTCAACAGCCAGCGCCTCTACTCGGCACCCTGGAACCTGAAATTCTTTCATGGCCCCAGGAGTGAGTTCCGCCTGGACCTGGCCTCTCCGGTCGCTATCTCCAGCATTCTGCCTGCGCCCTACGACCCCTACCTGCATGTACTGGATACCGACAGGATCGTGCGCCTGATGGAGGTCGATCCCAGCTACCAGGACAGCAACGGCTTCCCCTTCGGGATGCTGCTGACCGACAGCTGGAAGCCACCGCTGGAGTTCACCGATACTGCGGTTGCCTACCCCAATTTCAATGACTTCGTGTCGTCAGAGGGAAACAGCTCGAGCAACTGGTACGAATACTACCTGCCCGAATTTATTGTCGATATCCCGGATTCAGGCCAGTGGGCCTGGTAATCCATCACTATCAAAACAACCACCACAGGAGCAAGACCATGCAAGCGATCAGCAGCCCTACAACTTCCTACCCCATGCCCCATAACGCACAGGAGGCCACCGCAACGCGAGCGACATCTAACGGACACGCTGTCAACCCAATGACATTGGCCAGACTGGATCTCGGCCTGTTCAGGGCTCTTAATAGACTCGGCACTTCCAGTGAGCGAATTTGCTCAGCGCTTTGTATCAGCCACGCTGATTTCGAGTACATCAGGAACCTTTCAGAAGGTATGGAAATGTAAGCCAAGGCTAACAGGCAGTTGGCCACCCGCACGTTTTATCGGGTATGACCTGGGCAACGCGATAAGCAACAGGGTACCCCTACCCTGCCGCATCTGGCACCACTAACCAGAGCGCCACCGGAGGCATTGCCTCTTTTCACAGGGAGCGACTCCATAACCACAAGGCTAAATCAGCAAGGATTCTAGCGCGTGGTAACAGCTGAAAACCTCATGGCCCCGACTGTTGTGGACGCTCGTTCAGAATTGAGCGAATATGAATTGCGCGATCACTGATATCGGCAGAATAACTCGCGAGTACGCCCTGCAAACCTGCCCGATCTGGAGCATACCTGTATGCCTGAGATTTCATTTGACCGATTCTACCGCCACGCTGAAATGTCGGAACTGCTTCAAGCCTATGCGAGGGAATATCCGGACCTCGTTTCGCTGGAAAGTATCGGCAAATCCTATGAGGGACGGGATATATGGGTCGTCACGCTGACCAATAAAAAAACCGGCCCGGACAAGGATAAACCGGCCTTGTGGCTGGACGGAAACATCCACTCTGTGGAAGTCACGGCATCTGCCGCCTGTCTGTACCATATCGAAACAATGGTCTGCGGCTTTGGCAAAGACAGGACTATCACCCACTGCCTGGATACGCGCACGTTCTACGTCTGTCCGCGGGTGAATCCGGATGGGGCCGAATGGGCGCTGGGCGAGATGAACCGCAATGTGAGATCGTCAGTGCGGCCCTACCCTCACGCCGATGAGCAGGTCGACGGCATAAGAATAATGGATATCGACGGCGACGGCCGTGTACTGTTCATGCGCCAGGCGGACAAAAACGGTCCATGGAAAGCGCACCCGGAAGAGCCGCGTCTCCTGGTGCGCCGGGAGCCCGACGATTTTGAGGGCGATTTCTATCGCCTCTTCCGCGAAGGCGAAGTGGTCGGCTATGACGGTGCGACTGTCTCCCATGTACCGCCCGGTGAGGGCCTGGACCTGAACCGCAACTTTCCCGCCTACTGGGCACCGGAGGCCAAGCAAGTGGGTGCGGGACCAGCGCCTTTCTCAGAGCCGGAAACCCGTGCACTGGGCGACTTCATCACCACCCACAACAACATTGTCACCGCGGTCGCCGGGCACACCTTCTCCGGCATACTACTGCGTTCGTGCTCCAACAAGCCCGATGCCGAAATTCCGGTCAATGACCTGCGCGCCTATGCCAGCATGGGGGAGAAGGGATCGGAGCTCAGCGGCTATCCCGCTGTCAGTATCTATCACGACTTTCGTTATCACCCGAAACAGAACATCGCCGGCGGCTTCGACTGGGTTTATGAGCACCTGGGGATCTACTTCTGGACCATCGAGTACTGGGCACCGCACAAGACGGCCGGGGTTGACATGACTGACCGCAAATATTCAGACTGGCTGTTCGACCATAAAGCCGAGGACGACCTGGTTGTCTTTCGCTACTTTGACACGGAGTGTCCGGGCACAGCCTATGTCGACTGGTACGAATTCGATCATCCCCAGCTCGGGCCGGTGGAAATCGGCGGCTGGGATATCCTGAACTCCTTCCACAACCCCCCTCTGCACCTGCTGGAAAAGGAAATTGCCCCGTTTCCGCAGTGGTTTGTCTACCAGGCCCTGATGTCGGCAACACTGGAACTGGTGGAGGCCAGCGCCACCAGGCTCGGTGATGGAACCTACATTATCCGCCTCGTGGTGGAGAACGGCGGTTATCTTTCGACAGCGGGCAGCGACATGGCGAGGGAAAATGGCGTGTCCCGGGAAGTGGTGGCAGAGATTGATCTGCCCGATAACGCGAAACTGTTGCGCGGTAAAAAGTGGCATGAAATCGGTCACCTGCCCGGCAGGGTCGGCATGATGGCATCGCCGGTCTTTATGGGTACCGGGTTCGATGCGATGGACGGCAAAAGCAGCCGCGCCAGCATGGAATGGCTGGTAGAGGCCGCGCCGGGCACCACAGTAAACGTCACAGCCCGGCAGGAGCGCTCAGGAAGGGTCGAGCAGAGCATCACCTGCACATGAAACGTGCTACATGATTACCTTCAAAGGGTATCGGTAGCAGCGTGGGCAGTCACGAATCTCTGAGCCTGGGTCGTGTTAACTAGCCCTGGGTTAACCACGGGCAATATTTGATCCGCCTTGTTATTATCGTCTGCGCCATGAATAGACACAGTAACACCAAGCACGAATTACCGACGGCGGCGGATGCCACTGCACAGGCGCCTGCCTGGCATACCATCCCGGCCCAGGACGCCGTGCGCAGGCAGGGTGTGGACAACGACAACGGTCTCAGTAACGATGAAGCCGAATCCCGACGCCAGAGCTTCGGCAGCAATCGCCTGACGGAGAAACCCCCGCGCTCGGCGTGGCTCGGATTCTTCGACCAGTTCAAGAATGGTCTTATCCTGGTCCTGATCGGAGCGGGCGTTCTGGCAGGCGCGATTGGCGATATCAAGGACGCCGTGGTTATTCTGGTCGTGGTGTTGTTCAACGCCCTGCTCGGATTCTGGCAGGAGCACCGGGCGGAGCAGACCCTGGGAGCATTGAAGAAAATGCTCTTGCCCGTGGTCCGGGTGCGGCGCAACGGGACCGAGATGGAGACGCCCGCTGGCTACCTGGTCCCCGGTGACCTGGTCATTCTAGAGGCTGGCGACAGGGTGCCGGCAGATGGACGACTGGTTGAGAGCCACGCCCTGCAGATCGATGAATCGGCGTTTACCGGTGAGTCGCAGCCGGTTTCCAAGCAAGCGTCTTCCATTCTCGATATAGCCACACCGCTGGTGGAACGCATCAATATGGCTTATATGCACACGGTAGTTACCCGTGGCCGGGGCGAGTTGCTGATAACGGCCACCGGTATGGCTACTGAGATGGGCCGGCTGGCAGGCATGCTGACCGAGGCCGAGGCCGGGCCGACACCCCTGCAGCGCCAACTCGACGCTCTGGGCCGCCGCCTGACCCTCATCGCCGGCGCAGTGATCGCGCTGATTTTTATTCTGGGGATCGCACGGGGATTGCCCTTGCTGGAGTCCGTTCTCACCGCTATTGCGCTGGCGGTGGCTGCGATTCCGGAAGGGCTGCCGGCAGTGGTGACCGTGACTCTTGCGATCGGCCTGCACCGTATGGCGCAGCACCGCGCCCTGGTCCGACGCCTCGCTGCAGTAGAGACCCTGGGTTGCACGACCGTGATCTGCGCTGACAAAACGGGCACCCTGACGCTGAATGAGATGACGGCCCGCACTCTTGTGCACCAAGGGTGCAGTTTGCGCGTGACTGGCGAGGGCTATAATCCCAGCGGCCGCATCAGCGATGAAAATGGCGGCGATCCCGCCGATCTCAGGCGCTGCCTGTGTCCCGCGGTGTTTGCCAATGACAGTCGCATCCTCAACGGGCAGCTGATCGGGGACCCTACTGAAGGTGCTCTGCTTGCTCTGGCTGCCAAGGGGGTGGGCAACCTTGAACAGATGGTAGACGACTCCCCCCGTATCGCCGAGATTCCCTTCGATTCTGCCCACAAGTTCCAAGCTACTTTTCATCGCGATGGCGATGTATATCGGCTCTACGTGAAAGGGGCACCCGATGTGTTGCTGGCACGGGCCTCGCAACACCTCACAGCGGGTGGAGAGGTGGCGCTTGATGAAACGGGTCGCTCACGGTGGCGAGCGGAGAATGAGCACATCGCCGGGAAGGCCATGCGTGTGCTGGCTCTGGCAGACAAGGCCATTCCGGCCGCCGACTTCGATCCTGATGGCGACCTGATGACCCATGTCCGCGACCTCACCCTGCTGGGGCTGGCGGGCATTTCGGATCCGCCGCGGCCGGAAGCCCGGGAGGCCATAGCCCTGTGTCGCAAGGCGGGCATCAAGGTAAAAATGATC
>Ga0102815_10002488_pt1 | contig 11178 bp, 5 predicted proteins | sample ColrivemetaGS759_FD_79113 | JGI IMG/M metagenome (GOLD analysis project Ga0102815, IMG submission 79113) | Estuarine microbial communities from the Columbia River estuary - Ebb tide ETM metaG S.759 | ecosystem: Environmental > Aquatic > Marine > Intertidal zone > Estuary | place: USA: Columbia...
GCTGTTGATATTTGTGTAATTGATTCTGTTGCGGCTCTAACGCCAAAAGCAGAAATTGAAGGTGAAATGGGCGATAGCCGTATGGGTCTTCAGGCAAGATTAATGTCACAAGCTTTAAGAAAATTAACTGGTACAATAAGTAAAACAAATTGTACGTGTATATTTATTAACCAATTGAGAGAGAAAATTGGAGTGATGTTTGGGAACCCCGAGACCACAACAGGGGGTAACGCTTTGAAATTTTACTCTTCTGTTCGTTTAGACATTCGTAGAAGCTCTCAGATTAAAGATGGAGATCAAGTTGCTGGAAACAGAACACGTGTGAAGGTTGTAAAAAACAAAGTTGCACCACCTTTCCGTTTAGCTGAATTCGACATTATGTATGGCGAAGGGATTTCTAAAGTTGGTGAAATCTTAGATATGGGCGTTGATTTTAATATTGTTCAAAAGAGTGGAAGTTGGTACAGTTATGACGGCACCAAATTAGGACAAGGTCGAGATGCAGTAAAACAACTCTTAAAAGATAATCCAGAAGTTTCAGAATCTATTGAAGTTCAGATTCGCGAAAAATTAAATTCTGCAGAGTAAAAATCTAATAGATATTTATAGACCCGGCCCAATAAAAGGCCGGGTTTTTTGTTTGTACTGAAAAAGTATTTTTACCCAAATTTTAAGAAGAAGATGAGAAGAGTATTTCTAAGCATTTTTGCCATTGTTTTGTTCTGGTCGTGTGATAATCCTAAAACGGACGATGCAGGAAAAGATGGAGTTTCTTTTGATGAAGTCGTGGAAAAAGAAGCTGCTGATCAAGAGCCTAAAAGTGCCAATCCTAAATTGGATTCTCTTAACCTATATTTAATTAGCGATCCAAATAATGTGGATGCTTTGGTGGCAAGAACTAAAGAATACATCCGTATGAAAAATTTGCAATATGCCTTAGCTGATGCAATTGCGGCAAAGGAAATTGATTCTAATAATGTTGATGTTTTATTGAATTGGGGCGAGATAAATTACTTCTTTAATAAGACAAGAATTTCTAGAGATGCTTGGACGAGATGTATTAAGCTCGATAAAGAAAATGTAGACTGTAGATTAAAACTTGCAGAGTTGTATCATATTGTAGAAGAGTATGAGAAGAGTTTAAAAATGGCTCGAGAAGTCACTAAGATTGACGGTGAAAACGCTACGGCTTATTTAATTCTCGGTTTGGATTATCGAGATGGCATCAACGATACGGCTACGGCTTTGCAATACATTCAGAAGGCCATAGACTTACAAGAGGATTATTTTGAAGCAATCGAACATGCAGCTCTTTTGTATACGCATATGAGCAGCCCGTTGGCCGAGGGGTACTACGATAGAATGACCATGTTACAGCCGGATAATTACTTGGTGTATTACAACCGAGGGATTTTTTATTACAACATTGAAGATTGGAATAACGCTTTAGAGAGCTTGACGCAAGCTAGTCAGTTAGATCCGAACAATCCTGAGATTTATATGACTTTAGGAATGGTGCATTTAAAAATAGATGCGTTGCCAGAAGCGGAAGGGTTATTTACAAAAGCGATTGAGTTTAGCCCAAGCGGGGCGAATTACAGAGCGTATTATTCAAGAGGCTATGCCAACGAATTACAAGGTGATTTTTCAAATGCAGTTAGCGATTACCAGCAAGCGAGACAATTTAATCCGACATACGAGCCAGCAAAAATTGCATTGCAACGTTTGGCAAATCAGGTTTCGAATTAACTACCCTTAACCTTCTTCAACATCATAGAGGCAAAATCCCACTGCTCATCGGTAATGGCTTCTAAGAAATTAAACTCGCCTGCGTCTTGTAGCCACTCGCCACCGTCTAGAGTTACAACCTCACCATTCATATAAGCACTGTAATCTGAAACCAAATAACCAGCAAGGTTGGCTAATTCTTGGTGATCACCAGCTCTTTTCAAAGGGACTTGGTTTTCTAAACTTAGTTGGTCTTCCATCCCGGGAGGGATAAGACGTTCCCATGCACCTTTTGTTGGAAATGGCCCTGGCGCTATTGCATTACAACGAATACCATATTTAGCCCATTCTACAGCTAAAGACCGAGTCATGGCTAAAACACCGGCTTTGCCCATTGCACTTGGCACCACATATGCACTGCCTGTCCATGCGTAGGTTGTAACAATTGAAAGGATACTTTTTCCTTTTTCTTTATCCGCTATCCACTTTTTACCAAAGGCTAAAGTGCAGTTTTTACTTCCTTTTAAGACGATGTCTATAACAACATCAAAGGCATTTGCAGAAAGACGCTCTGTAGGACTCACAAAATTACCCGCGGCATTGTTCAATAAAACATCTGCTCTTCCAAAAGTGGCATACGTCTGTTCCACAACATTTTCTACTTGTGCATAATCGCGAACATCGCATGCAACGCCTAACACTTTATTGCCCGTTAAGGCTTCAATTTCTTGAGCTGTTTTATCTAGAACCTCTTGCTTGCGGCTTGTTATAACAAGGCTTGCACCCAATTTGCTAAAGTAAGTTCCCATGGATTTCCCAAGACCAGTGCCGCCACCAGTAATGATTATTACTTTTCCATCAAGTGCACCATCTTTTAGCATTCCTTCTTTATAGCTCGCCATCTGTTTAGTTCTTTGCGTTAATTTCGTCTCTGTTCAAAGTAAATAAAAATGACTATGTCAAAACCATTTGTACACACATTTATATTCATATTCGCCATTTCAATTTTTAATGCCTGTACCCCGATGCAAGAATCACAATCTATACAAGAGCCAAAAGCAGCAAAAAAACCACATCGCTTAGAAAAGCATGGTGATGTTAGAATTGATAATTACTACTGGCTTCGCGAACGAGAGAACCCGGAAGTTATAGATTATTTGAATTCTGAGAATGCTTACCGTGAGCAAATTATGAAAGGAACGGAAGACCTTCAGAAAAATTTGTTTGATGAAATGGTCGGAAGAATAAAAAAAGACGATTCATCGGTTCCCTATAAATTAGAAGGCTATTTCTATTACACTCGATTTTCAGGTGAAAGCGAATATCCAATCTATTGCCGAAAAAAAGGCTCTCTAGAGTCTGAAGAGGAAATAATGCTCGATGTAAACGAGTTGGCAGAAGGGCATGCGTATTATCAGGTGGGTGGATTGAGTATTTCGCCAGATAACAACACAATCGCTTTTGGCGTGGATACCAAAAGCAGAAGGATTTATACCATCCACTTTAAAGATTTAACCACTGGCGAAATATTTAAAGAAACCATACCTGGAACGACTGGTGGAGGAACTTGGGCTGCCGACAACAAAACTTTGTTTTACACTTTACAGAATGAAACAACGTTGCGTTCTGAGCGTGTTATGAAGCATAAGTTCGGAACGGAAAGTGCTAAAGATACCGAGGTATTCTTCGAAAGTGACGAAACGTTTAACACGTATGTGTATAAAACGAAATCAAAAAAGTTCATCGTTATTGCATCCTCAGCTACATTATCTGAAGAATATAGAACGCTTCCCGCGGATGCTCCCGATGATGAGTTTAGCATATTTCAACCACGCGAAAGAAATTTGGAATACAGTATTTCTCACTACGATGGTAACTGGTATGTTAGAACAAACAAAGATGGTGCAGATAACTTTAAATTGATGAAATGCCCTGAAGGAGCAACGCTAAAAGAAAACTGGGTTGATCTTTTAGAGCATAGAAAAGATGTGTTTTTTGAGGGAATGGAACTCTTTAAAAACTTTATGGTTGTTGAAGAACGGTCTAACGGTTTAACTCAAATAAGAGTTATGCCTTGGGACGGAAGTGAAGAACATTATTTAGATTTTGGTGAAGAAACGTATACATCATACATCGGATCTAATCCAGATTTTGACAGTAAAATTTTACGCTATGGTTACTCTAGTTTAACCACACCAAGCTCTGTTATAGATTATCATTTGGTTGAAAAAACTAAAGATGTTAAGAAAGAGCAAGAAGTGGTTGGTGGTTACGATAAAACGAAGTACGAAAGTAAACGCGTTTGGGCTACAGCCGATGACGGTGCAAAAGTGGCCATCAGCTTGGTTTACAAAAAAGGAATTGAATTCAATGGGAAGAACCCAACATTACTATACGCTTATGGTTCTTATGGGGCGACTATCGATCCATATTTTAGTTCTGCACGCTTGAGCCTTTTAGAAAGAGGGTTTGTTTACGCCATTGCCCACATTCGTGGAGGGCAGTACCTCGGAAGACAGTGGTACGAGAACGGAAAATTTCTAAAGAAGATTAACACGTTTTCAGATTACATCGCTTGTTCAGATTATTTAATTGATCAAAACTATACGTCATCGCAGAAGCTATTTGCCATGGGCGGAAGTGCCGGGGGTCTCTTAATGGGCGCTGTTGTGAACATGAAGCCTGAAAATTTTAGAGGTGTTGTAGCTGCTGTTCCTTTTGTAGATGTTGTAACAACTATGTTAGATGAAGATATTCCATTGACAACAGGAGAATATGACGAATGGGGCAACCCGAACGATAAAGTGTATTACGATTACATGAAATCGTACTCACCTTATGACAATGTGAAACCACGCTCATTTCCAGCAATGTTGATTACAACAGGTTTACACGACAGTCAAGTGCAATATTGGGAACCAGCAAAATGGATTGCAAAAATGCGAGACATGCGCACGAATAAAGACGAGCCTCTTTTAATGTATTGCAATATGGATACGGGCCATGGGGGTGCTAGTGGACGTTTTGAATCGTATAAAGAAACCGCAATGGAATATGCGTTTCTGCTCGATTTGGCAGGAATGGTGAAATAATTCAGATTTGAATGAAATAATAAAAAGAGGCTTAAGGCCTCTTTTTTATTTTAGAATCACTTTATCTCGAACTTCGCATAAACACCATATTCAAGTTTGATTTTCTGAAATTGAATGACCGAGTCTTCTTCTTTAACCTTTGCGCCATCAATATACTGCACTCTTGTATTTGATGCCCTTGCACCACGAAACCTCAGTTCGTCATTATATGTACCTAACGGCTGAATGGGTTGTTGCTCTCTTATGATGAGAGGCTTTCCTGCAGCATTGCCTATGGCAGAAAGCATATAATCCGCTTTTTGTTTTGCGGCTTGAATGGCATTAATACGGACTTGTTGTTTGAATATTTTGATTTGAGAATGATCGACTTTGCTGATATAGGCGTTGCTTACTTTTAAACGGTCTAATTCCTTAAAGACCTTCCCCAAAGTTTCAGCATCAGCTAAAAGCAGACCGTATTCTTTCGTTGTAAGCACATCGCTTTTTCCCCAATTTACCTTTATGTATTGCGATGCCGCATCGCTTAAAGAGAGTTTAGACAAGTCTACTTTCAGCTTGTTGAGCGAAGCCTTTAAACTGTCCTCTTGTTCTTGAATACTAATTTTTGATTTCGTTCCAGAGTTCTTTTCCCCAATTACAATTTTTAAGTAAATCATATCTGGAATAACTTCCATTTCGGCAGTTCCCGTAACTTCTATAAAAGGAATTTCTGAAGTTTGTATTTGTGCCAAACTTTGAATTGAGATAAGAACAAAAAGGAAAGAAGTAAAAAATGTAGTTTTCATATAATTATCTGTTGCTTATGAAATAACGAATAACAACCTAATATAGTTTGATAGTCGTCATCATTAGCCGAATAGAGGTTATTTTCGAGCAAACATTTTTAAGTTGCACAATTGAAAACTTGATTTGGTAAAAAAAGGAACACATAAAAGCAAATTCTGGAGCATCACTATAAAGGTGATTTTAGCTTTTGTTGTCTTGCTGTTACTTGCTGCCGCTGGTGTTTTAAGCTATGTTAACTTAAAAAAAAATGAAATAAGTAAAGAGCTTATTGGTAAAGTCAACACTTTGCTTATTGGTGAGATTAATGTTAAAAAAATTGAAATTGAATCGCTTTGGACCTACCCAGACATTAATGTCAATTTGAGAGACATCGAGATTTATGAAAACAATTTAGCCGTTGGAGATACGGCCGAAAGTCCGGTTATCGTTGCTCCTAGTCTATTGGCGCGAGTAAATTTCACAGAAATGTTTTCAAGCAAATTGGAAATAGAGTTTGTGGAAATTACCGATGCTGTTGTTGTAATAGAGAGAACGGATGGCTCGGGAGTAACCATTGGTAACACATTTATGCCAGCTCAAAGCGATACAAGCTCTGGAGACTCAATTTTGTTTGTTTTAAAGATCGATTCTATTCACCTTGTCAATACTCAGGTTTTGCTGAAAGAAGCATCTTTAAAAGACACTCTACCTATTCGAATAGAAGAACTCAATGGAAATTTGACTTTCGGAAATGGGAAAGTAATTGGATTTGCCGATGGCTATGGGCATTTTGAGAAATTCGAAGTTTCGGAAGAGTTGTCTTTTACCAACAGCCCTATCTCATTTAAAGTAGATTATTCGGTAGACATTGAGGGCCAAAAAGTATTTGCCAGCAGTCCGCATTTGGATTTGGCAAAAACGCCTTTCCAGTTCGACTTTGTTTTTGACTACTCAAACACATCATCTTTTAACCTGGGCCTTAGTTCCTTGAAAGAAGGCATTGAAATAAGCTCTGATTCTAATCTAAATGACTCCATTGCTAAAGAAGATTTTATTCACTTGAAGGGAAGGACCCACCTTAAAACGGATATTTATTGGAAATCGAATCCAAAACTTTCATTTTTAAACAACGTCTCTGCTGAGCTGGATATTCATGGCAACAACATTCACATAATGGGTGTTGATGTTGAGAATTATATTGATAAATACAAACGCAGCCAAAACTTTAATTTAGTGGATGTTGGAGCAGTTATGTTTGCTGGGCCGGCAGGATTGGCTGTTACAAAAGCTTCAGATTATACTTTCTTGATGATTAAAACAAAAGGAGATGACTCTACCGTTGTAGATCAGTTTGTTTCTGAGTGGAAGTTTAAAAATGGCAAGCTGGAAATAGAAGATTTGGCCATGAGTACTGAACGAAGCAGAATTGCTTCATTGGGTTACTATGATCTTAATAAAGACAGTGTTTCCTTTAATATTTTGATTTTGGATAAACAAGGCTGTGCTTTGGCAAACCAAAGTGTTTTTGGATATACCAGTGATGTGCAATCTGGCAAAGTGAAAATTGTAAAAACTCTGCTAGGCCCAGTTAATAATTTTTTCAGAAAAGCAGGTCTTGCAAAATGTGAAGTTTTATATGCTGGTAAAGTGAGCCATCCAATAAATAAGAAAAAAAAGTAGGTTCATTTTCAATTGGCCTTTATTGTTCAGCCTTTGCAGAAACAAACCACATTTCCATTTCGCCTTTACCTTTTGCCTTGATCTTGCCACGGTTTTCGAATACAAATTGTGAATCATTTTTAAGCAATTCGTATGTGGCTTGACTGATATTTACTTTGCCTATTTCACCAGAACTTTCCATGCGGCTGGCTGTGTTCACGGTATCGCCCCAGATATCGTATTGAAATTTTTTAATGCCTACAATTCCAGCGATAACAGGACCCGTGTGAATACCCACGCGCATCTTGAACGCAGGTTTTCCGGCTTTCACGTGCTCTGAATAATGATTCTCTATAAATTTTTGCATTTCTAATGCTGCCAAAACTGCACGTTTGTTAAAGTCTTCTGAAGGCTCTGGCAGACCACTTGCAGCCATGTATGAATCGCCAATAGTCTTAATTTTTTCTATTCCGAAACGTCTGTTAATTTCATCAAATTGCGAAAAGAAATGATCTAATTGAGACACCAATTCATTTGGTGAAAAATTTGAACCGATTTTTGTGAAGTCAGCAAAATCAGTGAAGATAACACTGACGCTCTCGAATAATCGCGCTTTACTTTCACCCTTAATTTTTAATTCGTTAGCAATTTGTTCAGGTAGAATATTGTGTAAAAGATTATCAGATTTTTCTTTCTCTTTACTTAACTGCAAAGTGCGTTCTTCTACTTGTTCTTCAAGATGAGCATACAAAAATGCGTTTTGAATTGAAATGGCCATCTGAGAAGAAAGAAGTTTCAGAACATGAAGCCTGTCTTCCGTAAAAGCTCTGGTTGAAACATTGTTTTCCAAGTATACAACTCCAAATAGTTTACCAAAAAGCAAAATAGGGCAACACAAAACAGATTTTATTTGTTGTTTAACAACATGATGGTCATTAGAGTAATGGTCATCGCTTTGAGCGTTATTGAGTAATAATGGCTCTGCAGAATTGATGACATAATTTACTATGCTATGCGGTATATTGCTACTTTCTTTAGCAGGCACATTTTCCATACTCTTGATGGCTTCTCCTTGTGCAGAGGCTTGTATGACGTATTCGTCTTGAATTTTTAGGATGAGTGTACCATTTTCTGCACCCGCATTTTGCATGATAATGCGCATTACTTTTTCAAGTAAAGCATCAATTTTTATTTCTTTTGAAATGGCTTGAGAAGCCTTGATGATGCTGGTAAGATCTATTTCTTCGCCAACTGTGGAGCTCTCCATTGTTGAATCCAGAACAGAAAAGGAAGTTTGAGAAACTTGATCTGTCACTTGATTCTGAAATTTACGTTGCAACAGTTCAACTTTAGCTCTCATTCCCATTTTGGCGTATAAAAACAAAGCTTCTCTAAAGTAACCCGAAGCGGCTCTTTTATCTCCGTTACGGTAATGATATTTACCAAAAAGCTCGTTGGCCAGCGCTTCGTCAACAGGCCAGTTATTTTTATTGGCTTTAGCTATCGCTTGCCTGTAATGGATTGTTGCTTTTTTGTTTTTTTCATCAACAGAATAAAGCTCTGCTTTAAGCAGATGAAACTTGTGAGAGAAATTGACGGGGTTGTATTTATTCCATTTGGATAATTTGCTAATGCTTTGAACAAGGCGTTTACGAAGTTCATTTGGCGGGTTTTCGCCATCGAGTATATAGCCAGAACAAATTAGGCCAGACAACATTTGCAGATTAGTGGCTTGTATCAAACTTGTCATAGAACCAAGGTATTTACTTGCTTCAGTAACGTGTTCATATGCCTCTTTGAACATATATTCGTTATAATACAAATGAGCTTTGTGAACGTTGTAAAACCCAAAACCAGAATTGAACTTTAACTCTTGCATAATCTTCATACAATGAGCTTCAGTGAAATCGTCACCGTCTAAACTTGTTGGGCTATCCGTTAACCCTGCTAAACATCTTGTATACTGAAGATTAATCATTGCACCTTGAAATGCATCTCTATATCCAGTTTCTTTAGTGATTTTAAGGTACTTAAGTTGACCTTCGATTCGGGTTGCTATAGTCTGATCCGAATCGAATACGTGACAGTTGCTAGCAGAATACGCCCAGAAAAATAAATCAGCCGAGAGATAGCCTGCTTTAACGCCCTCCTCAAACCAAGAAGTGTTTTCTTTCCAGTGATTGTTAAAGTGGAAAACAAGGACACCATAAGCAGAAATTACTCGGCACCTGTATTCTACGTCATTTAATTTTTCATTCAGCTTAAGCGCCAATTGCCCAAACTCATATTGAGATTTTAAGTCACCGAATGCTTCAGAAAGTACCGTTCCATATGCTGTATACGCAAACGCAGACTCTGAAGTATTACCATGTTTCACAGAAAGATTAACAAGTTTTAGCTGAGTGAGGCCATATAAATTGTCGTTTCCTAATACGTAAGCAGAGGGCCCAATTTCAGTAAGTAACCGAGCTATTGCCTTCTTTTCAGGATCTTTATTTAAAGGTAAACCGAGAAGTTTTTCTGGGGACGTGTTTCTTAAATTCCACTTTGCTTTCAACACTTCTTTCAAAACTGTAAAGCTTGAAGGATATTCTGGTAAAACTGTTCCTAAGATTTTAAGACCAGCAATTCCTTCTCGAACGGCTTCTTCGGTTTTACCCATGGTAGTGTATTGCCGTAATTTTATGCCGAGCACTTCTACTTTTTGAAGTTTTGTTTTGGCTTTGCTGAGCAGCAATTCTATCGCCTCTTCAGCTAGAGTGTAATTTTGTATGAGATAAGCGCTTTGGCAATACCCTAAGTATAAATCAAAGCAAAGTTCATAATGATTCGTCCATTTATCAGAAGAAAGAAATTTTAGCCCATTAGAGAAGTAGTCGAATGCAACTTGATAAGCAATTGCCTTCAGAGCCCTTTGGCCAGAAAGTAAGTTTAACTCGGCTGATTTTGTCCTTTTTGGGTTATCATTAATAAGGCTTTGTGCAAGATTAAAGTGCCTTATTGTTTCATTTCGAATGATGTCATTTACTGTGTTTAAATTTTGCAACATAATGTCGCCAATCCGCAAATGAATTTGTTGACGTTCATCAGTTTTTCTCCGCTGATAAACCGCTTGTTGAATTCTATCGTGTTGAAATTTAAAGCTTACGCCAAAATCTTGATTTTCTGATATGAGACGATAATTGTCAGACAATGGAAGAATCATGTTGCTTTTTACAGCAGGCCATAGCGTCTCTAACGTATTGAAAGCATTTTTATAGGATATTAACTCAAGAGTTTTCAAATCAAAGGTCGAGCCAATGCATGCAGCTACTTCAAGACTATCGATACAATCTTTTGGTAGTTGATTAATTTTACTAAGTATATAATCTGCGACATTTTCGGAAACATCGTTTTTCTCGATTTCATTTTCACTCCATTGCCAATTATTCTGGGCCTCGTTAAATGTGAAAATTCCTTCTTGGTAAAATGAATTGAGCATTTCATTTACAAAAAATGGGTTTCCCTCTGTTCGTGAGCATATTAGATTTGCTAAAGACTCACAATTTTCTTTTGGAACTTTTAGAGTATCACTCAAAAGTTGATTGATATGCTCAGATTCAAGCCCAACCAATTCTATTTCTTCAATTTTTCGCTGTTTGCCAATTTCAGCTAAGTTCATTGCAAGCGGATGAGTTTCATGAATCTCATTGTCTCTGTAAGCTCCAATTATCAACAAATTCTCAATACCCGCAGTTGATAAATCTTTTATTAATCTAAGGGAAGATTCTTCGGCCCATTGTAAATCGTCTAAAAAGATAACAAGAGGATGGTTTGGAGCAGCGAACACTTGAATAAATTCTCTAAATGCAAATAGAAATCTGGATTTAGCTTCTTTTGGATTTAAATCTTGAGCCAGTGGCTGCTCCCCAATTATTAATTTAAATTCTGGTAC
>Ga0102815_10002490_pt1 | contig 11171 bp, 9 predicted proteins | sample ColrivemetaGS759_FD_79113 | JGI IMG/M metagenome (GOLD analysis project Ga0102815, IMG submission 79113) | Estuarine microbial communities from the Columbia River estuary - Ebb tide ETM metaG S.759 | ecosystem: Environmental > Aquatic > Marine > Intertidal zone > Estuary | place: USA: Columbia...
CGAAGAGCCTTGAGATTAGAAATTAACAGGTTTTTCTTACGGTGCATTTCGTCTTGCAGTTGACGCGCCAGGTCTTGCTCCGGGCCACAACAATTCAGCGCCGTCGCGACCTGATTATGGGTCGTTTTCTTGACCGTCTTGACCAGCAGTCTACTGACGATGCGGGCTACCTCTTCCTTCTCCGCATCCGACAGCTCATGATTCGATAACGAGGCCATAATCGCATCGGTGGTTTTTTCTACAGAACTTTGAACTGACATAACTCCCCCTTTAATCAAAAAATAAACTCAACAACAATAATTCAACTATCGGCCAGACTCTGCTCAAGATCATCGATCAGGTCCTGACAATTTTCGATGCCAATGGACAGGCGCAACAGGTTTTCCGGCACCGCACTGTGCGGCCCCTCCACCGAAGCTCGATGTTCAATCAGGCTTTCGACGCCGCCCAATGACGTGGCGCGCACCATCAGACGGGTTTTACCAGCGATCCGTTTTGCCTCATCCGCGCCACCTTTAACCAGCAAGGATAACATGCCACCAAAGCCGCGTGTCATCTGTCGACGCGCAATAGCGTGACCGGGATGAGTCTCGAGCCCCGGATAAAGCACCTGTTGCAGACGCGGATGCCCCTCGAAATGCTGCGCCAGCTGCAGTGCCGTTTTTGATGCCTGATCGAATCGCAGGAACAGAGTGCGCATGCCGCGCAGCAGCAACCAGGCTTCGTGTGGGCCCAGAATGCCGCCGGTCAGTGTGCGCACCAGCTTGATGTCTTCCCAGCGTTCGTCTTCGCGCGCGGTAACCAGCACGCCAGCCACCACATCGCTGTGACCGTTCAGATACTTGGTCGCCGAGTGAAACACGATATCGGCGCCATATTCCAGTGCGCGTGTGGTCACCGGCGATGCGACCGTACCATCGACGGCAAGCACCGCACCGGCGGCATGCGCTATCTCCGCGGCATGCGCAATATCGATCACATCCCAGGTCGGATTAACCGGCGTTTCAATCCACACCACTGACGTCTTGCCCGGCTGCACCACACGTTTCAGATCGTCAATATCGGTGGCGTCAAACAGACTCAAGCCGATTGACCGTTTCTCCGAGATTCGTCGTAACCAGTCCTGCGAACCGTGATACATGATTTGTGGTGCCACGACATGTTCACCGGAATTTACCGTTTCGAAAAAGGCACAGACTGCTGCCATACCCGAAGCAAAACACTTCGCATCGGCACCACCATCAAGCACAGCACAGACTTTTTCCAGCACTTCCCAGGAGGGATTGTCCGCACGGGCATAGCTGTACCTGCCGATGTGGTTATAGTCGGCGTCGCGCGCGTAGGTCGACGACAATTGTAGCGGTGGACTGATTCCGCCTGTCACCTCGTCGACGTAGTGACAGGCCTGGGCGACCAGCGACTCGGGTGCCAGATCTTTGTCGTCATGCATCGGGTTATGCCTCGTGAAAGTGGTGACAAAAGTCAACAAGAAATCGATTTATCTTAACACTGCTTATCCCTTATATTTGCAGGGTTTCCAACATTTTGTCAGAGATTATCTCATGGCCGCGACGCCCTACTCCATCGACAGCTCACAACGCAAGATCGATCCCTATGCAAAACCCGAGTTCGCCCTCAAGCCCGATGGCTCGCCGGACGACAATGATCGCGTCGAAATCGGCCCGACCGCGCTCGCATTTTCTGAATGGGAGGCGCTCGGTCTGGAGATACCACAACTCGACCGCATGCGTGAATTTCGCCTGCAACGACTGGTCGAGCAGTTACAGCAGCGTGACTATGGTGGCATCTTGTTATTTGATCCGCTCAACATTCGGTACGCCACCGATACCACCAACATGCAGCTGTGGATCACCCATAACCCGGCGCGCGCCTGCTTCGTTTCCGCTGACGGCTATATGGTGTTGTTCGACTTTCACAGTTGCGATCATCTGTCGACACACTTACCTCTGGTAAAAGAAGTTCGCGGGGGCGCATCATTTTTTTACTTCGAATCTGCCGAGCGTGGCCCCGAGCACGCCGCCAGGTTTGCCGCCACAATTGATGATCTTATGCGCACACATGCGGGGAGTAACCGGAGGATTGCGGTCGACAAAATCGAAATCGCCGGCCTGCGCGCGCTCGAAAAAGCGGGACTCGAAGTGTTTGAAGGACAGGCAGTCACTGAACTCGCGCGCGTGATCAAGGGCCCGGATGAAATCAACGCCTCGCGCTGTGCGGTCGCCGCCTGTGAAGCGGCGATGTTCGAAATGGAAGCCGCAGTTGAAGCCGGCAAGAGTGAAAACGAAATCTGGTCGGTACTGCACGCCGGCAATATCAAGCGCGGCGGCGAGTGGCTGGAAACACGCATCTTTTCCTCCGGCCCGCGCACCAATCCGTGGTTTCAGGAATCCGGACCCCGCGTTATCAGCGATGGCGAACTGCTCGCCCTCGACACCGATATGGTCGGCACCTACGGTATGTGTTGCGACATTTCCCGCACCTGGTTGTGCGGCGATGGCCCCGCGACGGCCGAGCAAAAAGAGATATACCAGCTGTCCTACGACCACATCATGACCAACATGGAATTGCTCAAGCCCGGCGTGCGCTTCAGCGAGATCACTGCAAAGGCACATCGCCTGCCCGATAACTTCATTCCCAATCGCTATGGCGTGGTCATGCACGGCGTCGGCCTGTGCGACGAGTATCCGTCGATCCGCTATCGCGAAGACTACGAGTCCTACGGCTATGACGGGGTGTTAGAACCCGGTATGCTGATCTGCGTTGAAGTCTACGCCGGCGCCGTCGATGGCAAGGAAGGCGTCAAGCTCGAAGACCAGGTGCTGATCACCGAAGACGGTTATGAAAACCTGACCCGTTATCCCTTCGAATCACGATTGCTGAAATAACGGCTAATTGATTTGTTTAATGGCGCTTGCCGGTAATCGATGCAACAACTGTCTCTGACCAATCCGCGGCTGCCGGGCCTGTGCCTGTTGATGTCATGGCTGCTGGGCGCGATCGGGTTTCTGCTTGGCCTCGCCATTGAACCCATGTGGTTCGCCCGCTTTGGCAGCCTGGTGGTGTTATTTGCGCTGATGGGAGAATTTTCCCTGTTGAAGGGCGAGCTATCCCGGCTTTACGGCAGGCTCAGCGACAGTGACGACGGGCTGGTGCACAGCAAGGATTTCATGCCTTCTCGATGGCACAACAAGAAAAGCGTCTTTCTACACCTGACCATTATCATCGGAACGATTATCTGGGGTTTCGGCGACTTGCTTCTGTAAAAGGCAAAACACAGAGATAATCGCAACATCAACTTCGATAAAAGCTTTTCGTACAGGCTTTGTCATCTCAAATTAATCTGTGCAACGAACGGCGTCGATCCGTAATCGCGAAGACCGGAAATCCTGACTCATTACACTGAAGGTCAAACCTGAATCGAACCAGATGAGTCGCAATACGGTGACGCAGGGTCGCTAGAACCGATTTCTCAGCGCGTCGGTTCAGCTGCGGGTTCTACGCCCTTGAGCTCTTCCTTGCGGTGGGCCATGTAGGCTTGCAGCTCTTCTTCGATGGCCGGATCGGTGGCGGGTGGCTCGAATTCCCTGAGCACTTTCGGCCACAGTTCGGTGGCGCGTGTGGTGGCGTCCTTGGAGCCGGCGATGACCCAGTTTTCGCTGTTTTGCCAGTCACTGATGAAGGGTTCGTAGAAAGCGTCCTTGTAACGCTCCATGGTGTGGGCGCAGCCGAAAAAATGTCCACCGGGCCCCACTTCGCGCATCGCTTCGAGGCCGGTCTCTTCGAGATTGATCTTCAACGGCTCGAGCATCTTGCTCATGTGTTGCAGCATTTCACAATCGATGATGAGCTTTTCAAAAGAAGCCACCAGGCCACCCTCGAGCCAGCCGGCAGTATGGTAAATCAGGTTGCCATGACCCATCACCGAACCCCACAACGCCATCTGGGTTTCGTAGATCGCCTGCGCATCAACCGCATTCGATGCATTGCAGGCACTGCTGCGGTAAGGCAATTTATAGCGCCGCGCAAGCTGCCCACCGGCGATGTTTGCAAGCGCATTTTCCGGGGTACCGAAAGCTGGAGAACCCGAGCGCATATCCACGTTGGAGGTAAAGCCACCATAGACCACAGGTGTACCCGGATTGGTGAGTTGCAGGAGCGCTATTCCGACCAGCGCCTCGGCATTCTGCTGGGCCAGGGCGCCGGCCATGGTGGTCGGGGTCATCGCCCCCATCAAAGTGAAGGGTGTTACCGTCACCGGTTGCCCGAACATCGACATCTGCATCGCGCCATAGGCCATGGAATCGTCCAGTTTACGCGGTGAGTTAACATTGATATTGGTCATCACGCTCGGTCGTGTCTTCATTTCCTCCATCGTCAGGCCTCGCGCTATGGCCGTCATCTCGATGGCATCGCGTGCGCGCCCACCGCCGATACCGGTAGCGAAAAAAGGCTTGTCGGATACCGTCAGGTTTATAAAGGTTGTATCCAGGTGGCGCGAATTCGCCGGCATGTCGGTCGGTGCGGTGGCCTGGTTACCAAAGAAGGTCAGCACGTTGAAGTATTGACCGAAACTGATCAGTTTTTTGTAATCTTCAAAATTACCCGCACGTCGACCATTGATGTTGTCATGCACATTTGGCGTGCCGGAAACCAGGCCGAAATTAATCACGTCACCCCCGATTTTGAGCGTCTGCTCAGGGTTACGCGGCACCACATCATAGGATTCGGGTGCCAGCGCTACGCTGTCAAGCAACAGGGCACGATCCATTCGCACCACTCCGCTCTCGTCAACCGAGGCACCTGCTTTGCGGAACAGGTCGAGCGCCTGATCCCCCATCACTTCGACACCCTCCTCCTCAACGATGCGCAACGAAATATTATGGATGAACTCAAGTTGCTCTTCATCGAGCGCTTCGAGCGGCGCAAAGCGATTGCGCAGTATCTTGCGATCGAGCTGACGGATAGCGACAGCAGGTGCGGCTGGTGCGGTGCGTGACCGACGACGGCTTGTTCGGGTCATTTCAGAAGTATCCGTAATTGGGAACGGTCTGATTCTCAATCATCGATTCGATAATTTCTTTTAGATTTGGGACTTTTTTATTTAGTTTTGGGCATACTATGAAGTGATGATGCGCCAAATAACCTTTTGCCTGTGCCCGGGATTCTCCCTATTCAGCATCGCCGCGGCACTCGATGTCATGCGACATGCGAATCGCTTTGCCACAAAAAACGTCTATCAATGGACATTTCTAAGCGATAATGACCAGCCAGTAACCGATAGCAACGGCATCCCACTCACTCCCGGCTGTGACATTGCCAACGCACCAGCAAGCGATCGCGCCTTCATCGTTGCCGGTTTTGATGCCAGCCAGATCAGCCAGCCCAATCTCGGAGCCTGGCTGGCGAGTCAGATGCGCGTCGGCGGTGTTATCGGCGGAATATCCAATGGCGCTTTTCTGCTCGCCGCCGCTGGCCTTCTCAACCAGTACAGCGCAACCACCCACTGGGAGGACTTCGAAAGCTTCTGCCTGCTTTATCCAGAAGTTCGTGCTCGCTACCAGCGCTTCGTCATAGACCGCAATCGCATCAGCTGTGCGGGCGGGTCGGCCACCCTCGATCTATTCATCGAGCTTGCTCGACAAGATCTCGGTAACGAAATTGCCTTGAAAATTTCGCGCCAGATGTTGCTACAGGAACAATCTATCGTCTTGCCAGGTTCTATGGGTCGACCACCGGGACGAAATTACTCGCCGCCGGTACAACGTGCGCTGAGTCTGATCGAGGCAGGTGTCGGACAATCGATCACGGTCAATCAACTGGCACAACGCATCGGTATCAGCCGGCGCGATCTGTTACGCCTGTTTCACAAAGAACTAAACAACACACCATCGCGCATTCTCAGCCAGCGTCGCCTGGATCGTGCGCGATCATTGATTCTCAATACTGGCCTACCGATGACCACCATCGCGGAATCGGTCGGTTTCAGCTCGCAATCTCATCTCACCAGTAGCTACCACAGCGAGTTCGGCATCACCCCTGCCCGGCAACGGCGCGAATATCGGGCAGCGAGTCACCGCCTGCCCCTGAAGAGCCGCGATTTTCGAGACTGGTAGCTACCCCGCCTGGGGAAATTTTCACACATCACTCACCGACAAATGCCTTAGCTGTTTCGTTCTCGGGCAACCCCCGCCGGCCCGGCATCAATTACTTTTGTGAGTGGAACATGTTAATCTTCTCGACTCAGCATCCTGTCTAACTCTAATAAACCATTCATTTTTACGGGGAGCAAAAATGGCGAAAGTACGCGGCTTGTCCGACATCCTGACTTATTTCCGACGCAACGAAAAACCAATTTTCTTTGTTTCTCCGACCCCCTTCAACCTGATGGGTGTCGAAAAGTTTATACATCGCTTCTATCACATTAATTATTTTGACTCCTTCGATGGACAGCATCCGCGCGTTTTTGTGCCCTCAGAAAAGAGTCACGACGAATTCGAATCGATGGAAGATGTCTGTAACTACATGCTGCAACACAAGGAAGTCATCGATCGCATCAAAAAGGCCGGAAAGGGCCCCGCTAAATTGCTGTTCGTGATGTTCGACGAAAAAACCGAGGAAATCTGTAACGAGCTTGGGGTCGATATCGCCCTACCTCCGGCGGCATTGCGCAAGCGCCTCGATTCCAAAATTGAACTGACCAAGCTTGCCAACAAGGCGGGCATCGACAGCGCTCCCAACGTGCTCGGCAAGGCGGACAGTTTCGAAGAATTAATGAAGTCGGCCAAAAAGGGCAAGCTTGGCACTGATCTGGTGGTGCAAACCCCCTATGGTGATTCGGGTCGAACCACGTTTTTCATCAAGTGCGAGGCCGACTGGAAAAAGAACGCCAAGGAAATGAAAGGTGAACAGCTCAAAATCATGAAACGCATCAACCATATGCCCGGCACCATGGAAGTATGCGTTACTCGCCACGGCACTATTTCGGGTCCGATTCAAACAGACATTACCGGCTTCGAAGAAATCACCCCTTATAAAGGCGGTTGGTGTGGCAATGACGTCTGGCCAAAAATCTTTAATGCCAAGATACGACGTGACCTGCGCAATATTGCCTCCAAACTGGGGGATCAGCTTTACCAGGAAGGATACAAGGGCGTTTTCTGCATGGATTTCCTGCTCGATACCGATGATGGCACCCCTTATCTCGGTGAGGTTAATCCCCGCATCAGCGGTGCCAGCCCATTGACCAATCTGATCACCTCGCATTACGGTGGCGTACCCTTATTCCTGTTCCACATGCTTGAGTACCTTGATGTGGATTACGAAATTGATTTGAAGAAAGTTCAGAACCGTTGGAATGAGTACGACTTCTGGAGCCAACTGGTGTTAAAGCAAACCGAGGACAAAGTCAGGCAACTGACCCATGCACCGCGCACCGGCGTCTGGACCATGGATAAGTTTGGCGGCATCAGCTTTGACCGCAGCGATCTCGACTGGACCAACGTCATCGACAACGATGAAGCTTACTACCTGAGGGTCTATCGCGAAGGCGATTACACCTACAAGGGTGCGGATCTTGGAATCATCGTGTCACGCGGTCGCATGCAAACCGAGCAACGCGAGTTGCGTGAGCGTGCCAAGCAATGGACGGCCGCGATCAACGCTGAATTTCATGGTGTAGAGCCGAAAGCCGTACCTGATCTCTATCAGGACCCCTTCGGATCGAAGCTTTTTTGAGTGGATTGATACCGGCCCGTTTGGGTCGGGCTACTCAATCGGGAACTATCTGATTTCAGGCAATTTGCCGAGGCGAACCATCTGCCGGAGCAACACTAACGATCGAGTTATCCCAGCCGATGAGCGCTTCGATAGCTTCGGCGATACGCAGCACTTCGTAGTCACTACCCACGTCACCAATGATTTGCAGTGACATCGGCAAACCTTCGTCACCGACACCCATCGGTATTGCACAGGCGGGCAACCCGGCCAGGTTGGCATCGTAGAGGAAACTCGCCCAGTCGAGCCATGGAAACTCGATGGGTGTATCCCCGATCTTTTGTGGATGAATACTACCGTGCGGGAAGGCTTCACAACCGAGCGTCGGCGTAACCAGAATCCGCGAGCCATGACGCGCAAACATATCGCTATAGTGCTGGCGTATCACCTTGCGGTGCGCCTGCGCTTCTTCGAAATCCTGCTCGCTCCACTGTTCGCCAAAATCGAGAAAACCTTTAGCAACCTCGCCCAGGTAATCCATATTATAAGCGCTACCGCGCGCATGCTCAGCGGCATCGTAGGTTGCAGTGACGGCCCAGGTAACCACCGAGGACGGTAATCCGGGATTGTCATCAACCAGCTTGAAACCATCGTTGCGCATCAATTCGACCGCGTTGCAGAAGGCTTCGCGCACATCGTCGTTGACCGGGGCAAACCCGAGATCCTCAGAAAAAATAATCGGCGTGCGACGGGTCTTGCCGGCAGGCCTGCCGTCAAAACCTTCGTTTAACACCTCAAAAAACAAACGTGCATCGGCGACGCTGCGAGTCATCGGCCCATAACAAACGAGTGATTGCCAGGACGGGAAACAGGGCTCTCGCGGAATCGCACCGAAACTTGGCTTGAAACCGACCACGCCACAGAATCCAGCCGGAATACGGATCGATCCGCCACCATCACCACCGAGTGAAAAAGAACCGAGACCGCTGGCCACTGCAACCGCAGCACCACCCGACGACCCACCACAGGTTCGCGACGGATCCCAGGGGTTGGAAGTCAATCCATACATCTCGGAGTGGGTCACCCCGGTCAGGCTGAATTCCGGACAGGTTGTCTTGGCAAAAATAATCGCGCCTTCCTGCTCCAGCAATTCGATCGCGCGACAGGTTTCTGTTGGCACAAAATCGCTTAGAACCAGGGCTCCATTAGCGCAGGGATACCCTGCAAGAAACTGTGAATCTTTGATCGTGATGGGCAGACCGCACAAGCGACCGGGTTTGCCGCTCGCACGCTTCTTATCAGCTTCCTGAGCCGCCTGCCGGGCGCGTCCATAAAGCTTCAAAGCAATCGGGTTGAGTAAGGGTGCCACTTCCTCGGCTCTCGCAATAGTCTGCTCGAGTAAATCGACAGCAGTGATTTCCCCTGATGCCAGCGCTTGTAGTTGTTGTGTTGCCGTCAAAGAGAGTTCTTGCATAGCGCCAGGTATTTTATTGAAAGGCCGGGATAAATCCCGGCCTTTGAATTGCTTGAAAACAGAGATAGTAGCTTAGACAGCTACGTTATCGTCTGCAAGTGTTTCCTCGATCATCATCGCGGCAACAGGAACTTCGACCTCGGCCGGAATTTCTACATCCACCTGGTACCAGGCGCGAGTGCGGCGAGCAATCTCTTCCTGCGAGACATTCTCGATTTTGCTTGCCATGGACCAAAGGTAGCCGTTACCGTCAAGCAGAATACCGCTACGGTCGCCCCAGTAGGCGTCATATAAAGGAGTGTGAACCTGCGCACCGGCTTCGATGGCACGTTCCCAGCTGGTATCAACATCATCCAGGTAAAGGTGGACCAGGTTGCTGTAGACACCCTGACTGGCGGGTGACAGCAGGCCTTGCTCGGGAACTTCCCGGTTCAGGGCGATGATGCTGTTGCCGATCTTGATGGTCGCATGCATTGCAACAGCCTCGTCAGCACCATGCTGACGCGTCAGCAGTTCGGCACCAAAGGCGGCCTGGTAAAAGGCAACCGCAGTGTCGATGTCGAACACGGTCATGCAGGTAGTCGCGGTACGATAACCGCGCGGAATTGGGGATACTTTCTTAGTCACAATATGCTCCATAATGTGAGTTTGTGGAAACATGTCCGGGAATTGGCCGGTCAAAATCGAAATGTAACCGTCACTGATTGAAGTCGGCTACACTATGAATCATAATGTAGTCAACAGAATGAGATTTGTCAACACCATGGATCAAGATGTACAGCTAGGAATCACCGGATCGGTCACTCAAGCCGATCTGGCACCGCTGAGAAACAGCGCCCGCCTGGGTGAATTCGCGGTGGTGTATCGAGTCGAGCGCCTGCATCAGGGCGGCGGCTACGGCGACCAGGGCAAACACCCACTGGCCTGGGCGGTAGCGGTGTATATCGATAATCAATTGTGTCGAGTTTTTAATGCGCGTGGTGCTGGTCGTGAATGGAACAACATCGACCGGCTTGGTATCTGGTTGCGCGATCAGGGTTTCTGGTATTGGTGGACGCGTAATGATCTGGAGCCGCTGGGTAACGCTATCGCCGAAGAGGAAGAGCACAGCGACACACCCACCCCGACACCGGCAAGCGCCTTCATCGACCCTCCCTTTTCAAGCTTTTAAGTGACTTCCACGACGCAGATGGAGTTTAGCTTTCGTGCTTTCGCGGAAGACTCGCCAGGTCAGGTCTGGCAACAGGAGTTCAATGATCGCTGGCCAGCTTACAGAGACTGGTTTCTGCGTTTTGGCGAACGAGATCGACCGACCTACCTGGAGTCAATTCGGGCCTTGAAACGTCACATGCCCGAAATGATGCCGGTTTACGAGCAGATGGTTGACCTCGCCGGTGGCGGTGATCGCGCCGCCCGCTTTCTCGCACAATACTGTCCACCCCCCCTGTTCCGTGGCTGTTCGCAGGCGGTTTATATCGAAGACGAAGCAGTATTGGTGCGTAATTACGATTACTCGCCGTACGTATTCGACGGGCTGATAATGCGCTCGCGGTTTGATCAGCGAACTGTAGTCGCGATGATTGACTGCATGTCCGGAGTACTCGACGGTATCAACTCAGACGGGCTCGCGGTATCGATGTCATTCGGTGGTCGCCAGGAGTTTGGCACCGGTTTCGGAATTCCACTGCTGCTGCGTTATCTGCTGGAATATGCCGGCAACGTCACCGAGGCTTGCGAATTGCTCGAGCATGTACCGGTACATGGCGCCTACAACGTGATGCTGCTCGACCGCGACGCCAACTTCGAAACCATCGCCATCGCTGCGGATCAGCCACCGCTGAAACTGGGCACAAGAGTCTCAACCAATCATCAGCCAGGCAGTAGCTGGCCGATCTATGAAGAAAAGGTGAGCACTCATTTACGCTTTCAACATCTGGATACAGTCACCTCAGCACGCCAGTTA
>Ga0102815_10002499_pt1 | contig 11144 bp, 8 predicted proteins | sample ColrivemetaGS759_FD_79113 | JGI IMG/M metagenome (GOLD analysis project Ga0102815, IMG submission 79113) | Estuarine microbial communities from the Columbia River estuary - Ebb tide ETM metaG S.759 | ecosystem: Environmental > Aquatic > Marine > Intertidal zone > Estuary | place: USA: Columbia...
CTGTTTCGTTAAACCAGAATTTTAATTTGTATTATACTATTGATGATAAAAATATTTTTTCTGCTGAAATGCAGCATTTATATCAAAAAGATCAACCATTATATAATGCTCTTGCAACTACACAAACGTTTAAACTTATTCCATCTTCAAATTCAGAAAATATTTACAATATAATTCAAAACCAAAAAACGAGTACTAATAAATTCGATGCTAAATTTGATTATTACTATTTATTAACCCCAAAAAGTAATATTAATTTTTCTTTAGGTACTACATTAAGCGGACAAACTTTTACATCTGGTATTTCACAGGAACTTGATAACGGATCTATCTTAAATTTTAATGATGCTGTTTTAAATAATAACGCGGATTATAATTTCTCAGATTTCTTTTTAGGTGTGCATTATAAAATGGTTTCGGGAATTTTCACATTCAATCCAGGAATAAAATTACACCAATACACAACAAAAGACACACAATTAAACACCGTAAATAAAGATAATTTAACAAAAGTATTACCTGATGTTTATGCTAATTTACAATTTAAATCTTCTGAAAGTTTACGCTTTAATTATGCTATAACTTCTCAATTTTCAGACATAAATTCAGTTGCAGAAGGATATATTTTAGATAATTATAATTCTTTATCACGCGGAAATAGAAATATAGAAAATTCATTACGTCATAGTTATTCTTTAAGTTATTTTAGTTTTAGTATGTTTTCTTTTACCAATATTCATGCATCGGTCAATTATTCCAAAAGTGTAAACGGTGTGAAAAATAGCAGTGAACTTATTGGGGTTGATAGAATATCCTATCCTATAAATTCTGATTTTGCTGATGAAACACTTTCGGCAAATTTTAGATATGGCAAAACGTATAGTAAGTTAAAAACAAATTTTAGAGCAAATGTTTCAAATTCTATATTTAATAATATTGTGAATAATACCCAAATTGAATCTAAAACGCTCACGCATAGCTATCAGGGTAGTATAGCGTCAAAATTTAAGGACGCTCCTAATTTTGAGATTGGATATCAAAAATCATTTACCGATTACTCAAATACAGGAAGTACAACTGACCGACCATTTGCAAATGTTGAAATAGGGTTTTTAAAGAACTTTATTTTAACGGCAGATTATAGTCATTATAACTATAAAAATGATGAAAATACTGTAAAAAATAAGTACTCATTTTTAAATGCAAATTTATATTATCAGCAAAAAGATAGTAAATGGGAATTTAAAATTTCAGGAAATAATTTAACAGATAATATTTCAATGAATAGCGATAGGTATAATGAAATTGTAGATAGTAACTCAACATCATTATATTATATTCAACCACGCTTATTTATGTTTTCCGTAAAATATAATCTATAACTAAAAACAACTATAAATAATTACAAACCAATTTATGAAGAGTAAAAAAACATCAAATTTTTATATGCGAATTATTCACCGTTATTTAGGTTTTTTTCTAATAGGAATTATGATTGTATATGCGTTAAGCGGAACAGTTCTTATTTTTCGAAATACAGATACTTTTAAGGTTGAAAAACAAATTGAATTAAAATTGCAGCCAGGTTTAGAAATTGCTGAACTTGGAAAATTGTTAAAAATACGAGATATAAAAATTGAAAAGACAGCGAATGACATTTTTTATTTTAATAGTGGAACGTATAATAACAGTACCGGATTAGCTAATTATGCAACAAAAGAGCTTCCTTATATGTTAGATAAAATGACACATTTACACAAAGCTACAACGGATAAACCCTTATATTGGTTAAATATATTCTTCGGATTGTCATTGTTGTTTTTTGCAATTTCCTCTTTTGGATGTTTTTACCTACAACTAAAACATTCAAAAAAGGAATGTACTTTACGCTTGGAGGAATTGTCTTAACCCTTATTCTAATTTTTCTATAAATTATTTAAGAATTATTTTATTGGATTTGCTGAAGGTTCAATTTCTTAAATTAACACCAAAAATATTATAATGAATTAAACGAGGAGCTTAAATCTAGAGTTGTAATATTTTTCCCTTTTTTAATAGCGATATAACTATGTACATTTCCAAGTTCTGAGATTAGGGATAGTTTCGTTTGTACAAATGTTTCATAAGCATCAATATCTTCTAGGACAATTTTTAATAAAAAATCAAAATTACCTGATACTTGGTAGCACTCCATCACTTCATTAAAAGCATTAACTTGGGTTAAAAATTTTTGTAAATAACTTCTTGTATGCCCTTTTAGTTTCACGCCAATAAATACGGTTTGTTTTAAGCCTATTTTACGCTCATTTAACAAGGCAACATACTTATTAATATATCCTTCTTTTTCTAACTTTTTTATTCTTTCAAATACTGGCGTTGTAGATAGATTTAATTTTTCAGCTAAATTTTTAGTTGTTATTCTACAATCGTTCTGTAAAATGTCTAATATTTTAAGGTCTATTTTATCAAGTTTTTCCTTCATTTTTTTATTGCTGTTAATAAATTTTAAAATTATTTATAAAAGAATAATAATATAAAAATACTCTAAAATATAGAATAATATTCTATATTATATAAATAAAATGGATGATAATTACAAAATATTAGAGAAAGATATTAGGTTTGATTACAATCATTTAATTCTGATTTTATTTTAGTTATATCTATGAATAATAAATTATATAGTATATCTGCACTTTTTAAACCTTTTTTAACAGTTAAAAATAGTTATAAAGGAGGGAAAGGAGTTTTGCAAAAAAAAGAAGGGCAAAAAGTATATAAGCTTTCTTCTAATGAAAACCCTATAGGTACTTCGCCGATGGCGATTGAAGCTATTCAAAATAATTTGAAGGATTTGCATTTATATCCAGAAACGACCGATATTCGTTTAAGAGAAGCCCTTGAGGTTTATTATAATAATCAGTTAAACAAGGAGCAATTTGTTTGTGCTGCTAGTGGTTCAGAAATAATAGATTTAATAATTAGAGCTTTTGTTAGAGAAGAAGATGAAGTAATTGTTTCTACGCCTTGTTTTGTGCCTTACAAAATGTTTTCCAGATGGTCAGGTGCTCAAGTAGTGGATATTCCATTATTTCAAAACAATTACAGTTTAAATGTTAACGGAATTTTAAAATCTGTTACAGATAAAACAAGAATTATTTTTTTAACAAGTCCTAATAATCCAACAGGTTCATATATCTCAAAAGAAGAATTAGAATATTTGTTGATTGAATTACCACAAGATGTAGTTGTTGTATTTGATGAAGTTTATTGGCATTTTGCACATGCTGATGATTATACAACAGCTTTACCTTACATTTCAATGTATCCTAATTTGATTGCAATCAATAGTTTTTCTAAAACATATGGGTTGGCATCGTTAAGAGTTGGGTATTCTTATATGAATGAAGAAGTTGCAGCTTATTTGCGACAAATTTGTAAACCTTTTTTAATTACAAAATTGTCTCTTGAAGGAGCATTAGCTTCACTAAAAGATGATGATTTTATACAGGAAACAGTTGAAATAATTCATTCAGAAAAGAGCTTTTTAGAAGAAGGATTCAAGAAATTAGGAATTCAATTTTACCCAACACAAGCTAATTTTTATTTAATATCTCCGCCAATTCCATCAAATGAGTTTGTTCAGTTTTTAAACGAAGAAGGTATAGCTGTTCGACCAGTAGATAACTTTGGTGCAACCGGGAAAGTTAGAATTACAATAGGAACTAGAGAAGCTAATAAAGCTTTAATACTAGCACTTAATAAGTTGAAATTAATTTCATTCAATTAATTGCTAAAAAAAATACTAAATTAAAAAAATCATATTATGGCACGTTATCACACTTTAGGGGAAATTCCTAAAAAGCGTCATACAACCTTTGAAAAAACTGAAGGAAGTTTGTATCAAGAAGAACTTTTTGGAACCGCTGGTTTTTCAGGAATATCATCACTTCTTTATCATATCTATCCGCCAACGGTTGTAAAGGAAGTTAAAGATTTGGGATCTGTTGAACCACTAATTGGCATAAAAAAAAATATGAAAGCGTTGAGCTTTAAAGGCTTTTCAATTCAATCAGAAGAAGACTTTTTGGAGAGCAGAAAAACATTGTTCGTAAATAACGATTTACATATTGGTTTAGCTGCACCCAGAGGTTTTTCAAATGAGTATTTCTACAAAAATGCAGACGCTGATGAAATGCTTTTTATTCATAAAGGTACTGGGAAATTAAAAACTTGTTATGGTTCAATTTCCTTTAGGTATGGAGATTATATAGTAATTCCAAAAGGAGTTATTTATCAAATAGATTTTGACTCAGAAGATAATAGAATCTTATATGTTGAGTCTTTTGAGCCAATTTTTACACCTAAAAGATACAGAAACAATTTTGGACAATTATTAGAACATTCTCCATTTTGTGAGCGTGATTTTAGATTGCCAGAAAATCTTGAAACTATTGATAAAAAAGGTGATTTTAAAGTAAAGGTAAAAAAACATGGAAATATGTGGGAATATAGCTATGGAAATCACCCATTTGATGTTGTTGGTTGGGATGGATATCATTATCCATTTGCATTTTCGATTCACGATTTTGAACCAATTACAGGAAGAATTCATATGCCACCGCCAATTCATCAAACTTGGGAATCATCTGGTTTTGTAGTTTGTAGTTTTGTACCGAGAATGTATGATTATCACCCAAAATCAATTCCTGCTCCATATCATCATTCAAATATAGATTCCGATGAATTATTGTATTACGTAGATGGTGATTTTATGAGCAGAAATAATATAGAAAAAGGTCAATTAACATTGCATCCAGGAGGAATTCCACATGGGCCACATCCAGGTGCTATTGAAAGAAGTGTAGGGAAAAAAGAAACACATGAATTGGCCGTAATGATTGATCCATTTAGACCATTATCAATAACCGAAGAAGCTTTGAAACTACAAGTTGAAGATTACTATAAATCTTGGAAAACAAACTAAAAAAAATAAAAATGTCAGCAGAAATTAAAAATTTAAAAGATTTACAAAACACTGAATATTCACTTAAGAAATTATTTGCTGATGCAGAAGATTTTCTTCCTTTATTAGGAACAGATTACGTAGAATTGTATGTTGGAAATGCAAAGCAATCGGCAAATTATTATAAAACAGCTTTTGGATTTCAATCTGAGGCTTATGCTGGATTAGAAACAGGAATGAAGGATAGAGTTTCATATGTTTTGAAACAAGATAAAATACGATTGGTTTTAACAACTTCATTAGGAGCAGGTGGTGAAATTAATAAGCATATAAATAAACACGGTGACGGTGTAAAAGTTGTTGCTCTTTGGGTTGAAGATGCTACTAAGTCTTGGGAAGAAACAACTAAAAGAGGAGCAAAATCTTTTATGGAGCCAACACTTGAAGATGATGGAGAAAATGGATATGTGGTTCGTTCAGGGATACACACCTATGGAGATACTGTGCACGTATTTGTTGAGAGAAAAAACTATAAAGGCGTATTTTTACCAAATTATAAAAAATGGGAATCTCATTACAATCCAGCACCAGTGGGATTAAAATTTATAGATCATATGGTTGGTAATGTAGGTTGGAATGAAATGAATAAATGGTGTGAATTCTATGCAAAAGTGATGGGGTTTGCGCAAATAATTTCGTTTGATGATAAAGATATTTCAACAGATTTTACAGCATTAATGAGTAAAGTAATGTCTAACGGAAACGGAAGAATAAAATTTCCTATAAATGAACCTGCAGAGGGTAAAAAGAAATCTCAAATTGAGGAATATATTGATTTTTATAACGGTGCTGGAGTTCAGCATATAGCAGTTGCAACAAATGATATTGTAAACACAGTTTCGGCGATGAGAGATAGAGGCGTTGAGTTTTTATATGTTCCAGAGAATTATTATGATGATTTGTTAGAACGTGTTGGAGAAATTGATGAAGATATTGAAGTTTTAAAAAAACACGGTATCTTAATAGATCGAGACGATGAAGGTTATTTATTACAATTATTTACAAAACCGGTGGTAGATAGGCCAACAATGTTTTTTGAAATTATTCAGAGAAAAGGAGCACAATCCTTTGGAAAAGGAAACTTTAAAGCGTTATTTGAAGCCATAGAAAGAGAACAAGAAAACAGAGGTACACTTTAAGTTAATATTGGTGAATACTAAAAATAAAATAAAATTAAATAGTGTAACTAAAAGGTTGCCAAAGCATTTGCTTAAATTTATAGTTAAGCAACCTTATGAGGAATATACAGCTCAAAATCAGGCTGTGTGGCGATATGTTATGCGATTAAATATAGATTATTTAAAAAATACAGCGCATAGTTATTATCTAGAAGGAATAGAAAAAACAGGAATTTCGATAGAAAGCATTCCAAAAATGGAAGGAATGAACCGAATTTTGAAAGAAATTGGTTGGGCTGCAGTAGCTGTTGATGGATTTATTCCGCCTAATGCTTTTATGGAATTTCAAGCTTATAATGTGTTGGTAATAGCATCAGATATTAGAACCCTAGAACATATTGAATATACACCAGCCCCAGATATAATTCATGAAGCTGCTGGTCACGCACCTATTATTGCAAATCCAGAATATGCTGAATATTTAAGACGTTTTGGAGAAATTGGAAGTAAAGCAATTTCTTCAAATAAAGATTATGAAATGTATGAGGCAGTTAGGCATTTGTCAATTGTTAAAGAGGATCCAAATACTTCTAAAGCCGAAATTGAAAAGGCAACAGAAGATGTGAATAAGCTTCAAAATGATTTAGGTGAATTGTCTGAAATGGCTCAAATTAGAAACTTACATTGGTGGACAGTTGAATATGGGTTAATTGGAGAATTAGAGAAGCCAAAAATTTATGGAGCAGGGTTGCTTTCATCCATTGGAGAGAGTAAAACTTGTTTGCAAAAAGATGTTGAAAAGTTTCCATATTCTATAAAAGCAGCGCAAATAAACTTTGATATTACAAAACCGCAACCGCAATTATTTGTAACGCCTAATTTTGCCCATTTAAGCTTTGTATTAGAGAAATTTGCAAATAATATGGCATTGCGTAAAGGTGGATTGTCTGGTATTCAAAAGTTGATTGTTTCTCAAAATATTGGGACCATAGAATTAAGTACAGGACTTCAAATTTCAGGTGTTTTTACAAATGTGATTAATAACGAAAGTAAGCCAATATACATTCAGACAAATGGAGAAACTGCATTGGCTTCAAGAGATAAAGAGTTAATTGGTCACGGAGTACAATATCATAAAGATGGCTTTGGAAGTCCAATTGGAAAATTGGAAGGAATTAACTTGGCAATTGAAGATATGTCACCAAAGGATTTGGAAGTTTATGGTATTTACGAAGGTTTAAAAACTGAACTTCTTTTTGAAGGTGGAGTTAAAGTTAGTGGACAAATAATTACCGGAATTAGAGATTTACAAGGAAAAATTTTATTAATTTCTTTTAAAAATTGTACCGTGACATATAAGGATGAAATTTTATTTAAACCAGAATGGGGAATTTATGATATGGCAGTTGGAAAGGATATTGTTTCAGCTTTTTCAGGACCAGCCTCTAGTGAATCATTTGAAAATATTTACGAAGTTCCTTCAGAAAAAACACATAAAATTAAGTATTCTGATAAAGAAATGAAACTTCATTCTTATTATAATGAAATAAGAAAAATGAGAGATTCTAAAATCATTGCAATAGTCAAAATAGAAGTTATTTTTAATGAGGTTTTAAAGGGTTATAACAACGAATGGTTGTTGTTTTTAGAAATTTATGAGTTGGTTCTTAAAAAGAAAAACAACTTTTCAGAAAAAGTTTTGACACAATTAGAAAGGCTAAAGCAAGAAAAAAAATACAAAAAATTAATTGAAGATGGATTAATGTTACTGTCTTAAAATATTAAATAAAATATAATGAAAACGTGGTTTAAAGTGTCTGAAAATTCAGATTTTACAATATATAATATTCCGTTTGGAATTTTTTCAACTTCAATTTCAGGAAAAAGAGTTGGAATTGCTATTGGCGATTCTATTTTAGATTTAGTTATTGCTTATGATTTAGGCATTTTTAAGAGTTTAGATTTTTCAAAATCAGTTTTAGAAGCTAATTATTTGAATGATTTTATTTCCTTAGGGAAATCAATTACGAATAAAGTGAGAACGATAATTCAAGATGAATTATGCGATAAAAACTCCAATCTCAAATCTTCAAAAGAAGCATTTATTTTTCAAAAAGAAGCAGTAATGCATTTACCGGTTAAAGTTGGAGATTATACCGATTTTTATTCAAGCATCGAGCATGCCACAAATGTTGGTACTATGTTTAGAGATCCAGATAATGCCCTATTGCCAAACTGGAAACATATTCCAGTTGGTTATCACGGAAGAGCTTCATCAATAATGGTTAGTGGTAAAAACATTCACCGACCAAAAGGGCAAGTTTTAAAACCGAATGAAACTTCTCCTGTTTTTCAACCTTCTGCAAGAGTTGATTTTGAATTGGAAATGGGATTTATAATAGGAAAACAAACCGAAGTAGGTGATTCAGTTTCAACAGTTAAAGCGGAAGATTATATATTTGGAAAAGTGTTGTTTAATGATTGGTCTGCAAGAGATGTTCAGAAATGGGAATATGTTCCTTTAGGTCCTTTTTTAGCAAAAAACTTTGCATCTTCAATTTCTCCTTGGGTGGTTACAATGGAAGCATTAGAGCCTTTTAGGGTTTCTGGCCCAGAACAAAACCCAAAAGTTTTACCGCATTTAGAGTGTAAAGGATTAAAAAATTTTGATATAAATTTAGTAGTCTCAATAGCACCAAATAATGCCGAAGAAACTGTTGTTAGTAAATCGAATTTTAAATATATGTATTGGAATATGTCTCAACAATTAGCACATCATACAAGTAATGGATGTAATATAAATGTTGGTGATATAATGGCTTCTGGAACTATAAGCGGTAAAAATCCAGATTCTTATGGCTCTATGCTTGAGTTATCTTGGGCAGGGAAAAAACCTGTAAAACTAAATAATGGTGAGGAGCGCAAATTTATAGAAGATTATGACACCGTTATTATGAGAGGTTATTGTAAAAAAGACGAAATTAGAGTCGGTTTTGGTGAAGTTAAAGCTCAAATTTTACCTGCAAAATAAAGATTATGAAACAAGTTACTTCCATAGATCCTAATTCAATTTCAACAAACGAATTGCATAGTATTTTGCTTACAGCAGTTGCACCGAGGCCAATTGCGTTTGCAAGTACGATTAATTTAAAAGGGGAAGTGAATTTAAGTCCGTTTAGTTTTTTTAATGTTTTTGGTTCTAATCCACCAACATTAATTTTTTCTCCTGCTAGAAGAGTTAGAGATAACACAGTAAAACACACTTTACAAAATGTTGAAGAGGTAAAAGAAGTTGTAATTAACATAGTTAATTTTTCTATTGTTGAACAAATGTCATTGGCAAGTACAGAATATGATGAAGGTGTAAACGAGTTTCAAAAAGCTGGATTAACTGAAGGAACTTCTATTAAAGTAAAGCCTCCAAGAGTTGTAGAATCTCCTATTTCTTTTGAATGTGAAGTACAAAATATTATTAGTATGGGAAATGAAGGCGGTGCAGGAAATTTAGTAATATGTAAAGTAGTTTACATTCATATAAATAATGAGTATTTAGGAGAAGATAACCAGCTAGACACAAAAAAACTTGATTTGGTAGCGAGACTTGGAGCGAATTGGTATTCTCGAATTACTGAAGATTCGCTTTTTGAAATTCCAAAACCAATTGCAACAAAAGGAATTGGTGTAGATAAATTGCCAAAGCATATTTATGAAACAAATGTTTTAACGGGAAATAATATTGGAAGGCTAGGAAATTTTGATAAAATCCCTTCTCAAGAGGAAATGGGATTGCATAAAAAACTTCCTGAAGTTGATAAAATTTTACTAATTAAAGATGATCACTTGAAATTGGAACAGCTCCATTTATTAGTAAAAAAACAGCTAACTGAGGGGTATTTACCGTTTGCAATAAAAACATTGTTTTGTTTGTAGAGTATACTGATAATAAAAAAAAGCTGTTAAAAATATTTTAACAGCTTTTTTCTTTTTTATAAGCTAAATGCTTTTTTTACTTTATCAATATAGTCTAACTTTTCCCATGTAAATAGCTCCACATCTAAAGATATTTCAGTGCCATCAACATTTTGAAAAGTTTTATTTACTATTCTGTTGTCACGTCCCATATGTCCGTAGGCAGCAGTTTCTAAATACATCGGTTGACGTAATTTTAAACGTTTTTCAATTGCAGCTGGTCTCATGTCAAATAATTTTTCAACTATTTCAGCGATTTCTCCATCTGCTTTATCAACATTAGAAGTTCCGTAAGTGTTTACGTAAATCCCCATTGGTTCTACAACCCCAATAGCATAAGAAACTTGAATTAAAATTTCATCTGCAACTCCTGCAGCTACTAGGTTTTTAGCAATATGGCGTGTTGCATATGCAGCACTTCTATCTACTTTACTTGGATCTTTTCCTGAAAAAGCTCCTCCACCGTGAGCACCTTTTCCACCATAAGTGTCAACAATAATTTTCCTTCCTGTTAAACCAGTATCACCGTGAGGACCACCAATAACAAATTTACCAGTTGGATTAACATGGTACACAATATTATTATTAAACAAAGCTTGAATGGATACAGGTAGTTTTTCAATTACTCTTGGAATTAAAATTTGAATTACATCACTCTTAATTTTAGCCAACATTGCTTCATCATCATTATTAAATTGATCGTGTTGGGTTGAAACTACAATATCTTTAATTCTAAAAGGGACATTATCGTCGGTATATTCAATGGTAACCTGACTTTTAGAATCGGGACGTAAATATGTAATTTCTTTATTCTCACGTCTTAAAGCTGCTAATTCATGTAAAATTCTATGACTTAAATCTAACGCTAAAGGCATTAAATTTTCCGTTTCGTTGGTCGCGTATCCAAACATCATTCCTTGATCTCCAGCTCCTTGCTCTTCTTTTTTCGCTCGATCAACTCCTTGATTAATATCAGGCGACTGTTCGTGAATAGCAGATAATACACCACAAGAATTTCCGTCAAACATGTA
>Ga0102815_10002501_pt1 | contig 11142 bp, 10 predicted proteins | sample ColrivemetaGS759_FD_79113 | JGI IMG/M metagenome (GOLD analysis project Ga0102815, IMG submission 79113) | Estuarine microbial communities from the Columbia River estuary - Ebb tide ETM metaG S.759 | ecosystem: Environmental > Aquatic > Marine > Intertidal zone > Estuary | place: USA: Columbia...
GTTAACCAAGATGCCCTGGATGTCCTAAATAATAGAGGCAAGATATGCCTCTTTGCCTCTGCCCACCCTGTCGTGCCCTTCGCTATAGATCCAAATGTTATGCACAACAAAGAAACGTCAGCTGTGGGTGTAGTAAGCGCAGATCGTTGCGATCATGCCCTAGCTACCGAGATGATTGCTCACAATCAAATTGACTTATCCGAGCTAATTGATGCAACGTATCCAATATCTCAGGCTCAGGAAGCATTTCACAGGGCTACCTCAACACCAAGTTATCGAGTGATGCTAAATCCTTAATCAATAATCAAGTTCATGCAACTTATGCATTTGATTTTTTGTTGCATCATATAGTGAGGTGTAAATTTCACTTAATGGCGCGTAGGTTTCGGCCAGTTTCTCATCAGGATTTATAATTCGCGCTTTACCTTGCCAAGTGCGAATCTCCTCAGGGCTAGAAACCAATCCGACTGCCACTCCAGCTAGTAAGGCATCGCCATAAGATGCACCAAAAGTTAGTGGTGCAACTTCTTGAGGCACCCCAGAAATATCGCTAATAGCTTGAAGCCAAATGGAGTTCTTTGTTCCACCACCAACTGACTTTATTGTTTTGGGACGCGCTCCAATTAAAGTAAATAGGTCAACATGCTGCTTAACGCCATGTCCCATTCCCTCCAATATGGCACGGAAAATATGGCCGCGAGTGTGAGTCAGGCTTAAACCAAAAATCATTCCCTTCGCTCTTGGATCCATTACCGGTGTCCGTTCGCCACTGAAATATGGAAGAACTATGACTCCTTCAGCTCCAGGTTTAGTCTCTGCCGCTTCTTTAACCAATTCAGCATATGCCGAGGCTCCACCAGATTTTTCTGCAGCCACCAACTCAGGGGCAAATTGATCTCTAAACCAGCGCGTTAATGAGCCACTAGTTGCCATTCCTGCCAAGAGACACCAAGTTCCCGGAAATAGATAAGGACCAGCCCAGAGTCGCTTCTCTCGCGCCTGATCATTATCGGTAACTTGAATCATAAATATTGTTGAGCCATACATCATCATCATTTCACCGGGCTTGGTCACACCAACGCTCAGAGCCTCAGCGCCAGCATCAATGGTTCCAACTGACACCGGAGTTCCTTCAGCAAGTCCCGTTAATTCAGAAGCTTTTGATGTTACATAACCAGCAAGCTCATGACTCCAAAGAATTTCAGGTAGCTGTTCCAAATTAACAAAGTCTTTGCAAAATCTATCACTCCACTTATTGCTCCATGGGTCATACATAGGAACCATGCACCCTGCTGAAAAGTGATCAATCACAACTCTGGAGGTCAGTCGAGCCACAATGAATGTTGTGGCATCAACAAACCATCGTGCTTTTTTATAAACCTCAGGTTCATTTTTCTTAATCCAGAGAATTTTTGGACCAGTTGATTGCGAAGATAGGCAGTTTGCTGTGGCATTGAAAATTTCATCTTCGCCATACTTTGCATTTAATTCATCAATCTCTTTTACCGCACGTGTATCTACCCCATAAAGAATTCCCATTCTTAATGGGTTGAAATTCTCGTCAATTGGTAAGACATCTGGCCCAATGGCACTTATTCCTACCCCTTTGATATCTGCTGCCACGACTCCAGGTGTACTCAAAAGTTGTTTTGTAATAGTACAAAAATCTCCCCACCAAGTTAGTTCAGGATCATGTTCTGCCCAACCTGCGCGTGGAAACAACAGTTGATGAGGAACGGCTACCTGAGCTATTACCTCACCGGTGATGGTGGTTAAAACGCCTTTTGACTCATAGGTTCCAATATCAATTCCAAGCAGTAGATCTTGAGGCACGATGAAAACCTACTCTCTGGTCTTAATAAATCGTTTATCCACGTTGAAAATTCTCATTTTCAGGAAAATTATCCACGATTGAAATAAGTAGTTTACGTAAATCCTCCAGATCCTTTAGAGAGCAACTCTCTACTCCAGAATGGGTGTACCTAGTTGGCCAAGCCAAATCAACACAAGCCACGCCCTCACCAACTAACTGCACATAAGAAGCATCAGTCAACAATCCGATTGTTGCATGACGTTGCAGGGATATCTTCGTGTCTTTTGCACTTTTATCGACAATGTCAACTAATTTCGGATGAGGTATCAAACCATTTAAAGTTCCACGGCCATGAAAAGTATAGGTGCCAAGAACAGGGCCTGCTCCAACTCTTACTCCATTACCCTCAGCAATGTCTGGAGTATCTGATGCCGCTACTAAATCGATGCTGATTGCTGCCAGAGGTTTTATCGACTGAGCTGCGACCATTGCGCCACGAAGATTAAATTCCTCTTGAACAGATCCCACGATATGCACGGTAATTGCGGGGCGTTTGACTTTTAAATGTTTTGCCAGCTCTACCAATAAAGCACAGCCCCCACGATCATCAATGGAAGTTGCTGCGACGCGATCATTTAAAAGCTTTACAAAACTAGGTCGGTATATAACTGGAGTTCCAATATCGACTCCTGCATCCAATACTTCCTGAACGCTTGTTGCCCCAATATCTACATAACATTCATTTATAGGCTTCACTTTGTATTTCTCATCTGGCGGAGTTAAATGATGTGAGACAAAGCCAATAACGCCTTCAACGTTCTTGCCCCCTTTGGCCTGAAGAAGAACATTTGATGCAGCTAAAATTCTTTCAGGTACGCCACCTACCCGCTCAATCCTTAAATAGCCATTCTCTTCGATTTTCTTAACAATCATCCCGAGGGAATCGGTATGAGCAAAGACCATTAATGCAGGAGCTTTTGGGTTGGAACCTCTTACAGTTGCAATAACATTTCCTAAAATGTCAACCCTCAGCTCGTCGACGAAATCCTTAAGATCTCTAGATAGCTTTTTTACCATTTCGTCTTCGAATCCAGACATTGCTGGAGTTAGACAGTAATCCTGTAGTCTTTCAATTAGGGACATCATGACTCCAATGACTTATTTATGGATTTGGAACGGCGTCTATTTTCTAACACAACATTGAGAATCATAACCAGTACCAAAACTCCACCCTGTGCAGCTAGATAGAAGAATTGATTAAAGCGAAGGGCATTAAAACCTGAAGCGACCATTTGCAACACAATCGTGGCCAAAACAACACCGGTAACAGTTCCAAATCCCCCCATCGGATTTACCCCGCCTAACACAACTACCACTATGGCCAAAAGTATGTATGAGTTTCCAAAGTCTGGACTTGCAGCAGACATGCGGGAAGCAATAATCAAGCCCGCAAAAGATGATAGGAGGCCTGAGATTACATAAGTCCAGGCAATAACCCTCTTATCTCCCATAACACTGTATTGAGCAGCTTTTCGGTTAGTGCCAATAAGAAATATCTTTAATCCTAAGCTGCTGCGATTGATTATTAATCCCACTAATAAAGCTATGAAGACCATAAGCACAAAGGGTGTTGGCACACCAAAAAAAGTTCCATTACCGATGCGAGTAAACTGATCTGGTAGTCCAGAGATAGAAACTCCGTTTGTTAATCCAATTGCTATCCCATTGAATAATGTGAGGGTTGCCAAAGTGGCCAATATTGGCGTGATATTGAGAACAGCAATCAATAGTGCATTTATGCCGCCACAAATCAAACCAAGCAAAATGCCAGCCAGGCATGCCATCAAAATCCAGAGATTTGTTATTTCTCCGTCCTCACTCATATTTTTTGTCAAAATGTATGCCGCTAATAATGCAGCTAGATTAGATGTTGCAACTATCGATAAATCTATTCCACCTGTGAGCATAGATAGCATTACTGCAATAGAGAGAATAGCTACCTCTGGGACTTGAAATGCCATTGAGGTGAAATTCTCTGGCGTGAAAAAGATATCAGGAGAAAAGTAAGAGAAAATTAGAAGCACCAAAAGAGTAAAACCCATTAGCTGAGTAACTTTTCTATCAGATAAAAGAGTAGAGGAAGCGAAACGGTTTCTTAACTCATTCAATTGATTCCACCTCACTTTCGGAGAGAGCTCGACGTCTTTTATTTCGTCGACTTTCACCGATAGCTTGAAGAGTTATACCTATAACCAGGAGAGCCCCAACAGCTGCTCGCTGCCAAGAACTACTAACACCTAGAAGCACTAGATTATTTTTGATCAAGTTAATAAAGAGCACACCTAGGACAGTTCCGAAAACTGTTCCATAGCCGCCCATAATGCTGGCACCGCCCAAAACAACTGCTGCAATGATATCTAGCTCAGAACCTGCTAGATCATAAGGATTTGCTTTCCTTTGCAACGAGACATAAAAAATCCCAGCAAGCCCTGAAAGTGCCCCGGCTAAGAGATAGATTTTTGTCTGAGTTCCTTTTACTGAGATTCCTAAACGACGCGTTGGTTCTACTCCGCCACCTAGCGCATAAACAGATCGACCAAAGAGTGTTCTACTCAAAATTAGTGAAATTAGAATTGTAATTATGGTTATGGGGATGACCAAGACATGAAGTCGAACTAATGTGCCAGTCGCAGACTCAAACTTAACTAGATCTGCTGTTGAAAACTGATCGAGAGCAATAGGTATGTCACTGATAAACGAAGAGCCTATTAGAGTGAGCATCAAACCTCGGAAGATTCCAGCTGTTCCCAAAGTTGCTATGAGAGTAGGGATACCAAACCCGGCGATAGCAATTGCATTCACTCCTCCCAGCAAAGTTCCAATCACTATTGCTAATATAATTGGTATCAAAAGACTCTCGCCATTTAGCTCAAACTTTTGCATGATGACAACGGCGGTATAACCGGCAAAAATTCCTACTATGGGAAATGAAACATCTATTCCCCCACTGATAATGACAATTAGCACGCCCAAAGCAAAAAGTAACTGAACAAATGATGATCGTAGGATGTCAAAAAGGTTAGCAAGGGTAAAAAACTCAGGACTTTTAGACCCAATTACAAAAGAAAATACCACGATAGCCAATATGAGCACAGTTTCGTTTCGCATCAATAGTCTCTTAAACTTGGGGTTCAATTCAGCTCCTTATAGATTGCGCTCTCGCTGATTTGTTTATCATTAAACTCCTTGGAAATTTTGCCATGGCGAATGACCAAAACTTTGTGGCAAATCTGCACCAGCTCTGGAATGTCATCAGAAACCAAGAGGAAAGCCATCCCGGCTTGAGCTCTATCTCGAATTATTTCAAGTATTTCACGCTTGGAACCAACATCGACCCCTACCGTTGGACCGTTGAGAATCATAACTTTCGGGTTAATGGACAGCCATTTAGCTAGGACAACTCTCTGTTGATTTCCACCCGAAAGAGATGAAACAGGATTCATCGGATTCTTCGTTTTTATTCTAAGTTCTGAGATCCAAGAGCTTCCAATTTTTGCTAATTTCGTTTTTGAAATTGCTCCCCACCGACTCTTTTGCCTGTCTAGTCCCACAGCAACAATATTGCGCAAGATTGATTGCTCTAAAAACAATCCTTGGGTTAATCGATCTGGTGGTACATAACCAATACCAGAAGCTAAGGCGGCCTCTGGTGAATTAAGAGTTACCTCTTTCCCGTCTACTTTAATACAACCTGCATCTACTGGATATTTGCCAAATATTGCTTCAGCTAACTCTGTTCGACCCGAGCCAAGTAGGCCAGTTAATCCAATAATTTCACCCTCTGAAATAGAGAAAGAGACATCATTAAAAGTATTTTTTGAAGTTACGTTCTCAAGCTCGAGAAGAGGTCGGGAATCTTTGCCTAAAAGCGGTGCGATGCGAGAAGTTGCTATTTCCGAACCAGTCATAGCCGTAGCTATCTCCTTGGCTTTAAACTTTGACATCAAGCCTTCAGCCGCCACTTCACCATTTCGTAAGACGGTAATGGTGTTGCAAATCTCTTGAATTTCATCAATTTTGTGGCTAACAAAAACAATCGCTACCCCACGGTTGCGAAGCTGGTCCACAACTTCAAATAGCTTTTTTACCTCTTTGCGAGTTAAAGCCGTGGTTGGTTCATCCATAAAGAGCATCTTTACGCCCAAATTAGTAGCCCTGGCGATTGCAATTAATTGCTTAGAAGCTATTGAGGTCTCAACCAGTGGCGAATTAATGTCAATATCTACGCCAATATAACCCAAGGCCTCTTCAGCTATTCTCCTGGTCTCTTTCTTTCCAATAATTTTTGAGGACTTCAATATGTTTGTTGGAAGGGCAATATTTTCAGCAACTGTTAAATTGGGAAGCAGAGAAAAATCTTGGAAAATGACCTGCACACCTTCATTGACTGCTTGGCGAGGAGATAAATGAGCAAATTCTTTTCCCGCAAGTGTTATTACTCCGGAATCAGGGGCATGGACACCTGACATAATTTTGATAAGCGTCGATTTGCCAGACCCATTCTCGCCAGCAAGGCAGTGAACTTCTTCAGCGGATACAGACATAGATACCCCTGCTAAAGCCTTTGCACCTCCAAAACTTTTAACAATATTTTTTACGCTGTACTCAGCGGTTTGCGTGGTTAGCATTGAAACCCGCCTTTCCCAAGAATTAAGTTAATTAGCACTTTTCGATTCTTTAAATGAGTCTACTGCTAACTGATAAACATGGTGTTAATGAAAGTGGGGCGCGGTGTGCGCGCCCCACAATCTTCCTACACTAGCAAGCTAACAAGTACTTAGATGTTGTACTTACTTGCGTTGTTCTTATCAACAATAACCCATGCAGCTCCATTAAAGCTCTTAGGATTTGTCTTGCTGACCGTGATCTTGTTATAACCCTTAACCTTTAGGTCCATTCCAGCTTTAATTTTCTGTCCCTTGTTTAAAAGTTCCAGCATATTAAGCATGGCCTGACCAGCAAGTGCTGAGTCCCAGAAGAAGATCTTGTCAATGGCGCCTGTTTGTAGCAACTTATTTGTCATCGATGGAATTGATGTTCCCATCACGCATACTTTGTCGTTTAGTCCAAGCTCCTCAACTGCTCGTCCAATACCAACAACATCATTAGCAGAAGATCCTTCAAATCCCTTGAGATCTGGATATTTCTTCAACAATTCTTTTGTCTTGTTGTAAGCAACATCAGCATCTTCCTTTGATTCAATTGGGTCTTCAACTCTTGTGATATTTGGATACTTACTCTTTGCTTGCTCGTAAGCTCCAGCAACCCACTCGTTATGGCTTCCATTGGTTAGTGTTCCAACAAATGCAACATACTTACCAGAATTACCCATACATGTGGCGAGGTTATCCATCATCACTGCGCCATAAGCAGCATTTTCAAATGCTTCGATATTTGCATCTGCATTCTTTATGCCACCAGCTTCATGAGTTACAACTTTAATTCCGGCTTTCTTAGCTTTCTTGATAACACCATCGATTGAAGCTACATCGTTGGGGACAATTCCGATTCCTGTTACTTTTTGAGCAATCAGGTCTTCAACCATCTTGGCTTGTTTTTCCGCTGAAGCATCTGTTGCTCCAGTCATAGAGGCGTCAATCTTGTTCTTCTTGGCCCAAGCCTTGATTCCTTTATCCATATTGTCGAACCAGCCAACGCCAATTAACTTAACAGAGATGACATATCTCTTCTTAGCAGCTTGGCTTGTTGCTGTTCCAGTTGTGAGCAAGAGAGCAAACGCTGCACCAACTGCTATCCATTTCTTGTTATTCATTCATACTCCTAGGTTGTATGGCCCTTCTTGGGGGTCAACTTGAAATTGACCCGTTAGGGCTTTGAAGTATCCTTTCCCTATTCACAATAAGAGTCAAGGGTCCTGTGAAGTATTGGTAGGCTGCGTCACAATATTGTTATAAACTCCGCACACCTCGAGGAGATAGGCTCGCCTTTATGCAGAAAATATTGAACGTCCCAAAAGAATTTGTTAGCGAGATGCTCGAAGGCATCCTTCAGGCGTATCCAACCCAATTGAAAGCTGTGGATGGTGACAACCATGCCTTGGTTCGTGCAGATGCCCCTATTGCCAGCAAAGTTGGAATAGCCACAGGAGGGGGCTCTGGCCATCTTCCACTATTCCTGGGTTATGTTGGAAAAGGCTTACTAGATGGAGTAGCTGTTGGAGATGTATTTCAAAGTCCCACAGCAGATCAAATGTTAGCTGTAACCAAGCAAGTTAATTCAGGTGCTGGAGTTCTCTATATATATGGTAACTATGGTGGCGATGTAATGAACTTTGATCTAGCTGCTGAGTTAGCTGGAGCCGAGGGAATTCGAGTTGAAACTATTCTAGGAGCCGATGATGTCGCCTCAGCTCCTAAAGGAGAGGAATCTCGTAGGCGAGGTATTGCAGGAATCTTCTTTCTTTACAAAGTTGCAGGTGCAGCTGCTGCTGCAGGTAAGTCACTAGATGAAGTAGTTGCAATTACCAAGCGCGCTGCTGCCCAGACTCGAACAATGGGAGTGGCACTGAGCCCAGTCACTCTTCCAACCGTTGGACATCCCACATTTGAAGTTAAAGCTGGCGAAATGGAAATTGGTATGGGTATTCATGGAGAGCCAGGAATTAGAAAAGCTAAATTAGAGACTGCAGACCAGATTACTTCGGAGCTAATCAACGCAATAAAGAGCGATTTGTCATTAAAGTCCGGAGATAAAGTATGTGTTTTGATGAATAGCCTGGGAGCAACTCCTCCTGAAGAGCTATATATCATGTACCGTCAAGTAAAAAAGATCTTCAGTGGCGATGGAATTGATGTAGCCCGAGTATATGTTGGTGAATTTGCCACTTCGCTAGAGATGGCCGGTGCATCAATCTCAGTAATTAGAGTTGACTCAGAAATACTTGGTTACATTAACGCCCCTGCTCACACCCCTTTCTTCACCCAGGTATGAGTGAATTTTCTGCGACTTTAGAGAAAGTGGCAAAGGCGCTGGAGAATAACTCAAAAAGATTTGAGGAGTTAGATTCTGCTGCCGGAGATGGAGACCTAGGAATAACTGCTGGAAAAATTGCTGAAGGAATTAGATCTGGCATTTCATTGTCTACTGGCGATTTAAAGGCAGATCTCATGATGCTGGGCCGAGAAATTTCAAAATCAGCGCCCTCAACCTTCGGCACTTTGTTTGCTACCGGTTTTATTAGAGCTTCAGGGGTAGTCTCAAATGATTATTCAGCTTTAGAGAATGCTCAAAAGGGCTTTCAATCTGCATTTGAGGGAATTGCTGCGCGTGGAAAAGCATCTATTGGCGAGAGAACTTTGCTTGATGCCTTAGCGCCGGCGTTAACTGCCCTAAATGATGCGAGTGATCTTCGCTCTGGACTTTCTTCTGCTGCAATTGCTGCCAGAGGTGGAGCAAAAGTAACAGCAGAGATGATGCCACGACATGGTAGAGCTGGATGGATTGGCGAGAGAGCTAAAGGGCTTGAGGATGCTGGAGCCAATGTTATTGCAGTCGTTTTTGAAGCTCTTCAATAATCTAAAAACAGTGAGTAATAGTTTTAACTATCCTTTCCTCTCCCCCTAAAGAGATCATCTGGAGTCTTGATCTTTCTAAGCTCTCGCTTCATGTTCATCTCACCTGCCAATTTAAGGATTGATTGGGGAAGCTCTTGTCTTGGTTTTTTCTTCATAAGAAAGAGAGGAATTAAGCACCAGAATTGGAAGAGATAAGCCCAGAAGGCCCAGAGAAAAGGATTTCGTCCAAAGGCAAAGGCGGTAAAGGAAACTATCGGCATTGCCATTACCGTCAGTATCACTTGCTCTAGATCCATGGCTTTAATCTAGAGGTAGGTGGGGACAAAGATAAGAGCTCTTGTCAGATGCAGGCCCTAGGCTCACTTTCATGAATCGATCCGATAATCCCTTTATAGCCTTCCTTGCAATCATCACAGCTCCCATTGCTGCTGGCGCTCTTTTATTATCTTGGGCACCTTCTAATCATTTCTTTGACTTTGCTCCTGAATTTGATGGTTATGTAGCAGCTAGAGATATTCGATCAGTTGTTGAGGTGACTCAAGATTCCACCCTAACTGTCTTCTGTGATTTAGATAAAAATCGCGGAGGCATGGGAACGGCTTGGGCAATAGATAAAGAGATTCTTCAAGTTAAATCTGATAAGAGTGTTCTGATGACAAATCATCATGTCATTGAAGATTGTATTGAAGGCGACTTTAAATTAACGGTTGCCAAGTTATATGGGAAAGAGCGGAGCGCAAGAGTTTTAATCTATGATAAAAAGAATGATCTAGCTCTCCTTGAAGTCGATATGAACCTTAAGCCTTTAGAGCTATCAGAGAATTTCATGTGGTCAGGATATTGGGTGATGAGCCTTGGAAGTGCTGCCGGTTATGAAGGATCTGTCTCTTTTGGCAATATCCTTAACACTACAAATGAAGATGTCTTAATTACCAATAATATTTCTGAAGGAAATAGTGGAGGCCCCTTAATAGATAATGAGGGCAAGGTAGTAGGGATTATTACCTGGGGCTCTTCAGATATCTATAAAGAGGACTTTAATGGAGCTCGTAAGTTAGATACTTTCTGTCTAAAAATTATTAAGTGTGAGTATGAATATAAAGGTAAGAAGACTTGGTATGACTGGAACGACTAATTAGAGTGAGGCAAGCTTTTCTTGAACTTGTTTAGCTGATGGGTTAGTCATAGCGCTACCATCTGAAAAAACTAGAGTTGGAACAGTTTGATTTCCCCCGTTTACCTTTTCAACAATCTCAGCTGTTCCGGCAACCTCTTCAATATTAATCTCTTCAAAGCTGATGCCAAGATCTGCTAATTGCGACTTTAGCCTCTTGCAATAACCACACCAGGTAGTTGAATACATAACAAATGACATGTGATAACTGTACTTAATGTTAGAGAGTAATTCTTGCGCTGGCTGCTAATTGAGAGCTAGGAGCGCCACTTAGTATATGAACTGAGCCACTTCCTATTACCTGCCAATCACTTTCTCCGCTTCGGTTTACTAAAGCTGTTAGCTCATCAATTCCTATCAATACTGTCTCATCAGATGTGCTCATTAATACCTTCGCTGCACTCTCTGGAATCCATCTAAAGAAGCGATCAAAGTGAGGAATTACTCTGATGTTAGTTAGAAGATTAAATCCAGGAGTTGGGCTCTTCTTACTAAGTCTAAAGTTTGGAATATGAGTTGAGAGCGCCATCGCACCTGCGCTGCAGCCTGCAAGTGATGAA
>Ga0102815_10002504_pt1 | contig 11136 bp, 7 predicted proteins | sample ColrivemetaGS759_FD_79113 | JGI IMG/M metagenome (GOLD analysis project Ga0102815, IMG submission 79113) | Estuarine microbial communities from the Columbia River estuary - Ebb tide ETM metaG S.759 | ecosystem: Environmental > Aquatic > Marine > Intertidal zone > Estuary | place: USA: Columbia...
CCGGACGTGTCATCGCCCCGCAGGATGCATGACGGGTATTTCCACGTGATCGCACTGCCAGTTTCGACCTGCGTCCACATCACCTTGGCCCGATCCTCACGGCAGTCGGCGCGTTTGGTGACGAAATTATAGATCCCGCCCTTGCCGTCTTCGTCGCCCGGATACCAGTTTTGCACCGTCGAATATTTGACCTCGGCATCCTCAAGAATGACGATCTCGACCACGGCGGCATGCAGTTGTGTCGTGTCGCGTTTCGGGGCCGTACACCCCTCAAGATAGGACACATATGCGCCCTTTTCCGCAATGATCAGCGTGCGCTCGAACTGGCCGGTGTTTTCGGCGTTGATGCGGAAATAGGTGCTCAGCTCCATCGGGCAGCGCACCCCTTCGGGGACGTAGACGAACGACCCATCCGAAAAGACCGCGCAGTTCAGGGTCGCGAAATAATTGTCTGACATTGGAACGACTGAGCCAAGATACTTTTTCACAAGCTCCGGATATTCGCGCAGGGCTTCGGAGATCGAGCAAAAGATCACGCCGGCCTTTTTCAACTCATCCTTGAAAGTCGTACCGACGCTGACCGAGTCAAAGACCGCATCCACAGCCACTTTGCGCGGCAGTTCAGCCCCTTCGACTCCAGCCAGAACCATTTGTTCTTGCAGTGGAATCCCCAGTTTCGCATAGGTCGCCAACAGCTTTGGATCAACGTCATCCAAGGACTTTGGCTTATCGATCATGCTTTTGGGTTTGGCGTAATAATACTGATCTTGGTAATCAATCGCGGGAATGTCTAACATTGCCCAATCGGGCTCTTCCATCTGTTGCCAGCGGCGGAATGCCTGCAAGCGCCAGTCCGTCATCCACTCAGGCTCGCCGTTCTTTTCCGAGATCAAGCGCACGATGTCTTCGTTCACGCCCTTGGGTGCGAACTCCATCTCGATCTCGGTTTCCCAGCCGTGTTTGTACTTGCCAGCCATTGACTGAACGGTTTCCACCGTTTCGCGATCCACGCCTTCGCGTACCTCAACCGATTTGTCCAAAGCCGCCATTTGCGTCATCCCGTCTTTTGTCGTGGCAGGTCTGCACCCACCGATTGAAGTCTTTCGCGCGCGCGGCCCCATGCCTTTGCATAGGTCGCCGCAAAGCGCAGCGCGTCATCGCGTCCCGTACCCGGCCCAATCGACACCCGCAATGCCGAACCGGCGTTAACGTGGCTGTGCCCCATGGCCATCAGAACGCCACTGGCCGAAACCTTGCCCGACGAACAGGCGGACCCGGCAGACACCGCGTACCCCGCCAAGTCCATCGACATCACCTGCGTTTCGCCCTTCCAGCCCGGAGCAATCAGGCTCAGTGTATTGGGCAACCGGGGCTGACCCTTGCCCAGCAAGATAATCCCTGAACACTCAGCTTCCAGAGCCTGCTCCAGAATATTTCGCACCTCAGAAACTTCGTCCCAGATACCATTCGCCAAATCCTTGGCTGCGGCCTCGGCTGCAGCGCCGAATCCCGCGATACCGATAACATTCTCGGTGCCCGCACGGCGACCCATTTCTTGGCCGCCGCCTTTGATTTGAGACGCGACATCAAGACCCTGCTTCAGCGCCAAAGCGCCGATGCCCTTGGGGCCGCCCAGTTTATGAGCGCTCACCAGCCCCATATCGACGCCCAACCAGTTGAACGCCATGGGGAGTTTGCCAAAGGCTTGCGTCAGGTCACTGACCGCCAACCCTTGCGGCAAGTCCTGCAAGATCCCGGTCTCGGAATTGGCCAATTGCAGCGCAGTTTGTGCGGGGTCCGTAACCGAGACACGCCCCTGTGCATCGACCGGCAAATCAGGGACACACCACGCCGCCACAGCGTCATGCTCAATGCCGGCGCAGTGCAAATTGCGCCCGGCACAGGCCAAACCGGCTGCCTCCGTGGCACCTGACGTAAAGACGATGTCCGCCCCGTCCGCGCCCAGAGCCGCTGAGACCTGCGCCCGCGCGCGTTCGATCAGGCCACGCACCGCGCGCCCCTCGGCGTGGATGGAACTGGCGTTTCCGACCACGTCCATGGCTGCGATCATCGCGGCCTTGGATTCGGGTCGCAGCGGTGTGCTGGCGTTCCAATCGAGATACAAACGTGGGTTCATGCGGTCACGCGAAACAGGCTGTGGACGGCGGGACAAGGCTTCAGCCCGTTGCCAGCAATATCAGCCAGCGTGGTCTGATGCAGAAATACATACACCTGCGCCGACAGGCTTTCCCACAGACGATTGGTCATCGACTGCGCCTGACTGCCGGAAACACCTCCCGAGGCCCCGGCCCCCAGCGCCATCGCGCTGACGGTTTCCTCGACGGCTTCCAGCACCTCGGCGACGCGGATATCCTCGGCCTCGCGCGCCAAACGGTAGCCACCGCCCGGCCCACGGACCGATTCGACCAGCCCGGCACGGCGCAATTTCACGAAAAGCTGCTCAAGATACGCTTGCGAGACATCCTGACGGCGGGCGATTTCGGCGAGCGACACGTGCTTTCCACCCGCGCTACGCACCAAAAGGGCCAAATCGACCATCGCAACCATCGCATAACGGCCTTTCGTCGATAGCTTCATGGAACTCGCCCTTGCCTCTTACATCGTGAGGCGCATAAACATTGACGTTTATCGCGGGTTTGCATAACTGCTAGACCGCCATATCGACTCTGCACCCAGTCCTGGGGCAGTAATTAGAACCGTTCTAGGTATGCCGACTTCTTTTGTCAACAAAGGAAGCCCGGCGCTAGAACCCGCCCGAACGCGCAGAAGGTCCACGGATGCCCGAAGTGATTTTTGCTGGCCCCGATGGCCGCCTCGAAGGCCGCTATCACCCTCAACCGAACCGCGATGCGCCGATTGCCATCGTGTTGCATCCGCATCCGCAGTTCGGCGGGACGATGAACAACAAAGTCGTCTATAACCTGCACTATGCCTTCCATGAGATGGGCTTCTCGGTGCTGCGGTTCAATTTCCGTGGCGTTGGCCGCAGCCAAGGCGAGTATGACCAAGGCATCGGCGAACTCAGCGATGCCGCGGCGGCGTTGGATTACCTGCAATCCATGAACCAAAACAGCCGTCATTGCTGGGTCGCAGGCTTCAGCTTTGGGGCCTGGATTGGCATGCAATTGCTGATGCGTCGCCCGGATATCACGGGCTTTGTCTCGGTCGCGCCACCCGCCAACCTTTATGACTTCAGCTTCCTTGCGCCCTGCCCGGCCTCAGGTCTGATCATCAACGGCACGGCAGACCGCGTGGCCCCGCCCAAGGATGTCTCGAATTTGGTGGCGAAACTGCACGAGCAGAAGGGCATCACGATCACCCACACCGAGATCGAGGGCTCCGACCACTTCTTCCGCGACGAAGAGGCCTACATGAACCCGATGTTGGATCATGTGAAAACCTATGTGAGCCGTCGCTTGACGGAGTCGACGCGCTAAACCCGACGTCACTGATTTTGGGCCATTTGCGCCCAAAATCAGACGTATGGCCGCAAAAAACCCCGTTCTTGTCAACAATCCATACCATCCCTGCCCGGATTTGGCCCTGATCGTAAACGATTAACGATCCTGAGGCTCATCCGATGGAGCTGATGAATTGGTGTCTCGCCAATGCGCGAGAGTGACAGGAGCAGGAAATGAAAACCATGCGTTCAATGACGTTTGATAAGGGAACCAGCAGCATGAGCGGTTGGCTCCCGACAGCGATCAGCAAGGACATGTTGCCCATGAGTGCCGCGCAATTACGCGAATCGATTCTCAAGCATATCGAATTCACCCAAGGCAAAGATCTTGCCCACGCCAGCGTCTATGACATGCGCATGGCCCTGACCATGGCGATCCGCGACCGGGTGATCGAGCCGTGGTTCCGCGCAACCCGCGCGACCTATGCGGCGCAATCCAAGCGGGTGTATTACCTCTCGATGGAATTTCTGATCGGGCGCCTGTTGGAAGACGCCGTGATGAACCTTGGCCTGACCAAAGCCGCGCATGAGGCTGTCACCGGGCTTGGCCATGATTTTCACACCGTCCTGAACGACGAACCCGATGCCGCACTTGGCAACGGCGGTCTCGGGCGTTTGGCGGCTTGTTTCCTTGACTCCATGTCCACGCTGGGCTGCCCGGCCTATGGCTATGGCATCCGCTATGAACACGGGCTGTTTCGTCAAAGCTTTGGCCCCGATGGCCGCCAGATCGAAACCGCCGAGGATTGGCTACGCCAAAGCCATGGTTGGGAATTTGAGCGCCCAGAAGCCGCGTTTCGCATTGGGTTTGGTGGCACCGTCACCGAAGATGGCCGCTCGGCTGTTTGGAACCCAGACAACGCCGTAACGGCCAAAGCCTATGACACACCGGTGCTTGGCTGGCAGGGCAAATGGGCCAACACGCTGCGCCTCTGGGGGGCCGAGGCACCCAACAGCTTTGACCTCGAAGCGTTCAACAAAGGCGATTTTGCCGGTGCTGCTGCGCCCGAGGCTCTGGCCCGCACAATCAGCCGCGTTCTCTATCCCGATGACACCACGGAACAGGGCAAAGAACTGCGCCTCAAGCAAGAGTTCTTCTTCACAGCCGCGTCCTTGCGCGACATTCTGCGCCGGTTCTCGGCAGAGCATCAAGATCTGAGCGCCCTGCCAACCAAGGTCGCCATCCAGATGAACGACACCCACCCCGCCATCGCAGGCCCGGAATTGGTGCGTTTGCTGCATGATGAGCGTGGCATGGAGTTCGAAGAGGCTGTCACCACCGCACGGTCGTGTCTTGCCTACACCAACCACACCTTGCTGCCCGAAGCTCTGGAGCGTTGGCCCGAAACCCTGATGAGCAAAGTTTTGCCGCGCCATATGCAGCTGATCGAGCGCATCGACGCATTGCACGCCCGCCAGTACCCGACCCGCAAATCGACCATCGTCGAAAAAGGCGAGGTCAAGATGGGCGAGTTGTCGTTCATCATGGCCAACAAGGTCAACGGCGTCTCGGCGCTGCATTCCGAACTGGTCAAATCGACGGTCTTCGCGGATCTGCACGCCCTGCACCCGGATCGGATTATCAATCAAACCAACGGCGTCACCCCTCGGCGCTGGCTCAAAGGTGCAAACCCGCGCCTCTCCGCGCTGATCACCGACACAATTGGCTCGGGCTGGGAAGACGATCTAGAACGCCTCAGCGAGCTGGAGCCGGCCATCGAAACCCGCGGTTTCCGCGATGCCTTCCTTGCGGTGAAAGCCCAGAACAAAGCCGATCTGGCCCAGTGGATTGCCTCTGAAACCGGTGTCAAAGTGAACCCGGCGGCGATGTTTGACGTGCAGGTCAAGCGCTTCCATGAGTATAAGCGCCAGCATCTGAACATTCTGGAAACGATTGCCCTGTGGCAAGAAATCCGCGCCAATCCGACGGCGAACTGGGCCCCTCGGGTCAAGATCTTCGGTGGCAAAGCAGCGCCCGGCTATGTCATGGCCAAAGAGATCATTCACCTGATCAACAACGTGGCGCGCGTGATCAACTCTGACACAGTAACCCGTGACCTGCTGACGGTGGTCTATCCCGCGAACTACAACGTGACGATGGCCGAGCACTTGATCCCGGCGTCGGATCTGTCCGAGCAAATTTCGACCGCAGGCAAAGAAGCCTCGGGCACCGGGAACATGAAATTCTCGCTGAACGGCGCGCTGACCATCGGCACGCTGGATGGCGCGAATGTGGAAATCCGCGACCTTGTCGGGCCTGAGAATTTCTTCCTCTTTGGGATGACAGCCGACGAAGTTGTTGAATGCCGCAAAACGCCCGATCACATGGCCCGCGCGATTGCCAAAAGCAGCCGCCTGAGCCTTGCCCTCGAGCAGATCGAGAGCGGTGTGTTCTCGCATGGCGACAAGACCATGTATGCCGACCTGATCGAGAACCTGCGCACGCATGATTATTTCACCGTCTGCGCCGATTTCGACAGCTACTGGGATGCTCAGCGTCGTGTCGATACGGCATGGGTTGATCAAGACGACTGGACCCGTATGGCCGCCCTGAACACTGCCCGTAGCGGTTGGTTCAGCAGCGACCGCACCATCAAGGGGTATATGAACGACGTCTGGTCGATCAAACCGATGATCTAATCTCTTCCTGATAGGGTTAACAACGCCGTTGCCTTTCGCCCGGTCCTGCTCCACAAATTGTGGATGGACCGGGCGAACTCACATAAAATGAACACCGTATCAAAGCACGACATCGACAGCATCCTGTCAGGGCATGTCGTTGATCCCTTTGCCATTTTTGGCCCCAAACATCGGGGAAAATCCGGGCATTTGGTGGCTTTCGATTCTCATGCAACCAGCTTGAGCGCAGTCACCACCAAAGGTGATATCCCTCTGACCGACCTTGGCGGAGGCGTTTTCTCAGGCGATATTGGCCGGCTGCGCAAGTATAGGTTGCGCGGCAGCGATGGATCGCGCGATTGGACCTATGATGACCCCTACCGCTTTGCCCCTGTGCTTGGCGATTTGGACATCCATTTGATCGCCGAAGGCACGCATCGCCGTTTGTGGCAGGCGCTTGGTGCGCATGCGATCATCCATCAAGGGGTCTCCGGGGTTCACTTCGCGGTTTGGGCGCCCAATGCGCAACGCGTTTCAGTGGTCGGCGCGTTCAATGGCTGGGACGGGCGACGCGCGCCGATGCGCGTGCGTGGGTCCGGCATTTGGGAGATTTTCCTCCCCGGTGTGACCCTTGGCGAGGCGTATAAATACGAAATCAAGCCACAGATGGGCCCGCCGATTCTCAAAGCGGATCCGATGGCTTTTGGGGCTGAGCACGCGCCCAATACCGCCTCGGTGATCCGCGCGGTGGGTGTGCATGACTGGTCGGACGGGGCTTGGATGAAAACCCGCGCCACCCGCAACAACCGCAACGCGCCGATCTCGATTTACGAAGCGCATCTGGGCAGTTGGCGCCACCGCGACGGGCGGTCCTTGACCTATCGCGAGGCCGCGGTGGAACTGGTCGATTACGCGCATGACATGGGCTTCACTCATATCGAGTTGATGCCGCTGACCGAATTCCCGTTCGGCGGCTCATGGGGGTATCAACCCGTTGGCCTCTATGCGCCGACATGCCGCTATGGCACGCCTGATGATTTCCGCGCCTTTGTCGAAGCCGCGCATGCCAAAGGTTTGGGTGTGTTGATGGATTGGGTGCCCGCGCATTTCCCCTCGGACGCGCATGGGCTGGCGCAGTTCGACGGCACGGCGCTTTATGAACATGCCGATCCGCGCGAAGGCTTCCACCCTGACTGGAACACGCTGATCTATAATTTCGGCCGCAACGAGGTGCGCAATTTCCTCTCGTCGAATGCGGTTTATTGGCTGCGCGAATTCCATCTTGATGGGCTGCGCGTCGATGCTGTGGCCTCGATGCTGTATCGCGACTATTCGCGCGCGGCGGGTGAGTGGGTTCCCAACCACGAAGGCGGGCGCGAGAATTTCGAAGCCATCGCCTTCATGAAGGATATGAACACCCAAGCCTACGGCGAGGCGCCCGAGGGGCTGATGACCATCGCCGAGGAAAGCACGGCTTGGCCCGGTGTCACGACACCCGTGCACGCGGGCGGACTGGGCTTTGGGTTCAAATGGAACATGGGGTGGATGAACGACACCCTGCGCTTTATCGAAATGGACCCGATCCACCGCCGCCATCACCATGACCTGATGACCTTCGGCTTGGTCTACGGGTTCTCGGAGAACTATGTGCTGCCGATCAGCCATGACGAAGTGGTGCACGGCAAAGGCAGCATGCTGCAAAAGATGCCGGGCGATCACGCCGCGAAACTGGCGAACCTGCGGGCCTATTATGGGTTCATGTGGGGGCATCCGGGCAAAAAGCTGTTGTTCATGGGTTGCGAGCTGGGTCAGGGTCACGAATGGAACCACGACCAAGAACTTGATTGGGGCGTGTTGAACGTGCCCGGTCACGCGGGGCTTCAACGCTTGGTGCGCGATCTGAACACGCTCTATCGGGGCAACCCGGCGCTTCATGCGCGTGATGCGGACCCGGCTGGCTTCGTCTGGATTGATGAACAAGCACGCGCGGAAAGCGTTCTGTCTTGGGTTCGGATTGGCAATGAGGGCCAGCCCCCCGTCGTGGTCGTGAGCAACATGACCCCCGTTGAGCGCCGCTGGACGCTCGGCCTGCCGCAAGCGGGTCGTTGGCGCGAAGCCCTGAATACCGACGCCGAAATTTACGGTGGTGGCAATCGAGGAAACCTTGGCACTGTTCTTGCCGATGGCCCGGCTCAGTCCGGCCAACCGGTCAGCGCCGAGGTGGTATTGCCGCCCCTGTCAACACTATTTCTAGTCCGGGAGGACGCACCATGACCACTCCGACGACACGTCTGAGCAATCGCACCATGGCCTTTATTCTGGCCGGTGGTCGTGGATCGCGCCTAAAGGAACTGACGGATAACCGCGCCAAACCCGCTGTGTACTTCGGTGGCAAAGCGCGGATTATCGACTTTGCCCTGTCGAACGCACTGAACTCGGGCATTCGCAAAATGGCGGTCGCCACGCAATATAAAGCGCACTCGCTGATCCGGCATTGCCAGCGCGGCTGGAACTTTTTCCGCGCGGAACGCAACGAATATCTGGATATTCTACCCGCCTCGCAGCGCGTGAACGAGTCCATGTGGTACGAGGGCACCGCCGATGCTGTGTTCCAGAACATCGACATTATCGACAGCTATGACATTGATTATGTTGTGATCCTCGCGGGTGACCACATTTACAAAATGGATTACGAGGTCATGCTGCGCGAGCATGTCGAGAATAACGCCGATGTCACGGTCGGCTGCCTGACCGTACCCCGCGCCGAGGCCTCGGCCTTTGGGGTAATGAATGTCGATCACTCGAGCCGGATTACAGATTTCGTCGAAAAACCCGCCGAGCCGCCCACCCTGCCCGACGATCCGACCAAGTCGCTGGCGTCGATGGGCATCTATGTGTTCCGCTGGAAATTCCTGCGTCAATTGCTGATGGACGACGCGCATGACCCGAATTCAAGTCGTGATTTTGGCGGTGATATCATCCCGACCGTGGTGAAAAACGGCAAGGCGATGGCGCATAAATTCGAGGATAGCTGCGTGCGTCACGAGGCTGGCGCACCGGCGTATTGGCGCGATGTGGGGACGGTTGACGCCTTCTGGAAGGCCAATATCGACCTGACCGATTTTGATCCGGAACTGGATCTGTGGCACCGTGACTGGCCGATCTGGACCTATTCAGAAAGCGTGCCACCCGCGAAATTCATCCATAACGAGGAAAGCCGCCGCGGTGTCGCACTGTCGTCGCTGGTCTCGGGCGGGTGCATTATTTCGGGCACCGAGGTGCGCAATTCACTGTTGTTTACAGGCGTCCACTCGAATTCCTATGCAGTCCTCGACCGGGCCGTGGTTTTGCCCTTCGTCAATATCCATCGGCATGCGCAACTGTCGAATGTGGTTATCGACCGAGGCGTCACGATCCCCGAAGGCTTGGTCGTTGGCCAAGACCCGGAAGAAGACGCCAAATGGTTCCGTGTCAGCGAAGGCGGCGTGACGCTGATCACGCAAAGCATGCTTGATCGACGCGCGGATCTAAAATGACCAAGGCGAAGACACCCCTGCGCCGCGTTCTGGCGGTGGCGTCTGAATGCGCGCCGTTGATTAAGACCGGCGGGCTTGCTGATGTCGTCGGTGCCTTACCGCACGCGTTAGAGGGGCAAGGTTGGGCCATCCGCACGCTGATCCCCGGATACAAACCGGTGATGAAAGCGCTGCGAAAACCCAAGCTCGTGTTGGACATCCCCGATTTGCTGGGCACACCGGCGCGCATCTTGGCCTGCAACGCCGCCGGTTTAGACCTGCTGGTTCTTGATGCCCCGGCGCTGTTTGATCGTGCGGGATCGCCCTATTTGGACGCAGGCGGCAATGACTGGCCCGACAATGATCTGCGCTTTGCATCCCTCAGCAAAGCGGCAGCCATGATCGCGGCCCAAGGTCTGCTGGATTGGCTGCCAGAAGTTGTGCATCTGCATGATTGGCAGGCCGGATTGACGCCGGTTTACATGGCCGAGGTTGGCGCAAAACAGCCCACGATCATGACCATCCACAACATCGCCTTCCATGGCCTGACCGTGTATAACCGCATGAAAGACCTAGAGCTTCCTGCGACGGGCTTCACCATGGACGGGTTCGAATATTACGGTCATATCTCGGCGCTGAAAGCTGGTTTGACGCTGTCTTCTGCTTTGACCACGGTCAGCCCAACCTACGCGCATGAGCTTTCAACGCCCGAATTCGGCATGGGCCTCGAAGGGGTCATACGGGCCCGCGAGCAGGACTTGTCGGGCATCCTGAACGGCATCGACACGGACATGTGGAACCCCGCGACCGATCCTGCGATTTCGAACTTCTCAACCCCCAAAGGCAAAGCGGCAAATGCCCGCGCGCTTAGGGCCGAATTTGGCTTGTCCAAGGGCGATGGCCCGTTGTGCGTCGTGGTTTCGCGCCTGTCGGATCAAAAGGGCCTCGACCTTCTGCTGCAAGCCCTCCCTGCGCTTCTCTCGCGTGGCGGGCAGCTGGCGATGCTTGGCTCGGGGGATCGCCGCCTAGAAAACGCATGGCTCAACGCGGCGGCGGAAAATCCGGGCATGGTTGGCGTGCGGATCGGCTATGATGAAAGCTTGTCGCATCGGCTCTATGCCGGGGCTGATGCCGTGCTGGTGCCTTCGCGTTTTGAACCCTGCGGGTTGACCCAGCTTTATGCCCTCAGATATGGCGCGCTGCCGGTTGTGGCACGCACCGGGGGTTTGGCCGATACCGTGATCCACGCGAATGCCGCCGCATTGGGCGCGGGCTGTGCTACGGGTTTGACACATGACGCGGGTTCGGTGCAGGCTCTGGAGAACGCACTGATAGAGCTGTGTGAATTGTGGTGTAACAAGTCGATTTTCCAACAATTACAACGCAATGCTATGAAACACGCCGTCGGATGGGAGGCCAGCGCACCGCGCTATGCCGCGCTTTACGCAACCCAAGCCGACGCGGTGAAGGACGTTTAATGAAACTGACGATGGACCGAGGGCGGCACAATCGGATTGGTGC
>Ga0102815_10002506_pt1 | contig 11133 bp, 6 predicted proteins | sample ColrivemetaGS759_FD_79113 | JGI IMG/M metagenome (GOLD analysis project Ga0102815, IMG submission 79113) | Estuarine microbial communities from the Columbia River estuary - Ebb tide ETM metaG S.759 | ecosystem: Environmental > Aquatic > Marine > Intertidal zone > Estuary | place: USA: Columbia...
ACGTGCGTTCAATACCGCTTCCAGCCAGCGAATAGTGTCGATATCGAGGTTGTTGGTGGGCTCGTCCAGCAACAGGATGTCGGGATCGGAAAACAATGCCTGGGCCAACAATACCCGCAGCTTCCAGCCCGGGGCGACCTCACTCATCGGTCCATCGTGTAATTCCTGGGCAATACCCGCCCCCAGCAGGATCTCGCCTGCCCTGCTCTCGGCGGTATAACCGTCCATCTCTGCAAACAGGGTTTCCAGTTCAGCGACTTTCATGCCGTCGGCTTCGGTCATCTCGGGCAGGGAGTAGATGCGATCCCGCTCCTGCTTGACCTCCCACAGCTCCCGGTGACCCATGATAACGGTGTCGACTACCGAGAAGCGCTCGAAGGCGAACTGGTCCTGGCTGAGCTTGCCGATGCGCTCATTGGGGGTGATGGATACGTTGCCGGAACTGGGTACCAGGCTGCCATCGAGAATCTTCATGAACGTGGATTTGCCACAGCCGTTGGCACCTATAAGGCCATAGCGATTGCCATCCCCAAACTTGACAGAGATGTTCTCAAACAGCGGCTTGGCACCAAACTGCATGGTGATATTTGCGGTAGAAATCAAAGGGCTAATCCTGCGGGTTGGCGGCGCACCCCGGATGGAGCGCTGGTAAACAGGCGGCGCATTGTATAGAAATTGACCTCAAATGTCACGGACAGATCGGACAGCAAGCGGCACCACCCTATCCTGCTGATACAGCTCCAGGTCAACAAAATAGCAATTACCGGCTACAACTGCCGCCGTCAGCCGGTTCCGCGTTGCGGGTTGATCCTGGAAGGACTAGGCTGCGCCTGTATGGGTTTCCTGGAGTAAACCGGTCATGGCTAATACCGAATTCACGTCCTGTAGCGCCATCATGCATAGCCCGCCGACTCACCTGTACGCAGACAGCACGGTGCATGAGGCTATCGAATTATTGATCGATCACCACATGTACAACGTGCCGGTGGTCGATCGCAATAACAAATTTGTCGGCGAAATCAGCGTCAAGCGGCTGGTGGGACTGCTGCTGCCTGCCAGCCTGAGCATGGAGCAGGGCTTGAAAAACACCGGCTTTATTCGCGAGAACCTGGCGGATATCAAAAATCGGCTGGATGCGGTAAAGAATCACCCCATAACACCCTACATCGCCACCGATATTACCGTGGTGTATCCCGACTCCCCGCTGATTGATGCCATGATGCTGCTTTTTCACAAGTATATAAGGATACCGGTGGTCAACCGCGATGATGGCCGACTGGTTGGGGGCATATCCCTGATCACGCTGCTGCGCGCCCTGGAAGAACTCGAGTGATGCATGATGTAGCACCTGCAGTCCTGCTTGGGCTCGACCCACTGTGGCTCTCCGCGAGCATATTCCTTGCGACCTACGTACTGCTGATCAGCGAAAAGGTACACCGTACCGTGGCGGTCATGCTGGGTGCCGGACTGATGATCCTGAGCGGCATCATCACCCAGGACGATGCCTTCGACGGCGTCGACTTCAACACCATTTCACTACTCACGGGCATGATGATTCTGGTGGGCATTACCCAGCGTACGGGCGTTTTCCAGTTTGTCGCGATCTGGGTCGTGAAAAAAGCCAAGGCCAATCCCCGCGGCATCCTGGTGATGCTGGCAACGGTAACGGCTGTATTCTCCGCACTGTTCGACAATGTGACGACAGTGCTGTTAATCGTGCCCGTTACCCTGCTTATTGTCGAAAAACTGGAGCTGTCTCCCTACCCGTTTTTGTTCGCCGAGATTTTCGCTTCAAATATCGGCGGTACCGCAACACTGATAGGAGACCCTCCCAACATCATGATTGGCTCTGCCGTCGGCCTGAGCTTCTCTGACTTTATTTACGAATTGGGACCGGTAGTAATTGTCATCCATCTGGCGGTACTGCTATTCCTGTACTTGCTTTGGGGAAAACAACTCACCAGCAGTGACGAGGCGCGGGCCAGGATTATGGCGTTTGACGAAAGCGATTCCATTACCGATCCGGCCCTGCTGCGCCAATCCATGGCGGTTATGGGTATTGTGATCACGGGCTTTATCCTGGGTGAATTTATTGGCCTGCAGTCGGGAAGTATTGCCCTGGGTGGCGCGGCCTTGCTGCTTTTGCTGTTCACCGTGGGCAGGACGGGCAAGGAGCAGTCCAAACGGGTGCAGGAAGTCCTGGCCGAGCTGGAGTGGGTAACCATCCTCTTCTTCATGTGCCTGTTCATGATGGTGCACGGCCTGAGAGCGAGCGGTTTGCTCGAACTGCTGGGGCATCAGCTGCTGGCATTTACCGGTGGCGACCTGCAGGTAACCACTTTTGCGACGCTGTGGCTTGCCACCATTGCCTCGGCGATTATCGACAATGTCCCCTTCGTGGCCACCATGATTCCCGTATTACAAAGCACAGCACCACATCTGGGCGGCCCGGAGGCAATGGAGCCTGTGTGGTGGGCGCTTTCCCTCGGGGCTTGCCTGGGTGGTAATGGCTCGCTGGTCGGCGCCACCGCCAATATCATCGTGGCGGGCTTTGCCGAGCGGGCCGGTTACCCGATCAGTTTTTTCCGATTCCTGCTGATCGGCATACCGGTCTTACTGCTGTCCGCAGTGATAGCCAGCGGCTATATCTACCTGCGCCATTTCGCCTGATACGCAGTGATTGCGGTGATCCGGGCGCTACCCGCGCGGTCTGGGGGCCGGCGCAGCCAGTTGCCGTTTACGCCATAACAGGTAAATCACCGGCAACACCAGCAGGGTCAACAGCACCGAGCTGATCATCCCGCCCACCATGGGCGCCGCCAGCCGGCTCATTACCTCGGAGCCGGTACCGGAGCCGTAGAGAATCGGCACCAGGCCAATGATGGTAGCCGCGGCGGTCATCAACACCGGGCGCACCCGCAGGCCGGCACCCTGCAGCACCGCCTGGTAGAGACTCTCTTCGTCCGGGGACGGGTTCGACTCCAGCAGGCGCCGCCAGGCCTGGTCGAGATAGACCAGCATGATCACCCCCGTCTCCACGCTGACCCCGGCCAGGGCGATAAAGCCGACGCCAACAGCGATTGAAAAACTGAAGTCCATGGCGTACATAAGCCACACACTACCCACCAGGGCCAGCGGCAGCGCACCCATAAGAATGGCTACCTGGGCGAAATTACGGAAATTCATGTACAGCAGCACCACTATAATGCCCAGGGTCAGTGGCACCACCCAGGCCAGCCGGGCCTTGGCCCTCTGCATGTATTCGTACTGCCCTGACCAGACCACGGAATAGCCCGGCGGTACATTCAGCTCCCGGGCTACCACTTGCTGTGCTCGCTCCACGTAGCCACCGATATCAGCATCATCGATGTCCACAAAGGTCCAGCCGTTGAGCCTGGCATTCTCACTCTTGATACCCGGCGGGCCGTCCTCGATCACTACGTTCGCCACATCCGCCAGGCTGATACGCTGGCCGGCCGGGGTCACAATCGGCAAGCGCGCCATCTGCTCCGGGGAGTCGCGATAGGATTGAGGGTAGCGGATATTAACCGGGTAGCGCTCCAGCCCTTCCACGGTCTGGGTGATATTCATACCGCCGATGGCGGTAGCCACCACCTGTTGCACATCGTCGATGTTCAGCCCGAAGCGCGCGGCGCGCTCCCGATCGATATCGACCTTGATATAGCGCCCGCCCGCCACGCGCTCCGAGTAAACCGATGCGGTGCCCGGCACGTCCGCGAGAATGGTTTCCAATTGCTGACCCAGCTGCTGGATCACCTCCAATTGCGGGCCTGCCACCTTGATGCCTACCGGAGTCTTGATACCGGTGGCCAGCATGTCGATGCGGGTCTTGATTGGCATCACCCAGGCATTGGTTACCCCCGGTAGTTTCACCAGTGCATCCAGTTCCTGCCTGAGGCTGGCCGGGGTGACACCCTCACGCCATTGCTCACGCGGTTTCAACTGGATGAATGTCTCGATCATCGTCAGAGGCGCGGGATCAGTGGCCGTCTCAGCGCGGCCAATTTTACCGAATACTGTCGCAACCTCCGGCACAGTGCGAATCAGCTTGTCCGTTTGCTGCAGCAATTCCCGGGCCTTGCCGATAGAGATGCCCGGGTAGGTGGTGGGCATGTACATCAAGTCACCCTCATCCAGCGGGGGCATGAACTCACTGCCGATCCGCTGCAGTGGCCACAGGGCGCTCACGGTCAGTAGCAGCGCCACCAATAATGTGGTTTTGGGCCAGCTCAGCACCCTGCCCAGCGCCGGCAAATAGCCTGCTATAAGCGCCCGATTTACCGGATTGCGCTGCTCCGGGAGAATCCTGCCGCGAATGAAGTAGCCCATGAGCACAGGCACCAGGGTAATAGCCAGTGCCGCGGCCGCCGCCATGGCGTAGGTCTTGGTAAAGGCCAGCGGCGAGAACATTCGCCCCTCCTGCGCCTCCAGGGTAAACACCGGTATAAAGCTCACAGTGATGATAAGCAGGCTGAAAAACAGTGCCGGCCCCACTTCGCTGGCGGCCTGGGCCACCACCTCCCAGCGATTGTCATCGGTGACTTCCGTGCGCTCCATATGTTTATGCAGGTTCTCTATCAGCACAATGGCGCCATCGATCATGGTGCCGATAGCTATGGCAATACCTCCCAGCGACATGATATTGGCGTTCAGGCCCTGCCAGTGCATAACGATGAATGCCACCAGAATACCCACCGGCAGACTGATCATCGCCACCAGCGAGGAGCGCACATGAAACAGGAACACCATACACACCAGTGCCACCAGCAGCAGTTCCTCCGCCAGCTTCTGCCAGAGGTTTTCAATAGCGCGCCGGATAAGCCCGGAACGGTCGTATACGGTGACCACTTCCACGCCCTCAGGCAGGCCCTGCTGCAGCTGCGCCAGCTTCGCCTTCACCCCATCGATGGTGTGCTGGGCGTTTTCGCCAAAGCGCATCACCACGATGCCACCCACCGCCTCGCCCTCACCATTCAACTCGGCGATACCCCGACGCATCTGCGGGCCAAGGCCGATGTCGGCAACGTCCTTCAGGCGCAACGGCGTACCGTTGCTGTTTACCCCCAGCGGAATATTGGCCAGGTCCTGCTCATTACGCAGGTAGCCCGTGGCTCGCACCATGTATTCGGCCTCGGCCATCTCCACCACTGATGCGCCAATTTCCTGGTTACCACGCTTGATGGCGGTCTGCACATGAGACAGCGGAATATCGAAGGCGCGCAATTTGTCGGGGTTTACCGTGACCTGGTACTGTTTGACCATGCCGCCAACTGTCGCCACCTCCGATACACCCGGCACGCTTTGCAGCTCGTACTTCAGGAACCAGTCCTGCAGCGAGCGCAACTGGCTGATATCGTGCTGCCCGCTGCGATCGACCAGGGCGTAGATATACACCCAGCCGACCCCGGTGGCGTCGGGACCCAGTTGTGGCCTGGCCGCCTCCGGCAGGGACGGAGCCACCTGGCTCAGGTATTCCAGCACCCGGGAACGAGCCCAGTACAGGTCAGTGCCTTCATCGAAAATCACGTACACGTAGGAGTCGCCGAAAAAGGAAAATCCCCTGACCGTGGCCGCGCCCGGCACCGACAGCATCGCCGTGGTCAGTGGATAGGTGACCTGGTCTTCAACAACCTGGGGGGCCTGACCCGGAAAACTGGTCTTGATAATGACCTGCACATCAGACAGGTCGGGTATCGCATCCACCGGGGTGTTTTTCACCGAGTAAAGTCCCATGCCCACCAGCAGCGCGGTTGCCAGCAGCACAAAAAAGCGGTTGCCCACCGACCAGCGAATAATGGCTTCAATCATGACCGCCTCCCGAATGCGAATGCGCATGAGCTGCTGGCATTTCGGAATTGGCCGAGTCAGGGTCCTCCATATGCATACGCATAAAATCCGAATGCTTGCTGGACTCTGAATCCAAGAGGAATTGCGCTGAGATCACCACGGCATCCCCCGCCTGCAAGCCCGCTCGAACCGCGGCGTAGCGCTCGCTCACCCTACCCAGCTCAACGGCAACTGACTTGAAGCGGCCCTCGCCGAGCGCCAGCACCACCCTGTCCTGGTCGCCGGTTCGGATCACCGCCTCCCGCGGAATCACCAGTGTCGTCTCCCCCGCCCCGGAATCTATCAATACCTGGGCAAACATATTGGGTTTGAGTGTCCCGGCTTCGTTGGGAAAACGCAGACGGATCCGCAAGGTCCGTGTTTTCTCATCCAGCGAGGGATATACATAATCCACCGTGCCGCGCCAGACCTCTCCAGGCAGGTAATCGAGCGACATGCTTACCGGCTGGCCCGGTGCTACCAGAGCTGCCTCACGCTCGAATACCTCGGCCTCCACCCATACATCTTCCAGCGAACCAATCGACATAAGGGTGGTGCCGGGTTGGACAAAAAATCCCTCGCGGATATTGAGGTTATCTACCACGCCGCTCTGCGGCGCGGTGAAGGTAACCGTCTGCCGAACCGTCCGGTCCTTGACCAATTGCGCTATGAAATCCGCTGACAACTGCAGGGCCTGCATGCGGTCCCGGGCCGCCTGCACCAGCTGCTGATTATTGCGTTTAAGGGCAAGCAACAGTTCTTCCTGGGCGTTGACCAGTTGCGGCGAATACAGCTCATACAATGGTTCACCCAACAACACCGGGTCACCGGCGGCTTTGACGTGGAGCTTTTCAATCCAGCCTTCGACCCGCGGATGGATATGGATCAGGTGATCTTCATCATATTGCACATAACCCACGGTCCTGATTCGCGATTCCAGTGCCCGCCTCTCCACCACCGCCGTGCGCACCCCCAGGTTATTCACCACCTCAGGGGAGATGGTCACGGTGCCCGGACCCTCGCCACCGCTCTTGTCCTGCGCCTGGTCGGCATAAACAGGGACCAGGTCCATACCCATCGGTGACTTACCGGGCCCGTCCCGACGGTACTGTGGATCCATTGGGGCAACCCAGTACAGGGGTTGGTCCGGCGCTGCCTCTGGCTCAGGCCCGACGGCATCAGGCCGTAACCATAGACTTACGGCTGCCCCCAGCATCACACCCAGGCTCAGGGTCACCGTGGTTTTCAGCAATGTATTCATGAGGATTCTCCGGCGGTGCTGGTAGCAAAAAAGTAGTTCAATGCACTGATGGTCCGCAGGCGCTCGATATCAATATCAAGCGCTTCTATACGGGCGTTGAGCTGGGCTATCTGCGCCCTGACCACCTCGGCAAAATCGCCGTCGTCACGGGTATAGGCCGTGAGCGAGGCTTCAGCCTGTTCCTGCATTTCCGGCAGCAGTCGATCCCGGTATAACTCACTGCGCTGCTCGATCCGCCACAGGCGGGCACGCTGGCTTTCAAAGCTGGCCAACATTTTGCGCAGGGCCAGGGCTTTTTCGGTTTTGATCACCTCGGTATCGGCCAGCGCCGATTGCAACTCCTGGTCCTGGCGGTTGGAGGTAAACAGCGGCAGGTCAAAACCCACGCCAACCGAGAAAAAATCCGGGCGGTCGCGGCCCATGGGGTCATCTTCACGGTAGCCGTAACTGGCATTTACGCTCCACTGTGGATGGTATTTCTGGCGTGCCAGTTCCACGCCTGTCCGACTTGCGCTAATTCGGCTATCAAATTCCAGGATCAGCGGATGACGACTGAACAGGGTGGCCAGTTGCTGTGCACCGGCGACGTCGTCGGGTCGGTATAGCTGCGGTTGCAACAACTTGATCTGCGGGAGTGAGGCGGACAGCTCCTGTGGCTGGTATCCAAACTGCAACCAGGGGTTCTCATCATCGGCAACGTCCGCAGAGCGTGGGCGCAGCCATTGCCCAAGTTGCGAGCGGGAGCTGTCGAACCGTTCCTGCAAAACTGACAGCCGGTCCTCAAGCCGGGTCAATTCCAGCTGGGCACGCACCAGGTCCTGCTGGCGGCTGCCGCCGGTGGCCGAGGAATAACTGGAACGCGCCACATCCACCAGCTGCACGAACAGCTCGCGATCAGACTCGATCAGGCGGATACTCTCTCGAGCACGGTAGGTCTCCAGCCATAAGCTGGCGACATCCACCGCCAACCGGGCCCGCCGGTCATCGCGCTGGTAGGGGAATTGGCCGCTCATGATGGCCAGGCGCTCGCGTTCCAGTGCGCGGCTATCGCCCCGGGGAAACATTTGCGACACCCCCACCTTGAACTGGGTCATCGCCTCCTGGTCAAAATCGAAGCTGTCGGTGGGCAGGTTGGCGAAGCCCATGTCCAAACGCGGGTCTGGCAAGGTGCCCGCCGCGGTACTGCGGGCCATCATGGACTGCTCCCGAAACTCACTGCCAGCCAGCCAGGGGTCGTTGTCCTGGGCGATCGCCACGGCCTCTTCCAGGCTGAGCTTCGCTTGCGAGGGCATGGCGTGTACAACCAGCACACAGGCCAATCCCAGGCACAACCCAAGCTCCGCCACCGGCGAACGCCCAACTCTGCGCGCACACCACCGGTGCCGGGGCTCCTTGCCACAAAAATTCCAACTATCTGCCAGCAATTTCATCGGTACTGGTCCTCTTTAACAGCTAAAACAGCAATCACAGCAAAAGCTGCAACGCTATTCACAACGCGGTTTATGACACTTGAGTCATTTCATTAAAGAGGTAATGAACTACCTCCCGCTACACAACGACCGCAGTTGAGCAAACTACGGACGCACTAATCCTGTGTTAGCGGGAAATGGGGGGGCGATAGAGAGAGGTCGGGATGTCGACAGGAGAGGAAACAGACGAGACGCCGACAGGAGCAGACGCCATAGGAGCGACCGCGCTATAACCAGCGGGGAGTATGGCTGCCACCGCAAGGCAATGGCTCATGGAGCACAGGCCACCGTCGCAACAGTTGAATGAATTGGTATTGGTATCAACACCAGCGGGGGCCTCGGCCGTCATGTGCTGAGCACAGTGATCCATAACGGGGGGTGTCATCCCGTCGTTAGCAACCGGCATCGTTGGCTGCCCGGAAACATCCGGATCCATCATGGCACAGGGCGTGGCAACTGCTGCCAGCGACTGACCCACATAGGCCAGCAGCAGCAACCACACCACCCACTGTCGAATCGTATTCATAGCTGCTCAGTATGCGCTCATATCCAGATCATGCAACCCAGCTCAAAGGGGTGGCTGAGTGAATCGTTATAGGGGTACATGCGCAGCTTGTAATACTGCAGGCCGGGTATATCCGGCTCCAGTTCGATCTCGAAGCGGGTGACAGCATCGTCCTGGCCCACCGCCACCAGTTCCGCGCGCTGGGCCACCTGGAACTCGCCGTACTGGTCATCACTGCCGAACAGGCACTCCAGTTTGACGTCAGCGGCCTGTAGCCCATTGAGCTGCGCACTGACCTGCAGCAGAATTTTTTCATCGTGATACAGATGCGCCGGTGGCTGAAACATCAGCTGCATACTGACCCCGTGCCAGGCATGACGGACCCGCTGCTTCCACTCGGCCAGCGACCGGGCAAGCTCGGCACCGTTCGCTTCCATCTTGCGTCGCTGTTGCCGCGCCGGCCAGTACAGCTTGGTGACGTAATCACGCAACATGCGCTGGGCATTGAAGCGGGGGATAGTGGATTTCATGGAAGCCTTGGAAAGCGAAACCCAATCCGCCGAATAGCCATCGCCACCGCGTCGGTAATAGGTGGGAAGCAGTTCATATTCAATAATGTTGAGCAGGTCGTTGGCTTCCTCCCGATTGCGCTGTTCATGGTCGAAGCGCGAGTCCCGGGGTTTTATCGCCCAACCGTTCTTGCCGTTGTAGCCCTCGCCCCACCAGCCATCGAGCACACTGAGGTTAACTGCGCCATTCAATCCCGCTTTCTGGCCGGAGGTGCCACTGGCTTCCAACGGGTACTCAGGGGTATTGAGCCATACGTCCACCCCCGTCACCATCAACCGGGCCAACGCCATGTCATAGCCTTCAAGCAACAGGATCTTGCCGAGGAATTCCGGGCGCATGGAGAACTCATGGATCTGCCTGATCAGCTGTTGGCCGGGCTGATCGTTGGGATGGGCTTTGCCGGCGAAAATCACCACCATGGGCCGCTCGGAATCGTTGAGCAGGCGCGCCAGCCGTTCCGGCTCGGCGAACAGCATCACCGCCCGTTTGTAAGTCGCAAAGCGACGGGCAAAACCCATCACCAGCACTTCCGGGTCAGAGCCGTCCACATGCCGCAACATGCGATGAATCACGGCGTCACTGGTGCCGTTGCGCCGCTGCTGATGGGTCACAACCTCGGTCACTCGCTTCAGCAATTGCTGCTTCAGCGCCATGTGAATGCTCCAGTAGTGGTAGTTGGGAATCTCCTCCAGCCGCTCCCAGTAGTCCTCATTTAAAAGCTCATTGCGCCAGTCATCAAAACGCAGATCGAACAGGCTGACCCACTCCCTGGCGAGGAAAGTCTGCAGGTGCACACCATTGGTGATATGGGTGATAGGGTTTTCCCGATGAGGGATCTGCGGCCACAACTCGGCCTCCATCTCCGCTGCCACTCGCCCGTGAATACGACTGACGCCGTTGTGAAAGCGTGAGCAACGCAGGGCCAGGCAGGTCATATTGAAGCCCTCGCCCGAGTTAAGTCCCAGTTCATAGAGCTGCTCAAATTTGAGGCCGAGCTCCTCCGCCGCCTTACCCAGGTACTTGACCATCAGGTGGTGCTCGAAAATATCGTGACCCGCCGGCACCGGGGTATGGGTGGTGAACACTGTACCAGCAGCCACCAGTTCCATGGCGCTGTAGACATCCATGCCCTCGCGCATGCGAATCGCGCAGCGTTCCAATAGTTGAAAGGCCGCGTGGCCCTCATTGATATGCCACACCGTGGGGCGCAAGCCCAGGGCTCGCAGGGCGCGCACCCCCCCTACCCCCAGCACCAGCTCCTGTTGCAGGCGCATCTCCCGGTCGCCACCATACAGCTGGTGGGTAATCGCCCGGTCAGCCTCGCTATTGCCCGGCATGTTGGTGTCCAGCAGGTAAAGCTTGATATGGCCGGCCTGGGCTGTCCACACCCGCACCTTGAGGATACGACCCGGAAACTCAATATCCAGGGTCAGGTGTTGGCCCGATTCGGTCAGGGTGGGCACTACTGGCAAGTCATGGGG
>Ga0102815_10002519_pt1 | contig 11113 bp, 10 predicted proteins | sample ColrivemetaGS759_FD_79113 | JGI IMG/M metagenome (GOLD analysis project Ga0102815, IMG submission 79113) | Estuarine microbial communities from the Columbia River estuary - Ebb tide ETM metaG S.759 | ecosystem: Environmental > Aquatic > Marine > Intertidal zone > Estuary | place: USA: Columbia...
ATCAGTGCAGTCGGAAGCCGTAACCATAGCAATCAGTGGCTTTATCATCAGTCTTCTGCAAGCAGTGGCGATTGTCATAGTAGTGCTCCTGTTCTTCATGGGCCTGCGCAGTGGGATTCTGATCGGTTTCGTATTGTTGCTGACGATTGCCGGCACCTTCATTTTCATGGCACCGATGCAGGTCGCGCTGGAACGCATCTCGCTCGGCGCACTGATAATTGCGCTCGGCATGCTGGTCGACAATGCAATCGTGGTGGTTGATGGTGTACTGGTGCGCCTGCAAAAAGGTCAGGAAGTCAAACAGGCCGCCATCGACGTGGTCAAGCAGACCGCTTTGCCTTTGCTGGGGGCGACCGTTATCGCGATTCTCGCATTTGCGGCGATCGGCACGTCAGAAGATAAAACCGGTGAATTCTGTCGCTCGTTGTTCCAGGTAGTGCTGGTTTCGCTGCTACTGAGCTGGGTGACCGCCGTCTCGATCACGCCCCTGCTCTGTGTCATGTTCCTGAAACCACCCAGGCCAGGCGAAGAATTGAAAGATCCCTACGCCAGCCGCTTGTACACCACCTATAGAAATCTGCTGCGGACAGCCATTCATCGCAAGCTTGTCGCCCTTGGACTGGTAGCTGGCATTTTTGCCAGCTCGCTGTGGGGTTTCGGCTTCGTCGAGCAAAGTTTTTTTCCACCCTCGACGCGTCCACAATTCATGGTCGACCTGTGGTTGCCGCAGGGCACTCACATTGATCAAATGACTGCGACGGTGGAGTCGATAGAAGATCGTATACAGGAACTTGACGGCGTCACCCACGTTACCTCACTGGTGGGGAAGGGGGGAATGCGCTTCCTGCTGACCTATACGCCCGAGAAAACCAACAGCGCCTATGCGCAGCTGCTGGTCGACGTCGAAGACCCCGAGTACCTCGACACCCTGCTGCCCGAGGTCGAGCAGTATCTTGACGACACCTACCCTGACCTGCTCGGCTATGCCTCCCGCTTCCAGCTTGGGCCCGGTAGCACCGGCAAGATTCAGGCACGCTTCAGTGGGCCCGATCACAACGTGTTGCGGCAACTCGCCAGGCAAACCCAGGAAATCTATCAGGCCGATTTCGACGCCAAGGCAATCCGCACCGACTGGCGCCAACGCGTGAAACTGCTGCGCCCGACCATCGCCGAAGAACAGGCTAACGTGAATGGCATCACCCGTACCGACGTCGCCAATACCGTACTGCGGGCATTCCAGGGGGGGATCGTCGGTGTTTACCGCGAGAATGATTTGCTGCTGCCGATTATCATGCGCGCGGAAGAAGAATACCGCTCGGATATTGCCAGCATTCAGAACCTGCAAATCTGGAGTCCGGTAGCCGGCGCGATGATTCCCTTGCGCCAGGTGGTTTCAGGTTTCGAATCGACCTTTGAAGACGAGATCATCCAGCGCCGCAATCGTAAGCCAACCATTACTGTTTTCGCTGATCCGGACAGCGGTCTCGCCAGCAACCTGTTTGCCCGCGTGCGCAGCAAAGTCGAAGCGCTAGAACGGCCACCCGGCTACGAACTCGAGTGGGGCGGTGAGTATGAAGATGCAGGAGACGCACAGGGTGGACTGGTTGCCAGCCTGCCGATGTTCATTCTGTCCATGATTTTGATCACCATCATGTTGTTTAATTCGCTCAAGCAACCGCTGATCATCTGGCTAACCGTACCGCTGTCGCTGATCGGTGTAACGGCCGGACTGCTGTCCACCGGGCAGCCATTCGGCTTTATGGCCCTGCTCGGGTTACTCAGCCTGATTGGTATGTTGATCAAAAACGCCATCGTGCTGATCGACGAAATCAACCTGCAATGGGCAGAAGGCAAAGAGTTACTGGACGCTATCATCGAGTCAGGTGCCAGCCGCCTGCGTCCGGTATTGATGGCCGCATCGACGACCGCGCTCGGATTGATTCCATTACTGTTCGACGCGTTCTTCGTCTCCATGGCGGTCACTATTATTTTCGGCCTCGCATTCGCGACCCTGCTGACCATGGTCGTGGTACCCGTGCTGTATGCCACCTTCTACAAGCAGCCCACAACAACCGACGCTGAAGTCGCTGCGACCTGACACCACACGAGTAGGTATAACCAAAGGAACATTGCGCAGGACCGAGTGGAGCGCCCGGATAAGGAGGTGATCTTCAGGCGTGGATCGCGTGGCCCGATACCGCTGGCGTTAGCGCTCGGTCTGCCCGCTGAATTCGAATATCGAATGATGATCATCGGCTTGACACCCGGCGTTGCACTGATGTCGCTGTCGATCCAGGGTATCAGCTGCTTGCTGCGCAGGCCTGGCGTGATTGAGGTACCCGGAACCCAAAGATAGCGCTTACCTGTTCTGATATTCTGTGCTCTTTATCTGGCAATCCAAAAATTGGTCTAATGGTAAGCGCTAACAGCTTGCGTCAAACCCGCGACTACGGCTTCATTCTGCAATTCGCGTAAAGGATTACCCCCTGCTGCCTTACCTGTGCCTCATCACCTTTAGCGAAAAATTCCAGGCCCTCGGCATTCATATACTTCACTCCCGACGCGCTGCGCTTTCGCTGTAAACGATAGGCTGTTCGGATTTGCTCATCACTGAACATGATTTCCGAGTCGTTCAATCGCAATCTTTGATCGTCCTGCACATACTCATGATAACTGACCGAGAAAAGGTTGCCGTCATCACAGGCATAGCCTACTCGTTTAGCCACAGGTGCTGCGTCCGCAGCGACATCGTCGTCGAGACAGCGAGGTTGTTGATAAACAGCGCAGGCCATGCGAGTGCAAGCTGCCATTTTTCCGGGTTCACGAAAGCAGTTGTTACAACCGTCAAAAAAGGAGCGACAGTCATCGCCGACGATAGTTGTCCAGCTGCTCATATCGAACACCGCATCGACTGGGGCTGACGGACTGGATGCGGAATCGGCGGTCGCCACGGGGTCTTCTTTAGCTATGCAGGCTGCTAGCAGAATCGCTGATATCACTACAACGGCAAGCCGCTGGTATGACGTGGTGCTGGTCAAATTCATTCTTGCGCTATCCTCGAATCGTGGGTGCTCAAGCGGCCCCGATTCACCGGCATTGAGATGATACCGCGGCAAGGCCTGTGCATAGGAGCACCCGTTTCAGGTTCACACCACCTGCAATCAGGACAGTGAATCCTGACGGAACTGGCTGGGTGATTTATCGTACCAGCGTTTGAAGGCGCGCGAGAAATTGGCCGGTTCGGTGAAACCCAGCAGAAATGCAACCTCGTTGAATGAATACTGCGGATCGCGCACGTATTGCAAGCCCAGTTCGCGCCGCGTCGACTCCATCAACTGGGTAAAACTCATGCCCTGTTCCTTGAGTTTACGCTGCAGGCTGCGCTGACTGATGTTGATCGATGAGGCGATATCTGACTCGCTAATATGCCCACCCGGCAAACGTTCGATCAGCTTTGAGCGCACGCGCATACCAAGATCACCGTGATCCAGCTGCGCGAGGTAATCGGTGGCGATGCGATCATTGATACGCACCAGCTCGGGGTTGGCAGTCGCCAGCGGCTCCCTGACTATCGCAGGGTCAATCGACAACGCGTTTTCATCCTGAGCAAACAATACCGGAGCCTGAAACATTTCTGCAAAGCGCTCCTGGCAGCTCGGAGCATCGTGTTTTATGGTGACACTCTGCAATCGAAATTCAGCGCCGTAAGCAGCTCGACACATAATTAAAAATACCGCCAGAGCGGAATCTACTGCAGCATCGATCGGCGCGGGTTTTACCCTTCTGGCATCAAAAACCACCTTGTATTGATCTTCCGTGTTATCGATACGTATCACGCCTTGTGCCGCGGTGTTGACTATTCGGGTGTAGCGCATGGCACAGTGGAAAGCCTCTTCGAGGTTGGCGCTCGCCAACCAGGAATATCCAAGTGCGTGCAAGGTCGTTGGATGCCAGAAGCTCGCGACGGTCAGACCGAAACAGGGATCATCACTGGCGGTGCGGGCATTTTGCCACAGCTTCACTACCGACGCTGACGAAAAACGTGCCAGTGGATCGCGTAATCTGGAATGATCGAGACCGGATTCAGCAAACAATTTTTCACTGTCAAGGCCGTATGAATCGATCGCCCTGGCGATCATCAACACCCATGATGAGAGTGCAGAATAGTGGGAACTAATAGGCATTTTAACGAGAGTTCCAGATCGGGATAAGCGCATTAAACCAACGAAATGCCTGGTTACGCAACAACCAATTTATCGGGGGAGATAACTATGGTCTTTACACTGCCGCCTGACGACAAGTCACCAGGTAGCATAAACGAAATCCTGCCCTGCGTTGGTATCGGTTTGCATCCCCTGACCTCGCCAGGACTGTTCAGTGAACCAGCTCGAATCGACGGATTGCTTCGGCATTGAAACTGAACCCGCTGCCCGGGCGGCTGGGGATATCGATCATACCGTCACGAATCTCCATGGATTCGTTGAACAGCGGCGCATACCAGGGCATGTGTTCGATATTGCCACTCATCTCGGAGACGCATGGCTTGCATCGATCAGCCCCACCATCTCGCCGACCGCTGGTCTCCAGGTTTGGTGCGTCAACACTAGACATCGAATATACTGCGCGTTAACACTCAGGTTCACGTCGCTGACGCGAACCCCATCCAGCAAATGTATAATCCGGTATTGCATCTATGGCAACTTCGCTCAATCTTCTACTCAATGGCCGCTCGCATAAAACGCTGAAGACAACCAGCATCGTTTTAATAGTGATCGGTATTATTGGTATCGCCCTGCCCCAGTTTCTGTCTATGGCGATCGCCCTGTTTGCGGGCTGGCTGCTGTTATTCGCCGGTACTATTGCCATGTTCATCACCTGGCACGGATTTCGTGATCGCTGGGTCTCCTGGCTCAAACCATTTGTGCTGGTCGCCGTCGGTCTACTGATCCTGTTGAATCCGCTAGCGGGCACCGCGGCACTCGGCTTGATGCTGGCTATTTATTTTCTCTTTGATGGATTCGCCGGCGTTGGATCTGCCTGGGAAATGCGCCCGCAAAAGGGCTGGGGCTGGATGATGTTCAATGGCATCACATCACTGTTGCTGGCCGCCATTTTTATTCTCGGCTGGCCCTTCACCAGCGCCTGGCTTATCGGTCTGTTTATCGGCTTCAGCCTGCTTATTGACGGCTTCTCGTTGTTGATGCTGTGCCTTGCAACCCGGCCCGTCGAAGATTGATGCGCGAACTGCTGTCAGCAGCTCCTCGAGCGTTGACAGCGATGCTCCATGCCAGGGTCAAAGCGTAAATCTAACCGCGCATCCCTGGTTTTTACCGAATGAATTCAGGGTGTAAATTGGTTGATCAACACTTTCTCAGCGGGGATCAGATCAAATCGGTTGACCCAGGACAGGTTGACACGAGAATTATCGATATTCCTCATAATTTGTTGAGGCGCAATCCCATTAACTGATATCATGCGCGCCATCGAATCCGGTCGTTATCCGGCTTCAGATCGTCTACTTATTTTTAACCCCTCACACACTAAAGAACCTCTTATGAAAAAGCACTTATTAGCCATAGCTACCCTGCTGGTATTTCTTTCCGGCTGCGCATCTACTAGCGTCACCAAAGACATCATGGTCAAGACCGACGTCGATCCCAAGGCCAACCTCAGCGGTTACAAGAGCTACACCTGGCTCGGAGCCGCAGCCATCGTCTTCGATGAACAAGGACAATGGAAAGCACCCCAGTTCAACGTCGGCACCGAAATCAAATTCCTCGTTGACCGCGAGTTGCGCGCACACGGTATGAGCGAAGATTCGGTCAATCCTGATCTGGTTATTGCCTACGCCGTCGGTATAGACATGGACAGCATGGAGATCAAAACCGATCCGGAAAAGGATCTTGAAGTGCTCAAAAACATCCCACAAGGGGCGCTTACCGTTATCCTGGTGGATGCTCAAACCGGTCTCGCCGTCTGGGCTGGCGTCGCAAGGGCTGAACTTCAGGATAACCCCACCATCGAGACTAGCAAGAAGCGTCTTGATTTTGCCGTGTCCGAAATGTTTTCCAAACTGCCTCACTAGTTAAGACAGGATCCGCGTTATCCAGCGGTATAAACGCAGCGCGGAGCCAGTGCAGGAGTTTCCTGCAACCTGTTGCAACAGGCTTGCCTGGATCACCGGATAAGGTTCACTAACGTGAGCCTTATCCGGCCTGAGTCATATTGGCTCCGAGTCTGCTGAAATATCTTCCCGACACCGTTATCCAGCTAGCGCCAGAATTTTGCTGGCTGAATTCTCGCAGCACTCAGCTGGGTCTTATCACTGAAGCTAACGCGCATAACAGGGATGTCGATTCGATAGCACCCAAGTTCCCCGGCGCCATGCTCATGGAGACACCCTTAAGTCATTTTGCGGGGTCACCGACGCCGAAACTTGTCGGCTCCACGCAGCCTGGCCCGCAGACCGGCGTCCTGCAAAGCCAGCAGACTATCCGCAGTGCCCTCCATGTGGCGTGCCATATTTTCAAAATGTTCCGGTGCACCTGTCAGTTCATTCAGCTTTTGCGTCAACGGGCTGATGTATTGCTGATAGATAAACCACATGATAGCAATCAGCGCCAAAGCAATGATTGCGACAAATGCAATGGTATAAACAATCAGTTTCTGCAGCGCTGCATCAAGCGCCGAATCCACCAGTTGCGTGGCATTGCGGGTGGCCAGCGGCAACGATTCGGTAATCATGGCAACACTCGACTGCGCCGCCTGTAAACCGCTGGCGATATCGGCTAGTGGCGCACGTGCGTCGTCGATCATCTGCGGCAGTCCGTCGCCTAAATCCTGAACGCTTCGCGGCAACTGCTGTGCCAGTTCGGTTAACGCGACACTTGCCTCGCGGCTACTGACGACCGCATCCAGCAGAATCTGCCTCTGCTCGTCGTCAAGCGCGGCACTGTCGGTGGATAACTGTTCGATCGCGAGACCCAGGCGATCAATGGAAGCGGCCAGGGATGCCGAGGCCGCCGCCAGCCCGGCGCTATCGACCACTACCCGCTCGACATTGATGCTCAGGTATTCTGCGGGACGAGCAGAATCGTCAACCAGCGGGCTCTCAGCTGCAACTGCCAACACCGTGCAGGGCTTAATCAATATCAACAGAATCGACAACAGCGGGATTTTATTCATTCTCGAGCTCTCCGGAGCAAACGTTCATAAGCCAGGACATACAGGCTTCCACAGACACAAATCGATACCGATCCATGGACCGCTATCTGGCTGTATCTCTGTACTACTGTAAATCAGGCTGAGCCCCAGCGACACGTTGAATTCAGCCGCATGCCATCATAAGGATCGGCTAATAATTTCACTAACATGATCCGCGAGCGCCAGCGAGGAAGTCAACCCGGGTGATTCGATGCCGAACAGATTGAGCAGCCCGGCCACCCCGTGTGTGCGCTCGTCCTGTATGACAAAGTCGGCGGCAGCTGATCCTTTAGCGTTTATCTTCGGGCGGATGCCCGAATATGCGGGTAATAAGGAGTTATCGGGTAATTCCGGCCAGAAGCTGCGAACAGCCTCATAAAAGGTTTCACCTCGCCGCGGATCTACTTCGTAGTCGAGCTCGTCGACCCATTCCACATCCGGGCCGAAGCGCAGGTTTCCTCCGATATCATGGGTGACATGGACCCCGAGGCCATACTCATTGGGAACCGGGTATATCAGCGAGCTAAACGGTGACTTGCCGGCGTAGCTGAAATAGTTGCCTTTGGCGTAGCTATAGGTCGGCAGTGTTTCAAGACTGATGCCATCGATGGCATGGGCCAGCCGGTCACTGCCGAGACCGGCGCAGTTAACCACCGTAGTGGCGGCCATCTTGAAGCTGCTATCCTCGCTTTGCAGTTCGAGCTCCAGCGCGCCGTTAGTTGTCGACCCTGCCGTCACAGTCGTGTTGAAAACGACGACGCCACCCGAGTTTTCAAGGTCGGCCTGCAACGCCAACATGTAACGATGGCTGTCGATAACACCCGTGGAGGGTGACCATAAGGCGGAGGTGCACACAATTTGCGGCTCCCTGCACTGCACTTGCGCCTGCTCGAGGAGCTGCATATCGTCAACACCGTTACCCTGTGCCTGGCGCAGAATATTCTGCAGCTTTGATTGCTGCAGCTCATCGGTTGCCACGATCAGCTTTCCGCAACGTTTGAACGGCACGTGGCGTTCCTCGCAGTAACGGTATAACTGCTGGCGCCCCTTCACGCAGAGCAAGGCCTTGAGGCTCCCAGCCGGATAGTAGATGCCGGCATGTATGACTTCGCTATTGCGCGAGGAGATACCACTGCCGATACAGTCCTCGGCTTCAAGCACGATGACTTCCCGCCCGGCAATGGCCAGTGCCCTGGCAACCGCAAGCCCGACAACGCCGGCACCGACGACGACACAATCCGCTTTTTCCATAGATCCCGAATCCCTAACCCGATCGTCTTTTACGTATTTGATCCTGCAGTATAACAATAGAGGCAATGCCTGAATGCCACGGATTTGTCGCCATCTCGTTCAGCAAATCGCACTGCCCCGTTCGTTCGGCAAGTATTCCGACTTGTCCCAGCAGGCTCATTTATCTGCTATAAATTCCAAATCAATCGCTATACTTAGTAGCGGTTTTAAAGCGAATGCGCGGAAATAATTGATGAAAGTTAAACCCTATTTAAAGATTCTGGCCGAAAAAGACGGCTCGGACCTGTATTTGTCAACCGGGGCTCCACCCAGTGCGAAATTCAACGGCGTGCTTAAGCCGCTCAGTAAAAACCCCGCACCACCGGGGTGGGTGGATTCACTTGCCCAGGAAATCATGAGCGAGAAACAAAGCGCCGAATTCAAGGAAGTACCAGAAATGAACCTGGCGCTCTCTCTCACAGACATCGGTCGGTTTCGGGTCAATATATTCAAACAGCGCAATGAAACCGCCATGGTCATTCGTAACATCGTGACCGAAATCCCCAACAAGGACGATCTTGGCTTACCCGAAGTACTGTCCCAGATAATCATGGCCAAGCGCGGTCTGATCTTGTTCGTCGGTGGCACGGGTTCGGGAAAATCAACCTCGCTCGCGGCATTGATCGATCATCGCAACATCAATTCTAAAGGCCATATCGTCACCATCGAGGACCCGGTCGAATACATTCATCCGCACAAGGGTTGCATCGTCAACCAGCGTGAAGTGGGAATGGATACCCTGTCTTTTGCAGACGCACTGAAAAACACTCTGCGCCAGGCGCCGGACGTCATCCTGATCGGCGAGATCCGTGATCGTGAAACTATGGAACACGCCCTCGCCTTCGCCGAAACCGGACATCTGGCCATCTCAACCCTGCATGCCAATAATGCCAACCAGGCGCTGGATCGCATCATCAACTTCTTTCCCGAAGAACGGCACAAGCAACTGATGAGTGATTTATCGATCAATTTGCAAGCCTTCGTATCACAACGCCTGATCCCCACGGTCGACGGTAAACGTTGCGCCGCTATCGAAATTCTGCTGAATTCGGGTCGCGTTGCCGACCTGATCAACCAGGGCGCGGTGACTGAAATCAAGGAAGTCATGCAGAAATCGGAAGGCATGGGTATGCGAACCTTTGATTCGGCGCTGTTTTATCTTTACAAGGAAGGCAAGATCAGCCTCGAAGAAGCCTTGAAAAATGCGGATGCCGAGAACAATTTGCGCCTGCGTATCGAACTGGAAGACAAGGGTGACAACGCGGCTAACAGCGCTGACGATGCCTTTGACGGTCTAAGCCTTCTCGAAGAACCGGAAGAGGAAGAGGAGGATGAAGAAGATGAGAATTTCCTCCACGGCATTTCCGCATTATCGTCCACGGATGCATCCCAAAGCCGCAAACAAGATTAAAAGGCTTAAAGACAGGCTTTGTCGATGAAGCATTACCTCAGCTTCATCCCGTATCTAGCAAAGATCAGGCGTCTGCAGTAGACGCTGACAGGTATACCCGGCTTTATTTAACGCGAAATGTATTCGCCTGATCCTGGAAACCTGAATAAAGCGCAAAGCACCCTCGCTCCATTCAGGAAACGACAATCATCGGGCAGCTCAAATGTTGTAATACCTCCCGCATCAGTTCGGGCTGGTGTCGAGAAACAATGACACTGGAAATCGGGGCGCCAGGAGTTCGTATTACTTCGGGTAATGATTCCGGGTTCAGCTCAACCAGACGACCCTGAGGATGTGATGACAACTTTGCGCTTAGTAGTTCCGTTGTATTGGCGGAGATGCCACTTGATCGGGGAACGAACAGTAGCTCGAAAGGCAGTCCGATAAAATTGTCCAGCACCACGTCGAGCGCCTGGAACAAGCGCTGACTATGATTGTCTATCAACAATATGCGTCCAGGTCGCATGGTACCAGTGGCATTCAATGCCCCTCTGGATTGACCAATGACCAGAAACTCAGCATTTATCGATTCCTCCAGCGCCTTGCTCAGTTTGCCACCGCGGGCTTTGCTATAACTCCATGGCAGCGAACTTTTCTCAGCCTGTCGCAGCAGCGATCGCCGAAAGTGTCGACTTCTGGCGTTAAAACCCAGCGTCACCTGTTGGCTGTCGAGAATACGAACCTGACCGCTTGCCAGGGATATTTCGCTGGAAAAAGGCAAACCCGCAACCCGCAACAAATCCAGATCTTCAATGAACAGTCCGTGCAGCCCCGAATTGTTTGACCTCGCAATCGCTATCGCCAGTTCAATCGCGGATGGCAGATAGCATTCCAGGTTGGCCGTCACCACGACCCGATTTAAATGCCGGCTATCTGCGTCAGTTGCCATTTCAGGACTTCGCGTCACCCTCTGCAGAACTAGCGAACTTGCGTTGCAATTGCAAAAAGGCATCAATGCGATCCGAGATTCGGCGGTTGAAACTGCCTTTACGAAACTGGCCTCTCTTGCCCAACTTACCTGGTTGCATTCCTGTCAACTTTGCCATCACGTCTTCGACATGGTTGGCGACATACAGGTGGAAGCGACCGGCTTTTACGGCATCGCGCACATCGGCATTCAGCATCAGATGTACCTGGTTGGCTGCCGGCAGAATCACGCCTTGCCGACCG
>Ga0102815_10002520_pt1 | contig 11112 bp, 6 predicted proteins | sample ColrivemetaGS759_FD_79113 | JGI IMG/M metagenome (GOLD analysis project Ga0102815, IMG submission 79113) | Estuarine microbial communities from the Columbia River estuary - Ebb tide ETM metaG S.759 | ecosystem: Environmental > Aquatic > Marine > Intertidal zone > Estuary | place: USA: Columbia...
CCATACCGGAAACATAGTTAAACGTCATACCCGGGTTTTGGTCAAATAGAACCTTAGCAAATAACTCTGTCGTATCATAGGTGATCCTGGTATAATCCGCTTCTGACATCCCCAGAGCGGATACGCCCATACAATAGAAACAGGCATCCAAGCCGGTCAATTGTTCTTTAAGTGATCCGATGTCCATAAAATCCGGAAGCAGCAGTTCTTTAAGTTTGGGGTGAGACCTATTGAGTGATGTTCGATTGATAAGCAATACGGAATCAACCTGATCGCTTTCCAGGCATTCGATCAATACCGCCTGACCGACCATGCCTGTTGAACCTGTGATGATGACTTTCATAAGGAATTTATTTTAGAATAAAATATACTTTTAAAACAGTGCCCGGACCATTTCTGTTCAGAATCAAATCTAAGGACTAAATAGGTCAGGTTCTAATTATGCGTGTCTGTATTGCTATGAAATTTTACGACTGGTCGGGGTGTTGATCTTGTGTCCTTAAAAATTAAACCTAACATAGTTATGCTTCTATGACCCGAAACCGAAACATAGCTCCAATGGTTATATTTGCCTTATTCGAACAATATTAATATATTTATACAATGAACAATTCTTATGATACCATAGTGATTGGTTCCGGGGCAGGCGGTATGACTGCTGCCCTCGCACTGGCCCAAGCCGGCCAGAAAGTGCTTCTTTGTGAAAAGCATAAAGCACCCGGAGGCTGGACCCATTCTTTCAGTAAAAATGGCTACAAATTCAACACCGGCGTTCATTATATGGGTGAATTACATAAAGGGGGCAACCTTCGCAGGATTTATGAAGGATTGGCTGTCTCAGAAGACCTGTTTTTTCTGGAAATGAACCCGGAAGCTTATGACCATATTCAAATCGGGGAAGAACATTTTGATGTTCCCAAAGGGGAAAAAAAATATATAAACAGACTGATTCAACGCTTTCCCGCTGAAAAAACGGGGATCGAAAAGTTATTTAAAAAGATCAGGGATTTACAGGATTTCTCTCAACAACTCACTAAAAAGAACTGGAAATATATTTTTTCCCATGCTTACATTCTTTTATGGTTCAGGCGCACAGGCGGACAGCTGGTCAATAAATACGTGACTGATCCACTTTTAAGGGGTATTATTAATGCTCAGATAGGGATACACGGAATGCCACCAAAACGCTTATCCGCTGCATTCCTTTCCGGAGGTATAATGCATTATTATAATGGCGCCTATCATCCACTTGAAGGTGGAAAAGCCATTTCCAAAGCCTTTTTGAATAAATTTAAGGAAGCAGGGGGCGAAGTTCGCTTACACACAACCGTATCAAAAATATTGATACACAATAAAAAAGTCAGCGGAGTTGAATTAGAAGATGGAGTGTTTATTCATGCACAAAATATCGTAAGTAATGCGGATCCGAAGCTTACATTCATGAAGCTTATAGGTCCCGATCTTCTGAGCAGTAAGCTGAAGAAAAAAATTAATACGATGGATTATTCCACCTCATGTATCAGTTTGTTCCTTGCGGTGGATATGGATCTTAAAAAGATGGGATTTGATTCCGGCAATTATTGGTTGTATGACGATGCGGACATGGATTCGAATTATGAACTGGCTTACACGGACCATGCTGTTTTTGAAAAACCTGCATCCTTATTTATTACCATAACGACACTGAAGGATCCAACTAAAATGAGAAATGGACACCATCAGCTGGAGGTATTTACAATGTCTGGCTATGATGCATTTAAAAAATGGGCGGATAAACCCAAGGGAAATCGTGGAGCGGATTATGAAAAACTCAAGGAAGACATTGGTAAAAGAATGCTTCAAAAACTGGAAACTACCTTTCCCGGGATTGGGTCTTCCATTGTCTATCAGGAATTGGCCACCCCTTTGACCAACGAGCATTATGTCAATGCACCCCTTGGAAATTTATACGGGATCGAAAAAAGTGTAAAGCAAATCGGGCCGGGGAGTTTTGCTATAAAAACGGAAATCAAAAATCTGTTTTTATGCGGCGCCAGTACCATAGGTCACGGGATAGCGCCTGCCACCCAAAGCGGCTTGATCGCGGCAGCAAAAGTGCTGCAATGCCGAACTGCTGATCTGTTGAGTCAAAACGGACCGGAATTAAAGATCTTTCCGGCAGAGGATGTGGAAAAATGGCCTGACTGGCTCAGGGAAAAATTGTAATATTTTAAGACCCTATTAATTATTATTATCCTTGTTAATGACCAAATAATTATAAAACATCCTGGATACCTGCAAGGATAAAAAACGTATTGTCCGGTTTCTAAAAATGTCTGCAAACCAAGCCTCTCCTCCCTTTCGGAACAATGCAAATTCATGCTGTTATTTAGACATTACAGCTGTATCATCATCAGACGACGATATTTCATGCTAAAAATATTGCTTTGACTGATTTGTTCATCCGGGCAGGGATGAGAACCAACAAAATCAATAAGTGATTTAGTAAAAAACAAAGTCACTTCTACATTTTGCTGTTTTTGCTGTTTTACTGTTTTACTGTTTTACATTTCATCAGGATCCGGCCTCTAACATTAATCTATAATAAGTCCATATCACATCAATTAAAAAGCCTATTGTTTCAAATCATCAAACTAAACTCTAACTTTGGAAGTCGTTGATAAAATAGCGACCATTTTCATGAAATATGTTGCCGTAACGTTACTCTTTTTAATGTTTTCACTTTCTATGCCGGTATCTATGAGCGGGCAGGAAAGTGATGGTTTTCGCAATCAACTGGACTGTCTGTCTACGCAATGGTACGGCAGCAGTGATTTATTGGTGAATGGAAGACCCTACCGGCCAGAGCACCCCCGAGCATCCGGCCACCCTTACTTCGGAGAAGACCATTTTCAAAAAGCATCCGTTTTTATTAAAGGCCGGAAATTTGAACAGGTAGAGCTTCTTTATAATGTGGAAAGGGATGAATTGATCTTAAAACATCAGTTGACCAATAAAAACAGGGTACAATTAAAATTGACTACTGCATTGGTAGATTCATTCGTCCTGAATGGGCAGGTATTTGTTAATAATATGTATGGTCCGCCAACCGGTGGCGGTCAGGGTTATTTGAAAAAGCTGTATAAAGGGCAATGGCAATTATACATCAGGATGGAGAAAGATTTTTATCCGCTTTATTCCAATAAGAATCCATACGGGCGCTACGGTAAAACTGATCTGATCTATTTCCTGGTGGATTCAAATGGTAAAATGGAAAAGGTGAAAAATAAACGCTCATTGCTGAAGTTTTTTGGAGAGAATAAAAAAGCAGTTCGGCGATTTATGAAAAAAATATCTTTCCGTTTTAAAAAGGCCAGCGATATACAATGGTATGAACTCATGAAATTCTGCGAAACACTTGAAAAATAATTACAAAAATATCAAATCCTTTCTGGCTTTATGGTGCTTCATTCTATCCACAAGTGTCGTGGCACAACAAGCTGGCCCAGTCCTTGATCCGATGCATTCAGGTGGAAGCTGGGATAGCTTTGTGCTTAAAACAGAAGCGGCATATGGGGTGCATTACTATTTCGACCTTGATGACATCTCAGAGGTTCAATTGACAAAGGTAAATGAACCGATGTCTTTGATTCGTTATATTGAAAACAAGCTGGTGAAGTATGGACTGAAGGTTGCCATGGACAATAACATGAATATTTTCGTTACCAGGGAAAATGCCATAGAAACCGATTTAGCTGATGATATCTATCCGAGGATAAAGAATAATAAAAAGGACGAAGAGGACAAAATAAAGGATTCAGCAGAATTTATTGAGACTAAAAAAGAACATCTGGCGAGTGTTCTGGTCATCGGCAATAAGCAGGACGGTTTGCGTTCAAAAAAGGCCCGCTTGAGCGGACATCTGCTGGACCAGGATAGCACCGCCTTATTTGGTGCCACGATTTTGATCGAAGAACTGGGCATTGGGTCCGCAGGCGATGAAGAAGGCCATTTTGAATTCAGGGTGGATAAAGGAAGTTATACGCTCTTGCTCAACGAGATCAACCACAAGGCACAGAAGATCAGGCTAAAATTGTTGTCAGATGGTACGGCTGATTTCTACCTGGAGCCCACTTCAGTAACGCTCGAAGGGGTGGTCGTGACCACAGGCCGATATGACCGGGTGCAAAATGCCCAAATGGGCTTTGAACAATTGTCGACTAAAAGTATCAAGGAAATTCCCCTGGTCCTGGGAGAAAGAGACATCTTGAAAGTTGCTACTTTACTGCCGGGCATTCAAAGTGTTGGGGAAGGAGCGGCAGGCTTCAATGTTCGGGGCAGCCCCGCCGATCAAAATTTATTCTACATCGATAATGTACCGGTGTACAACACCAGTCACCTGTTTGGTTTTTTCTCGGTCTTTAATTCGGATGCCATCAGTGAGTTCTCCATGAGTAAGAGTAATATACCGGCCCGTTTTGGGGGCAGGCTGGCCTCCATTTTTGACATCAAAGCAAAAGAAGGGGACAATGAGGAATTCAAACTCAGGGGAGGCATCAGTCCCATTACAGGCAGCCTCTTGCTCGAGGGGCCCATTCAAAAGAAAAACAGCAGTTTTATGCTTGGTGCAAGGTCCACCTATTCCAATTGGATACTCAAACTGATAGAAAATCCGGATTTTAATCGTTCAAAGGTGTTTTTTGGTGATGGTATAGCCAAATTGAATTTCAATATCAATCAGAAAAACAAAATTCAGGCATTTGGGTATTACAGCCTTGACGACATTGATTTTGCAGGTACTACCCAGTATGCCATTGAGAATCAGGGTGCATCCACTTCCTGGAAACATTTTTTCAATGAAAAGAACAATTTCGATCTGTCGCTGATCTACAGCAAATATGCCCTGGAAACCGAAAACTATGAATTGCCAATTGAGGCTTATCGTCAGAATAATGTGCTTTCCCATAAAGAAGCCAAACTTGATTTTACTTTCAGACCCAGTTCACGGCATGATATCACTTTGGGGGGGAATACCATCCTTTATGATATAGACCGGGGTGATTTTGCGCCTGCAGGGGAGGAAAGCAGGATTATTTTACTCGAGCTCGGGGAGGAACGGGGACTGGAATCAGGCATATATATAAGCGAAACATGGAGTCCGTCTGCCCGGTTTACTTTGATAGGAGGTCTGCGTTACAATTGGTATGCCTATCTCGGTCCGCAATCTGTATACAAGTATAATCCGGGGCAACTAAAAACAGAGAGCAGTATTATTGACACTTTGTATTTTGATAAAAATGAATTGGTTAAAACCTATGGAGGTCTGGATTACAGACTGGCATTCAAATACAATATAACTGCCGGATGGTCGGTGAAAGGATCTTATAACAAAATGCAGCAGTATAGCTTTCTTTTGTCCAATACCATAGCATTGGCGCCAACTGATAAATGGAAACTCAGCGATTATAACATTGAGCCGATGGTGGGGGAACAGTTAAGCATGGGGGTTTATTCCTACTTATGGAACAAAAGATATGAATTTTCAATGGAGGCTTATTACAAAACGGTGGATAAGCTCGTTGAGTTTCGGGACGGGGCGGATCTTTTGATCAACGAAGTACCAGAATGGGATGTTTTGCAGGGGGATCTGAAGGTATATGGGATTGAATTCATGCTGAAAAAATCAGCCGGGCGTTTTAACGGCTGGATGAACTATACCTATTCAAAAGCAACGGTACTGGTGGATAATCCAGAAGAAGGCGCCCAAATCAATTTTGGAAATCCATATCCTGCCAATCACGACAAACCGCATTCCGTAAATCTGGTCATGAATTACAAATTACTGAAGCGTTTAAGTTTTTCTGGCAATCTGGTGTATTCTACGGGAAAACCAATTACCTACCCGACAACGGCCTATTACCAGGATGGAATACAGTTGGTAAATTTTACGGAAAGGAACAAATACAGGATCCCGGATTATTTCAGAATGGATGTTTCAGTCAAAGTGGAGGGAAACCTGAAAGCGGAAAAATTCATGCACGGGGTCTGGGTATTCAGTATTTATAACCTGACCGGAAGAAACAATGTGTACAACGAATACTTTAAGGCGCGAAGTGGAACAGTGAGAGGGTATAAGGTTTCCATTTTTGCAAATCCGATATTTTCAATCAGCTATAACTTTAAATTTGGAAATTATGATTACTAGATTTAGCGTCATATTGATTGTACTGGTAAGCCTGATTTCCTGTGTGGAGGAATTTCAGCCACAGCTTAATGAGTCCGATGAGCTTTTAGTGGTTGATGGAAAAATCACCAACCTGGAAGGTCCCTATACGATAAAACTTTCCCGTTCATCTGGATTGGATATACATGCCATCGAACCGGTTGCGGGCGCTTCGGTGGTCATAATTGAGGAGAACGGCCCCGCAGTAAGTCTCACGGAAATAGAACCCGGCACGTATCAGACCAAGGTTGATGGATTGCAGGGTAAGGTTGGGAAAAGTTACAAACTAGCATTGAATATCGAGGGGATACAATACGAAACGGACTATGAATTATTGAAGAAACCAACAGAGATCAATTCGGTGGATGCCCGGTTTGAGTATCAGGCAAGCTTTAATTCTCCTGAGGATGTCCCGGGGATTCAGTTTTATGTTAATACGGATAATTCGACATTTGAGGAAGATTATTTCTTATGGACCCTGGAGGGAACGTATAAGTATAATGCAAGTTTGATGATCTACTATGTGTATGATGGATCCTTAAGGGAATTTGACAATCACGATACCCTGAATACTTGTTACATTAGCTATGATATTGGTGGTATTTATACGGCCAGGACCGCTAATTTGAGTGTGCCTCAGGTACTCGATAAGCCTTTGTATTTTTTGCCGGCTACTGATATCCGTTTAAGTGTGCGTTATAGCTTATTTACAACTCAGTATTCAATTAGTGAGGAGGCCTATCAATTTTGGCGACAGGTTGAATTACAATCAGGTGGAGGGGAGTCGTTATATACTTCTCAACCTTATCAGATCAGGGGAAATGTTAAAAACATAAGTGATCCGGATGAGGCGATCCTGGGTTATTTTACGGTGGCCGGCGTGAGCCAAAATCGCATTTTCATGGATCAACCAGCTGAGGTGAATATCGTACTGGAGGATTGTGTGCCGGACCCTATGGCCCTTATAGAAATATTTGATTCAAAACCTGAAGACTGGCCCATTTATCTTCCTGGTGGAGAGGGCGTTTCCCTTGGATTGGTTAATCCGGATTGCGTGGATTGTCAAAAATCAGGTGGAACCATTGAAAAACCATCCTTTTGGGTGGATTAAAAATAGAAAAATGAAGGTAAAATCATAATTATGCTGGTACGGTTTACATTAATATTATCTCTTTCATTCTTTCTGATCCACTTTTCTTTAACCGGACAGTCAGAGGGTCAGACGGGCGTACCTTGCATTGAGGAATACCCCACTGAAGAAGTTGTTTTCTTCAGTGATCGGGATTATTACCTGACGGGCGAATCACTCTGGTTTAAAGCTTTTGTGTTTTTAGATGGCAAATTGAGCAGTGACTGGAGTAAGGTACTGTATGTTGAATTGTACAATGACCAACAGGATGTCTTGATCCAAAACAAATACAAGACCGAAAATGGGATGATCAACGGCTTATTATCTATTCCTGAAGATGTGAACACCGGGCATTATTTTTTGAGGTGTTACACCCGATATGGGCTGAATTTTCCGGTGGAAAATCTTTATACCAAAATAATTTCCATTGTTAATCCAAAATCAGAACCCAGTTATATCGATGCTGTTGATTTAGCATTGGAAAAAGAGGAAATACCCGTTCATACAGGAGATCAGCTTAAGCCGGTTCCTGTCACACTTTCGTTATCAAAAGATCAATTTGGTAAACGGGAGCGGGTAGCCTTGAAAATCGAAACCGATCGCAATGCTTACCTGGCAATAACGGTAAGAAAAAAGGGAACCAGCCATTCATTGGAGGATTTACAGCAGTTTTCCAGGATCAATCCATGGTTCGAACGATTTGCCGGAGATACAGACTTTGCTCTGCCAATCGGTTTTCCCGGCGGTGAAGTTATACTGGCTTCGGCTGATTTGGACATGATTCCAGAAATGCGGGGGTTAACGCTTTCGGGAAAAATTCTGGACAAAACCACCGGTGAACCGCTGGCTAATGAATATTGCATCACTTCTGTGATTGGAGATCAGGCACAGATTCACCTGGACAAAACAAATGTTGCGGGAGAATTTATTTTCCCCTTCAATGATTTGCAGGAAGAAAAAGACGTATTTGTTTCTGTGAGAAACAAGCAGAACAAGGATTTTGAAATTCTGATCAACCATGATTTTAGCACGTCATTCCCGGATTTACAGGCTATGCCGATGCCTTATGATTCCTCAAAGCACCAATTGTTCAAGGAGCTCTATATCAATAAGCAGCTCAACGAATTCGTAAATACTGAAATCGAACAGGCAGCCTATACGGGGAATGATCCGTTGCCTCCCTACTTTAATATAGCCCAGGCGGATCATGTTGTGACACTTCAGAATTTCATCAAATTACCCACGGTGATCGATGTTTTCCGGGAACTGGTACCCATGGTTTCTTTGCGTGGTAAAATAGGTAGTCGCCGGTTCCACATTTTCGATAAGGAGACCTTGGTGAATTATGACAATCCCCTGGTTCTTTTGGATTTTGTTCCGGTCAGTGACATTGATAAATTGCTGCAGATTGACCCGAGTCAATTGGAAGCCATTGATGTTTTCTATTCGGATTATTTACTGGGGGATCATACATTGGGAGGAATCATCTCTTTAAGGACCCAAAAGGGAGATTTTGCCGGATTCAAGTGGACGGATAATTCGGTTTTTCTGAGCTATAAAACCCTGCAAGCTGAAATAACATTCCGGCAGCCCGTTTATTCAACGCCTGAGTCAAAAAACAACCGCAAGCCGGATTTCAGAACCCTGCTTTACTGGAACCCGAAAGTACAACTGAATGGAGAACCCTTAAGCCTTAACTTTTATACTTCTGATCAACTTTCGGATTACGAAATTGTGGTACGCGGATTCACTGAGGATGGGAAGGCCTGTTATGGGCGTATAGATTTTGGGGTGTGGGAGTGAGTTCATGTTTCCCGGTTGATTATAATCCCTTTTGAATCAGCAAAAATGAAAATTTTGTTTTCCTGTTTGGAACTGCCTGAGCAGCTGCTTGAACCTACTTATTTCTAACTCTTGTTCCGTTGATAAATAGTATATCGGGCTTACACAAGAATTAAATTTACGATTGCTAAATCACTTGTAAAAGCACCAAGTTTGCAAGGCCATTTCTATGGACTGGGGAATCGATAATTTTGTAACTTTTTATTCCAATTTTGATGCCCATGAAGGAGACAATCCAATCAAAAAACGGAATAACAGAAACGGGTTGAAAGGCTGATGGATGAATGGCTTTTTGTTTTTGCGCAGCCGGATCTTACCATAAAGTTGTTGTGGAAACAAAAAATGCCCTACAAAATGTTGAGCATTTAAGCGGTCCGCAGGTTGACTTGAACTATTATTTTGTAATGAATTTCCGATCGATTTATATTCCGGTCTCAGTATGTCAGCTTACAGAAGAGAGCAGTGCAACAGTTGGAACCACTTTTTGTACAGCATTTGCAATGCATAAAATGCTGATTATTATTATTTTCCGATTATATAATGACAACTACTTGTCATTTATATTCTAAAAAACCGGGATTTACTCATTTGGATCAAAGTAATCATCAGATATATGGATTATTTTTCTTAAATTGAATACACTTAACTGTGAAGTGGTTTCCTATACTAATCATAAATCGCCAGCAACCGGTTCAGTTCAATTGAAATGGCTGCGATAGAATGTAGTTTTTATCCTTTTCTCAGTGGGGAGAAACGCAAACCTTACTTTTTGTTGTCGTTTATTGGAGTAAAACAAAACAAAAACAAAAATCTGCCGTCCAGAAAATTATTATATAAAATTTGTTCAAACCTAAATCATTAGAATTTCTCAACCCTAATCCTTCCTAAAACCTAAAGCCTATGGAGAAAAGAAACCTCGATCAAAATCAAATCCACAACAAAAAAATTAAATAATGCAATTTTTTTATTCCAAATCGAAAAAATACTAAAACTTAAAAAGATGAAAAAACAATTATTATTAATTGCGCTGCTGTTTGTAGCGTAAGTGAGCTGGGCGCAAATAACTCGATATGTGCCGGTATCTTACGGAAATCCAGGATATTCTTCTATTCAGGCTGCAGTTTCAGCCTCATCAGACGGTGATAAGATCTCCATTGCTGATGGTATATACTTTTTAACCGCAACATTAAATTTAAACCACGAGCTAATCATTACTGGTCAAAGTGAAGCGGGAGTGAGAATTGATGCAACAGGAACCCCTGCTTCTTCCTGGGGAATCAATCCAAATAAATCAAATACAACCTTAAGCAATTTTACAATTCTCCCTAATAATGAAGGAGGATATCCAATTCATGTAGGAGATAATAATGTACCCAATGTCATTTCAAATGTCACATTAAGTCATATCAGCATAGATGGAGCAAAGAAAACTGCTTTCGATTTTAATGGTGTAGATAATCTGACCTTATCCTATCTAACTGCCACAAACTCTTCCTCAGGAAATGGAGTTCAGATAAGCGGGTGCAAAAATGTAACTGCAGAGCATATTACTACCGACGGCAATGCATGGGGCGGATTTGCGGTTTATGTAGGGAAAAATCCCCCTTCGGGTACAGGAAGAGGTTCAGACCAAGTAACTATTGATGGATATACTTCAAGTTTTGGAGAATATAATAAAATTTATAATCAGGATGAATCCGGTTATTATAACACAAATATTACAGTTAACGGTTTTGATTATTTAATCCAGAATCCAAGTTGGGTTGGCTATACCTTCTATCAGAATACTCAAGCTGCCGCATTACTATTTGCAGCGTATTTATCTCCTACTCAAAATTCCATTGTAAAGCAAATTTCTAATGGAGAATTCTGGGTTGGGCCCGGTATGACTATTTAGGCTGCGATTGATGCAGCATCGGATGGCGATGTGATTAATGTA
>Ga0102815_10002521_pt1 | contig 11110 bp, 8 predicted proteins | sample ColrivemetaGS759_FD_79113 | JGI IMG/M metagenome (GOLD analysis project Ga0102815, IMG submission 79113) | Estuarine microbial communities from the Columbia River estuary - Ebb tide ETM metaG S.759 | ecosystem: Environmental > Aquatic > Marine > Intertidal zone > Estuary | place: USA: Columbia...
CCAAAGAGGAAATGAAACTTGTCAACGAAACCCAAAAAATACTTGGTGACAAAACTATTCGAATAACTGCAACTGCTGTCAGAATTCCAACGGCAGGAGGACATAGTGAATCGATAAACGTAGAATTTAAAGAAGATTTTGACCTTTCAGGCGTGAGAAAACTTTTAAATAACACAGATGGTGTCACTGTGCAAGATAACCCAGGCGTAAACATTTACCCAATGCCAATATTTGCAAATGGCAAAGATGATGTTTTTGTTGGAAGAATTCGAAGAGATGAATCACAGCCTAACTCACTAAATATGTGGGTGGTAAGTGATAATCTAAGAAAAGGAGCTGCTACAAATGCCGTGCAAATTGCTGAATATTTAACAAATAAATTGCTTATTTCTTAATAAAATGACCTGTTATTATTAAATTTTTTTACAGATAACAGAGACTTTCCTGCATTACACCTAATTAATTTTACGACATATTTAGGTTTTATCTATATTCGTAATCCAAATTTATTGTAAATGTTTAATAATCGCACCTATCTCCTTAAAGTGTTGACACTATTGGTGACATTCGTAGTTTCGTGTTCTGATGACGACAACTATATTGGTATGGTGCCAGAACCTATTTCTCCTGTTGTTTTTAATAATGACAGCTTGCCCTACTCAAACCTCTCAACCTATAACTTTTTTGAGGGTGACATGTCCGATTTAAATCCTGTTTACGGGGTATTGCCATATGACCTGAATTCTAGTTTGTTCAGTGATTATGCTACAAAAAAACGTTTTGTTTGGATGCCTAAAGATTCGTCGGCAACTTATATCAATGATTATACGTCTTTTGACTTTCCAATTGGCACAATACTCATCAAAAATTTTTTCTATGACGATGTGCTCCCAAATATGGATACAAAACTTATTGAAACAAGGCTGATGATTAAGCAAAAAGAAGATTGGACATTTGCAAATTATGAATGGAATGACGCTCAAACAGAAGCTGTTTTTACCAGTGATAATAAATTTGTAGCTTTTGATTGGTTATACAAAGGAGAGTCAAAAAGTGTCAATTATAAAATACCTGGTATTTCTGAATGTTTTACATGCCATAATAAATATGGAACTCCTTTACCAATAGGTCCAAAACCTCAAAATATTAACAGGAATTACACTTACGATGACGGTCCAAAAAATCAATTAGCAAAGTGGGTAGAACAAGGTTATCTTAAAGACAATATTCCAACCTTTATAAACTCATTAGTCTCGTGGAGTGATGAGATGCAACCTCTAGATTTAAGAATTAGATCCTACTTCGATATTAATTGCGCACATTGTCACTCTGACGAAAGTTACTGCGAATATGCTCCTATGCGTTTTGCCTTTAACGAAACGGAAGATCTATCAAATTTAGGTGTCTGTGTAGAATCAATATTCTACATAAATCCAGACATGTCTTACGTTGTAAAACCTCAGGATATTGATAATTCAGCACTGTATTATCGATTGAATTCTGATCAAGATCAATACAAAATGCCGTTAATTGGTAGAACCCTAAAACATGAAGAAGGTGTCAAACTGATTGAAGAATGGATTAACTCATTAAACACAGATTGTGATTAAAACTATAAATATAAACCCAGATATTATGGAAAAAAAATTACTAATTATAATTGCCTTTGGAATACTTCCAATTATTTCATTAGCCCAAATTAGCTCAAATTCTTGTACTGACGCTGAAACAGCAACATCCATTGTTGGTAATATTGTTTACACGGTAGATGGGTTTGATGGCACCGCTGTATCAACATCCTGTTCAACAACAGGAATTGGAACTCATGGTGAATGGTACAAATACACACCTATGTCAGATATGTATATTTATATCACATCTGAGTTATCTCAAAATTTCAATGTTGATGGTGGTAGCACTTCACATGATACCTCGGTGCATGTCTTTACAGGAACATGCAGTAATTTATCTTGTATTGCTGGTGATGATGATAGTGGCTATCAAGATACTTCAAGAACTGGCTTTAGTGTCGCAGCTAATGAAACCTATTATATAGCTTGGGATAATATCTGGGATAGCGCATCCTTTGATTTTAAAATTGTAGAAATTAATACAGATCTTATGATTACCTTCACAAATAGCACTATCAACGCTCCAGGGTTAGATCGAGGTGTTGTAGACATGAACGGAGATCATCTTGATGATATTGTTTCTATAAATAGCACGAACATTACCATTAACGAACAACAGCCCAACGGCACATTTTCAAGTACAATGTATAGTACTGACGGTATTTATAGCGCAAGCTGGAGTATGGCTGCTGCGGATTACGACCGAAACGGTTACACAGATCTTGTTTATGGAAACAGTTCAGGAGCGCATGTCCTAAAGGCGAATTCAGATGGAACGGCTTATTCTGTTGCTGCCACAAGTCACAGTGTGTTCACTCAACGCACAAATTTTGTGGATTTTGATAATAATGGTGATCTGGATATTTTTATCTGTGATGATGTTGCGCCAAACGAATACTTTATCAATGACGGAACGGATTTAATACTTTGGGAAGGTGATGATCCCAGTGCGCCTATTGCTGAAGGATTAGGTCTTTATCCATCAGGGGGTAATTATGGATCCATATGGATTGATTACGATAACGATGGCGATGCTGATTTGTTTATTGCTAAATGCGGTGGTGAACCAGCACGTCGACAAAATGAATTATTTAAAAATAACGGTGGCTTATCATTTTCAGATGTAAGTGTCAACACAGGAATGGATAAGGTTCTATCAACATGGTCGTCAGCTTGGGCAGACTTTGATAATGATGGTGACATGGATTGTTTTGTGGGATCTTCAGTAAGCAATGAACCGCATATCTTCATGAACAACCGCCTAGAAGTCCCTCTTGACGGAAATGGAAACCCCATTGATGGTGGCTCTTTATTTGAAGATACAACTTCAACAGTTTTGCCGGAAGGGTTTTACTCTTTTGGACATGAAAATGTCCCTTATGACTTCAACAATGATGGTTATGTCGATATTTTCTCAAATGGGAATATGCTCATTAATAAAGGAGATGGAACATTTGTTGTTTACTCTTACAACACTTCTAATCCAGATTATGAGCCAAGAGAAGGGGCTGTTGGCGATCTAAATAATGATGGCTTTCTTGATATTTTTGATAGTGGTAGAATTAAATATAATGACCTCAATAACGACAATAATGATAGAAATTGGTTGAAAATAGCCTTATCAGGAACAAGTAGTAATATTAACGGAATTGGAGCAAGAATTGTAGTAAGCAGTCCTAGTTTTAATAGCAATGCTACTAACAAATCACAAATACGTGATGTTAGAAGCGCAGAGGGGTTTGCTTATATGAGCTCCTTAAATGCACATTTTGGTCTTGGCACCGACACCTCTGCAGATTCCGTAACCATATACTGGCCTTCCGGGACTGTTGATGTCATCGTCAATCCAGCGATTAATCAAACATTAGTGGTAACAGAGGGTGAAACCTTAGGCTTACCATCTACCGCCTCAGATGACTTGATATTATTTCCTAATCCAACAAGACAATTTTTAAACGTTAATGTGATCATTACTGGATCTGAACGCGCTATTTATACTGTGTTTGACATCACAGGGCGCCGCGTTTTAAATAATCGATTACTTTCTAATACGATTGATGTCTCAATGCTCAGTTCAGGTAATTATATTCTTAGAATTATCAACAATGGTAAAATAAACACTCAAAAATTTATTAAACAATAATTATTAATTATTTGGTCAAAATTAAAATTCGCTTCTATGAAGCGAATTTTTTAATGTTACTCTTCAAGAATGCTCAAAGTAACCAACATATCCTTTAGTTATAAAAAATTATTGGTACTTGACAATATCTCATTTCAAGTAAACAAAGGAGAACACCTATCTGTTATAGGTCAAAGTGGTTCTGGGAAAAGCACCTTATTAAAACTTCTATACGGAGTGTACGATTTAAATAAAGGTGGCATATCTTGGAACAATCAGGCTGTAAAAGGGCCAAAACACAATTTAATTACTGATCCTGAATTCATGAAATATGTCTCTCAAGAATTTAATTTAATGCCCTTTATTACAATTCAAGAGTCTATTGGCATGTACCTTTCAAACTTCTTTGTCACTAAAAAAAATCAACGTATTGAAGAACTTCTAAAAATTGTTGACCTACAAAACTATGCTCACACAAAAATAAAAGAGTTAAGTGGCGGACAAAAACAACGCGTTGCTCTTGCAAGGGCTATTGCTTTAGAGCCAGAGATTATCTTACTTGACGAACCATTTAGTCATATTGATAATTTTAAAAAGAACTCTTTACGGCGAAGCTTTTTTAGGCACCTAAAAAAGAAAGGGATCACTTGTATTGTGGCGACTCATGATAAAAATGACGTTTTAGGTTTTGCTGAAAAGGTTCTTGTTCTTCAGGAAGCTCAGATAATGAGACAAGGAACACCTCAAAATTTATTTGAATATCCAAAACATCCTTTAGTCGCTTCTTTTTTTGGCGAATACAATATTATTAAACCTCATGGTGTTGTCTATGCAAATCAACTTAAGATTCTTGAAACGTCTAATTTAAAAGCAATTGTTATAGACTCTTATTTTAAGGGGGATTATTGGTTAATTGAAGCTGATTACGACTCAAATAAAATATATTTAGAGCATATAACAACTATCGATAAAGGACAGCTTATTTACTTTGAAATTCTACCGGTCAAACGTTTTTAAAAGCGCTGGCAAATAGATAAGATCTGTTATTAAAGCTGCTGCCACGGATACAGCGCATAACAAACCAAAATCCCTAACAGAAGGAACAGCGCTTGACGCAATAATTAAAAATCCTGCAACCAAAGCAATTGTTGTTGAAAAAAGCGCATTTCCAGTATACTTCACAGCTAAATTGACTCTCGATTTTGGAGAACTCTTAATCGTTCCATGTTTTTTATATTGATAAACTAAATGGATGGTATCATCCATCGCAATACCAAGCATTATCGGAGTAATCATTGCCGTTGTGACACCTAACGGGATGTCTAATAAAGTCATGAGTATTGCCAATATAGATAATGGTAAAACATTAGGAATTAATACTAAGCAGGTTGTTCTGAAATTTTTAATAAAAATCCATAAACACAAAAACGCAACAAAAAAGGCGGCAAAAAAAGATTTAAATTGAGTTTCTAAAATAAAATTATTTAATTGAGCGAACACCACAGCAAATCCATTGATTTTTAGTGCATACTCATCGGTATTAAAAGATGATTTAAAGTCTCGCTTAATATCGCTTATCACTTGCTCTAATTCAGAAGTGGTCATTTCTGGCAAACTTAACGTAAAACTAGCAGTCGAAAGGTCTTCTGAAAATAGCTTGAAAAAAGAATTGTTAAGCTCAAACGAATCAAAAGTCTCTTTAATTTTTTGACTTGACACATTAGATTGAAATAATACAGGAGATCGTTTTTCTAAAAAATTTTTAATATTGACAATCGAAACAGGCGCATTAATAAACGTATTTTCATCTAGCTTGTTTTGAAAATTTTGAAGTTTTTTAAATGTCTTGCTACTTAAAATACTCGAATGATCTTCGGTTGCAATATTAAGTTGTAATCGTGAACTTCCTTTAAGTTTACTCTCAATATGTCGCAATTCTTGTTTTTCCTTGCCTTCGGCCAACAGATCTAAAGAATGGGTGTCTACTTCTACTTGAAAGACTGCAAAAATTCCCACAACAAGTAGCCCTGTAAAAAATAAAATGATTTGTATACTGTACCTTTCTGTAACACCGTTTAACCAGGTTATTATAACCGATTGATTAATATTGTTATGAGTTACAGAGGAGGGCTTTTTATCAAATTTAACAGCCATAAAGCTAAAGCCAATTATCACAATAACGTAAACCAATATAAAGCTTAAGACCAGTCCTGTACAGGTAAAAATACCCATATTTTTAAATGCTGGTAGAGGTGAAAGGTATAGCGCAAAATACCCCACAAAGGTTGTTAAGGTCGTGTAAAAACACGGCGTTAAACTATTTTTTATTGAAAGGCTTAATAACTCAATTTTAGACAATGACTTTTGTAAAAGCCCCTCTTTGTGATAAATGTTAATAATGTGTACGGCATCACTCACGCTATAGACCATTAGAATTGTTGGAATAAGCATAGAAATCATGTTTAGGGCGGCTCCCATAGATGTCATTAAGCCAAACAGTAAGCTCACTGGCACGGCAACAGATAAAAGAGCTATAAAAAGATATCGTTTATCTGGCAGCAAAAACAACAGCATAATTGTCATAATTAATACTGTTAACAGTCCAAAAGTTAAACTTTCTTTATAAATACCTTTACTATAAGCCTCATTTAAAACAGGAGGGCCTGTTAAATAGTACTTAGAATAATGGCTTTCAATAACTTTACGAATATCGTTAGCAATGTTACGACGTTCCTCCTCTATTGAAGGAGTTGGGTTCAGTTGGATATAAAAAAATTGATTTTTAAAATCTTCTGTAACCAACTGAGATGTAATATTTGGTAGTTTTGAAAAAAGCGCTCTTAAGCCCCTATTGCTACGAGATTTATTGTACAAATTATCTAAACGAATATGTTTATTTATAAGTATTGGGTACTGTGCTCTTGCCAAGCTGTAACTCGTATTGACAAAGGGTAGGGCATCAATTCTTTGGTGCAAATCGTTAAGGACACTCATTTCTGAATCACCGACAGCATCAGGAACTGGAAACATGGCAATAAATATTTCATCAGAGCCATAGTTTTTCTGAAAATCTATGTAAGCCTTATAGCTGGGGTCGTCTTCAAGAAACCAAATAGAAAGCGAATTATCAATGCGAAGATTATTAAAAGTGCTGTAAACAGATAGTAACATCAACAAACTAATGATTGTGATAATTCCAAATCTTAGTTTAATAATTAATCTTACCGCAGCTTTAAGTTGGTTCATAAATTTGTCGTGTAGAAAATCATACATTAACATTAATTAGTATGCTCATGAAAAACATCAACTGTTACAGTTTTACCCATTATTAAACTTCCCCCGCCAATATTAAATTTCTTCCTATTAATCAAAAAATGAGAAGAGATTTGAAGGGTGTTTTTAACTTTTTTGACCATAACAGGAATATACTTTACAACCCTATAATCTTTTATTTGAATTTCAACACGAACATCATAACGGTTAGCATCGATCTGTTTTATTTGAGTACTGTTTAGAGTAATATTTAAATGTTTTTCCGCTTGGAAATAAGCGTCACCAAGCAGGTGTCTGTCTCGGCTTTTTATACCCGTATTTATTGACTTTGAACTAATAGAGCTGTAAATGCTGTCAAGTTTAGAGTTGTTGTCAAAATAGGCATAAATATAAAAGTCATCAAAAGAGCCGGTAACATTAATTCCTAAATTTTTAATTGAAAATTCAATCTTACTCACCTGAGCTGGTATCTTAATCGATACAAAAACTAAAGTCAAAAAAACTAGGATACGACGCATTACTAAAAATTTATAGTAAAGCTACGATGCAAATAAACCTTGTAAAACAGATATAACTTTTTTCTAGGAAATTTTAAGAATTTTAATCTTTTGATTATTGTAAAAAACCGTCTCATCAACAGCTTTTGACATAAGCGCTTGCCCAACAGGAGATATCGGTGAAATTGCATATGCTCTAATTTTATCAACCTTCAATTCTCCCATGCTTACCGAAATAAAATAATTCGCTTGGGTAGTATAAACAAGACTTCCTAAAACAACTCTTGATGTTTGCGCCTCCAGGTTTATTTTATTAAAAACTTGAAGCTGGTTGTTAATAATAGCTAATTGATGGCCAAGCTTTTCTCGTTCTAAGTGTAACATTGCTCTACCGGTTTCATGCTTATCACCTACAGTGCTCTTGGTTTCAGACTCAAGGTTGTTATAAATATCATTCATACTTTTTTCTACAACACGAAGACGGTTCTGTAACCAAAATTGACATTTAGCGTATAATTGTTGCTTTATCTTCACGCTAATAAATCTGCTAAATCCCGTCCAACTGCACTTCCTATTGCTACTCCCATGCCACCAAGGCGAACGCCACAATAAACATTATTACTTAGCTGCTTTAAGACAGGTTTTTTCTGTTTACCAACACCCATTATCCCAGACCATCGATACTCAATTTCAAAATTTTGATGAGGTAAAATGATACGTTTTAATACATCTTCAAGATGGTCTTGTATTAGTGCTGATCGACCAAATGACGTCGTTTCTTCTCCCTTAAAATCTAAATTTCTACCCCCTCCTAATAAAATCCTATTATTAATATTCCTAAAATAATAATACCCTTTATCTAAATGAAATGTTCCTTTAATGCTAAGTTTGCTTATTGGCTTTGTAATAATTACTTGTGCACGCGCGGGGGTCACAATATCCTTTATAAATTGAGAAGCAAATCCATTTGTTGCTATAAACACCTTTCTTGTTTTAAATTCAAAATTCTTGGTCTTTATACATACCCCTTCAGAGGTTTCGGTAAATGACTCAACTGAACAATTATTTAGAATATTAATTCGAAGATTTGAAGCCTTGTCTATTAAAGCTTGCATCATTTTTCCCGTATTTATTTGTCCTTCAAACTTATTGAAGCTGATTTTTTTCTTTATTTTATGAAATCCAAAGGTATTCTCCTTTATTGAAAAAACAGATTCTTTAAACACCGGAAACACTAATTTATTAATGGTTTCTTGTTGCTCTAAACAACTTGAGTAGAGAAGGTTGTCGCTATCGTTAAAGACCTCGTATCCCCCAAATTGTCTGTAATCAATAGTTTTATCTCCAAGGGTTTTTCTAAGTAACTGCAACCCTGTAACTCGCTGCTTAATTAACTCTATAGTTTCTTGCCTAGAATGTGTCTTTAAATCATCTATAATCTCACTAAGGCTACCAAAACACGCAAACCCAGCGTTTTTTGTGCTTGCACCTTGTGGTAACATTCCTTTCTCTAAAATCAGAATTTTAGCTGACGGAAACCGATGCCTTAACTGTATTGCACAACTAATACCTACAATGCCACTTCCAATGATGGTAAAATCTACATTAGCTAACCAAGTTTTTATCTCCCAATATGATAAATTCATATGATACTTATTTCTTAACAAAAAATCCAAGCTATGCTTGGATTTTTCACTCTTATTCTTAACCTCTTGGTAACATTTTAAAGTCCTCCATGAATTTTGTTGTGTAATTCCCTGCTAAGTAATCAGGATGCTCCATCAATTGCCTATGAAATGGAATGGTTGTTTTTACTCCTTCTATAACAAACTCATCCAAAGCTCTCTTCATTTTATTAATAGCCTCTTCACGTGTTTGAGCAGTCGTTATAAGTTTTGCGATCATAGAGTCATAGTTTGGAGGAATACTGTATCCTGCATAAACGTGAGTGTCTAGACGAACACCATGGCCTCCTGGAGCGTGTAACGTTTCTATTTTACCTGGAGACGGCCGAAAATTGTTAAAAGGGTCTTCTGCGTTAATTCTACATTCGATTGAATGTAAATTTGGTGTGTAATTTTTACCCGTGATTGGCACTCCGGCAGCTACCATTATTTGTTCTCTAATCAAATCAAAATCAATCACTTGTTCAGTAATTGGATGCTCTACCTGTATCCGAGTATTCATTTCCATAAAATAAAAATTTCGGTGCTTATCTACTAAAAACTCAACAGTTCCTGCTCCCTCATATTTAATGAACTCAGCTGCCTTCACAGCTGCTAATCCCATTTTATTTCTCAACTCATCTGTCATAAAAGGAGATGGTGTTTCTTCTGTTAATTTTTGATGACGTCGTTGAACAGAACAATCTCTCTCGGATAAATGACATGCTTTACCTGTCGAATCTCCTACAATTTGTATTTCTATGTGACGCGGCTCCTCAATGAGCTTTTCCATATACATATCGTCATTACCAAATGCTGCTTTTGATTCTTGCCTCGCTGAATCCCATGCGTCTTTTAAATTATCTGGTTTCCAAACAGCTCGCATTCCCTTTCCTCCACCTCCTGCTGACGCTTTCAACATGACCGGATAACCAGTGTCTAAAGCCACTTTTTTGCACTCTAAAAACGTTTCAATAACACCATCGCTACCTGGGACACAGGGTACGCCTGCCAATTTCATTGTCGCTTTTGCATTTGCCTTATCTCCCATCTTATCAATCATCTCAGGAGAAGCGCCAATAAATTTTATATCATGCTCTGAACAAATTTTTGAAAATCTCGCGTTCTCTGATAAAAATCCGTATCCAGGATGAATTGCATCAGCATTAGTAATTTCAGCAGCAGCAATAATGTTTGATATTTTTAAATACGATTCACTACTTGCTGGAGGGCCTATACAGACAGCTTCGTCAGCAAATTTAACGTGCAAGCTTTCGGCATCAGCGGTAGAATACACTGCAACCGTTTTAACCCCCATTTCCTTACATGTTCTAATAACACGCAGCGCTATCTCGCCTCGATTTGCAACTAATATTTTTTTAAACATCATTTTAGTTTTAAAATTTCCATTCTGAAGTTTCAGAATTCATTCTTTATGATGGATCAACCAAAAATAAAGGTTGATCAAACTCAACAGGAGAAGAGTCGTCAATAAGTACTTTTATAATAGTTCCAGAAATTTCAGATTCAATTTCATTGAATAATTTCATCGCTTCGATAACACATAATACATCTCCTTCAGATATTATTTGTCCCACCTCAACAAACAAAGGTTTGTCCGGAGCTGGTTTTCTATAAAAAGTCCCAATAATTGGCGATTTTACAGTAATATATTTAGAGTCGTCTACCGAAGATTTTAGTGATGTTTCAACAGGTATTGCCGCTGGAGCTTGTGGCGCAACAGGGAGCGCTTGATGAGGTATGGGTTGTGAAACAGGCATTTGCTGAACAATTGTGGTCTCAGTATCAGATCCGGTTTTAATCGTGATTTTTACATCTTCCATTTCAAGTTTAACCTCACTTGCCCCAGACTTGGCTACAAATTTGATTAAGTTTTGAATTTCTTTTAAATCCATAATTTCG
>Ga0102815_10002528_pt1 | contig 11106 bp, 7 predicted proteins | sample ColrivemetaGS759_FD_79113 | JGI IMG/M metagenome (GOLD analysis project Ga0102815, IMG submission 79113) | Estuarine microbial communities from the Columbia River estuary - Ebb tide ETM metaG S.759 | ecosystem: Environmental > Aquatic > Marine > Intertidal zone > Estuary | place: USA: Columbia...
GATTAGTGCGCATCAGGCCATAGCGACCGACCAGATCGCCAAATGCGTCGGCGGTCTGTGCAGCGCGTAAATCTGCGGTAAATTCTTCAATGCTATCCAATGGTACATTGAACATGAAATTGGGGTAACTGCCGAGCAGGCCCGGATAAATGCTCAAGGTGTCCTGGCCCGGTTCACGCCGATCTGCCTCTGCAAACATAAAGGCCACATTGCTGTGCGCCTTGTTGCGGATAAGGGTATAGGCAAGCGCTGCGGATGATGCTGTGTCGCTGATCCGCAGGAAGGCCACGTCGGGCAGGTAGGCGATGAAGCCCATGCCTTCACTGGTGGCCGGCAGGGATGCGATGGTTTGCAGGCTGGTCTCCACCCGGCGGCGATCGGCGCTTGCGTCCTGGCTGTAGCAGGGGGCTTTGGCGCAGCGATTGATCGCATCCGGCAGGCCGGCGTGGCCAGGTAAACGCTGGCTGGTCATTCGAATAAACTCGGCTTTAGGGTCGTCGCCGCTGTAGGCGATATTCACCGGGGCATCTTCGTTAACAATCTGGTAATGACTCGACATCTTCCATTCAGCCAGTTCCCCCCGGTACCAGGAGTCCCTCATGGGGGTGCGGACGTCGGGTGGCATAAAGTGCAGGAAGTTGTTTTCCCCGTTGGCGCGCATCAGGTCGAAGTACAGCCGGGTTTCTGCCTGCGTTGCCACACTGCCGAACACATTGAAGTTGACTACCAGCAGGTAGAATGTGCGCTCGAACATCGGGTAGTCCATTACCCAGACGGTCTTGGGGTCAGCCCCTACAAAGCCTTTGGCAACCATGGCGTTGTCAAAATTGCGAAATACCGTCAGCGCGGCGTTGTCATTGCTGCCATCCCCATACCAGATGTCGTCCAGGGAACGACCTTGAGGCTCTGCTGCCAGATAGTACAGCCCTCGCAGGAGGTTGTACTTGTCCATCTCCTTGAGGCGAGCCTTCCAGTCTCTCATCATGGCCACCAGGCCCTCCTGCTGGGGTACCAGCGCAAGGTGTGGCTCGATGGCGGCCAGGTACTCGGCGTTGGTGACCGAGAGGTCGGACTTGGGGTCCTGGAACAATACAAAGAACTGGTCTTCGATCACGTTAGTGGCAATTTGCCCGGCGCAGACCGGGCCGCGGATAAAACTCGCCACGAAGTAGTGGGCGTTGTCGAGCATGAACTGGTAGCGTGCGCCCGCGGGAATAGCCTGGAATGCCGCGACCGGGTTGGTGGCGATCGCGGGGGAGTAATCCGGTAGTTCACTCACACTCCAGTCACTATCCAGGAACAATGCCTGGAATCGATCCATGCGGGTCCGGCCCAGGGCGTAGGCCAGGTGAGCTTTGTGCACCAGGGTAGAGCGGACCTGGCTCAGGCGATAGTAAAAAGGCTTGCCCGGGTCATCGTTGGGCCGCAGTGAGGCGATAATCTCTACCGGCTTGCCCGGGGGTGTGCTGGAGCGAACCCACTCGAAATAATTGCCGGTGTCGAGCTCGTCAAAGTACAGGTGAGCCGGTTGCAGGTGTTCATACAGGTAGCGGGCCACCAGTTGGTTGCGCAGCGGCTGGCGGTTGAAAAACGTTTCCCAGCGGTCTATCTGGAGCTGTTCCTGGGCCGCTACAGGCGGTGTAGGGTCGTCGGTGAGTGCGCCTTCGAAAATCCATTCGCGCAGGGTCTGGTATTCCCCGTCACTGAGTCCGGTGATGGCCAGCGGCATGCCTTGCTGGGGATTTTCCTTGGCATAATCGGCGAACTCCTGAGGCGATGGGCAGCTGGTTTCCCGCGCCAGCCCGAAGTTGATATGTGCAGGCACCGGGCTGTTGGCTGCCAGCGGGTTGTTCCTGCCCAGTTCAATCATTTTGAACAGGGTCGAGTTATCCAGGTTGTTTTGGAGTGAGCCACCGCGATCATTCAGCGCAGAGAAAAACCCCTTTGCGCGCCACTGGGCCTGGCCGTGGGCGTCGACAAACAGGCGGGTGGGCTGGGCGTCATCGAGGCGTCCGCCGTCATATACCGCTTGCTTGGTAGCACCGCGCAGCAGACCTTCGGGTGAAGAGAGTTTTAACTGGCAGGGTGCGTCATAGCAGGCATGGCAGGCGATGCACTTCTGGTCGAGAATCGGCTTGATATCCCGGGTGTAGGAATAGGTCTGCTGTTTTGCGATGGCAGGTTCTATCGCCTGCTCAGTTACGGTGCCGGAGCGCGAGCAGCTGGCTATTGTAATGACGCAGGCGAGGATCAACAGGGTACGGGTGAAACCGGCAGACATGAGTGACTCCAGTGGCATGGTGCGTGGCAGGGAGGATGACAGTTTGCAGCCAGTATTCTTCCTGCATTCATCACCAGGTGCAAGCCTGGGCACCGGGAATTGCTGGCGACGCCTGTGCCCGAATCTCAGCTCGCGACCAGGTGACTGTCGATAACCGTCAGGAACTCGTTGCCGTATTTATCCAGCTTGCGCTCGCCCACGCCGGTAATGCCGCCGAACTGGGCGAGGCTGCGGGGCAGGGTAATGCACATTTCCTGCAAAGTGCGATCATGGAAAATGACATAGGGCGGCACTCCCTGTTCCTCGGCCAATTGGCGCCGCCGCTCGCGCAGGGCCTCCCACAAAGCCACATCAATGTCGGCAGGCAGGCGGGTCTTGGTCTGTTGTTTGGCTGCCTTGCTGGTCGGCTGGTCCTTGCGTAACTGTATCTGCTCCTCGCCGCGCAGTAGCTCGCGACACTTTTCTTCCAGGCGCAGCGCGCCAAAACGCTCGAGATCTACGCTCAGGTAGGCCCTAGCCACCAACTGGCGAAAGACTGAACGCCACTGGTTGTTATCCAGCGCCTTGCCAACCCCGTAAGTGGGTAGCTGGTGATGATCAAACTGGAATATTTTGTCACCGCTGGATCCGCGCAGCACATCGATCAGGTGATTAACGCCAAACCGTTGCCCAGTGCGATAGACCACGCTCAATGCCATTCTTGCTGCCTCGGTGCCATCCCAGGTGTCAACCGGCTCCAGGCAGGTATCACAATTGCCGCAGGGCTCGGGCAAAGTCTCCCCAAAGTAGTTCAGCAATACCTGGCGGCGACAGCTGGTGATCTCGCACAGGCCCAGCATGGCGTTTAGCCGGTGTTGCTCCGCTCGCTTGTGCTCTTCACTGCCCTCGGAGGACGCCATCATCTGCCGCAACTTGATGACATCCTGCAGACCGTAAATCATCCAGGCATCGGCGGCTTCGCCATCTCGCCCGGCCCGCCCGGTCTCCTGGTAATAGGCTTCCACCGTTTTGGGCATATCCAGGTGTGCGACGAAACGTACATCGGGTTTATCGATACCCATGCCAAAAGCAATGGTAGCGACAATGATCACACTCTCTTCGCGCAGGAACCGGGCCTGGTGATCTGCGCGGATCCGACTGTCCAGGCCGGCGTGATAGGGCAGGGCGTTAAAGCCCTGCTCCTGTAACCAGTAGGCGATATCCTCAGTCTTGTTGCGTGACAGGCAGTAAATAATGCCGGCGTCATCGGGGTGCTCGTCTTTGAGGAAGCGCAGTAATTGCTGTTTGGCGTTGTGCTTGAGGGTGATTCGGTAGCGAATATTGGGGCGATCAAAACCAGCGATGAATTTGGCGGCATCCGCAAGATCCAGGCGGGTGATAATTTCCTGGCGGGTACGCTCGTCCGCGGTGGCGGTCAGGGCGATGCGCGGGATGTCCGCAAAGCGTTGGTGCAGCAGGCTTAACTGCAGGTAATCGGCCCGGAAGTCATGCCCCCACTGGGACACGCAATGGGCCTCGTCGATCGCGAACAGGCTGATCGGCGAGCGCTCAAGCAGGGACAGGCAATGTTCCTGGGTCAGTCGTTCGGGGGCCAGGTACAGCAGGTCAAGTTCACCGGCGAGCAGGCTGCGCTCGATCTCCCCGGTGGTGGTGGCATCCAGCGTCGAGTTGAGGAAACTGGCCCGCACGCCTAGCTGGCGCAGGGCACTCACCTGGTCCTGCATCAGGGCGATCAGGGGAGAAATCACGATCCCACAGCCATCGCGGGCCAGGGCGGGGATCTGGTAACACAGGGATTTGCCGCCGCCGGTCGGCATCAACACCAGGGCATCGCCACCGGCAATCACCGTGGCAATGATTTCGTCCTGGGGTGCCCGAAAGGATTCGTAACCGAAAACAGTCTGCAGAATGTGGTGGGGGTCGCTCATCGGGCGGCAGTATACCTTATCCACGACAACTTCCCCGCCATCAAAAAGCGGCGTCGCCAGTCGGGCGCTATCGGTTACACTCCTGCACTGGAAAATACTGGAGCGGCGGGGATATGTGGAGTTGTCCGCATTGCAGTGAGCAGTTGCAATTGACTGAGGCCGGCAGCGGCTGGGCCTGCATCAATGGCCACCAGTTTGACCGGGCCAGGGAGGGCTACGTCAATCTGTTGCCCGCCAGTGCCAGGCACAGCCGTAAGCCCGGTGATAGCGATGCCATGATCGCCGCCCGCAGGCGGATTCACGATGCCGGGCTCTATCAGCGCCTGGCAGCCACGATCGGGGAGATGCTCCAACCGCTGGAGTCAGTGGCCAACATGCTCGACCTGGGCTGTGGTGAGGGCTACTACGGCGACGCCCTCCAGGCCGCCCATCCCCGGGCGCAACTGCACGGCGTCGATATTTCCCGGGCCGCAATCCGGCTGGCGGCAAAACGCCACCGGCATGCATTATTTGCGGTGGCCAGCTCATTTCAGCTGCCGCTTCCGATGGCCAGCCAGGATATTGTGTTGCGGGTATTCGCCCCAGCGGATGACTCCCAGTTGCTGCGAGTGCTGGCGCCGGGAAGTGCCTACCTGGAGGTCGGTCCGGCAGGGGAACACTTGTGGGAGTTGCGGGAGCGCTTGTACCAACAGCCGCGTCCGCACGCCGAGTCCCGTCGTGTAATAGCGGGGCTGGAACTCGAGAGCGAGCAGGAGCTCAGCTATCGCTTGGATATCGACCGCCAGCTGCTCACAGACCTGGTGGCGATGACCCCATTCGCGCATCGTGGGCACCGGGAGAAACGTGACAGTCTGCTGGCAATTGACCAGTTGTCCTTGCAAATGGCGTTTGTGCTCAGGCTGTTCCGGAAGGGGTAATGGAGGCGGGATAGTTTTGGCTGACAGGAGCTGCAGGGGTGTGTCCCGGAAGGTGCCCATGACTACGCAGGAGCGGGCCTGCACGTCGCCTATCTGGTACACACCTGCAAACCAGTTATTGTCCAGCCAGGTAGCGCACCAGGGCGCGGCGGCCCGACTCGGGGAGGAACTTGTCCAGGATGCTCCAAAGCCGGGCGGATGTACCGAGTATGTAGCTCACCCGCCTTCCATCCACCGCGTTCTGGATAGACTCGGCCACCTGCTCGGGCTCCATGTTGATGCCCAGCTTGTCGATCGTGGTGGGATCCAGCTGGTGGCCCATAGCGGTATTGATCGCCGGCGGCTTGACACAGGTCACCCTGATATCGTGGGGCGCCCACTCTATGTTGAGGGCTGCGGTCAGGCCATCAATGTAATATTTGGAGGCACTGTAGACGGCCAGCAGGGGCACCGCGTGAACGCTGGATACGGAGCACAGGTTAACCAGGGTTGAGCCGGGGGTTTGCTTCAGTAGCCCAAAAGCGGCCTGGGCGACGTGGGTCGCGCCCCTGATGTTCACATCCACGATAAGGTCGTGGGCTTTGGGGGCGATCTCCTCAAACTTCCCTGCGCTCAGTACACCGGCGTTATTGACTAACACATCCAGGCGTCCATTGGTGTTGTCGGAAAAATGTTGCAGCGCATTGTCTATGGAATCGCGCTGGGTCACGTCACAGTAGCAGGCGCAGGCATGCTGGAAATCGCCTGAACCCAGCAGCCCGTCCAATGCCTCACTATTGATGTCATAAAGGCCTACAAACCAGCCCTGTGACGCGAAGCGCCTCGCGGTTGCCAGGCCAATACCGTGGGCCGCGCCGGTGATGAACACTGTTTTCATAATCGGCTACTCGCATTATTGGTGATATCCCGACAAGGAGCGGTGGTTCCAATTTTCCCAGCAAAGTCCTGGCTAATCGTGTATAGTATGCGGCTTTTCAACGTTAAAGGGGTTCTATTTATGGCGCGTAAACCGACGCGAGCACCGGCCAAGAAGAAGCAGCCGGCAGCGGTAGAAACATCAGCATCGATCGAAGAACAGACCAAGCTCTTCCTCAAATCCGGTAACAAGATCGACGTGATCAAGTCCGGGATCAGTGGCCAGCCAACCATGGCGGTTAACAAGCATATCAAGCTCGGTAACAAGAAAGCGGCCAGCTAGTTCCAGCACATCGCTCCGGCTTTCGGCCGGGGCAACTTCGTCTCTCCACCTCCAAAAATCAGTCAATTCCCAGCACCTCTCTGGCAAATACCAGTGCGGCTGCGGAGTCCACTCTTGAGCTGTAGGCTTCCAGGAATAGTTTGCCCACCACTTTACCCCGCGGGTCGACCACGATCATTCCCGGGTAGGGGATGCCGTACTGGAAATCTCCTTGCTGGTATTGGGTGTTGAGGATGCCCAGGGTTTTGAAGCTCAGCCCGTCGATGTCCGAAAGTACGGGAATCGTGATGCCGAATTTATCAATGAAGGCCTGCTGCAGTAGCGGGTCATCGTAGGTAATTACCACCATGCCAATACCCGATGCTGTGAATGCGGCCTGGTTCTGTTGGAGCTGGATCAGCTGGCGCATGCAATAGGGGCACCAGTCGAGGGAGCGGCTGGCAATAAACACGGTGCCATTACTGCCGGCAAAGGGAGTGATCAGCCTCAACTCCTCCCCTCGATAGCGGGCGCGTATCCCGGGGAACTGCGATCCCAGGGCTGGGCCAGGGTCGAAGCTGTCTGTGTCCGCGGCGACAAACATGTCCTGGGTCAGCCTGGCATAGAGCGCATTTTTCAGGGGCTCACGAAACAGGTAGACGCAGGCGCCAGCCGTCAACAGAGCGATCAGTGAAATTTTTAGAATGTTTTTCAATGAAGCGCCTTTTATAAACTAAGATCAGATCCGGTGGTATCGCCTGACTGGATTACCTGGGTGGATAGTAGCTTGGGCGAGTCGGAAATAGAACCTGCAGACAAGGCGGGTTTTAGCGCCGGTGTACTCGGCAAGCTGCAGTGCATTCAATGCGGCAATTCTGGCAGCATACACCAACGCGGGTAAAAGCCTCTCAATGCTTGTCCCGAAGCCCGCCTAACGCGTATCCTTCGTGCATGCTATTTACGAATCCCGGATACAAGCAATGATCGACCAGCTGCTCGTCGCGGGGCTATTTTTTGCCCTGCTGTTCAGCCTCATCTTTACCAACTGGTCGGCGACCTGGGTGTTTGTGGGGGCGATGCTGCTGTCCTATTTTCTCGGCCTGGTCGATACTGACGACGTATTGTCGAAGGCCTCCAATCCCGGGCTGATCACCCTGTTGTTACTGATGCTGGTATCGATCGGCCTGGAAAAACTGTCCTGGCTCACCCGCCTGTCCGGCACCCTGATCACGCCCAACTATGCAGCCAGTGTTATAAGGCTGGGCTCGGTAACCGCCTTCTTTTCCGCCTTCGTCAACAATACGGCAGTGGTGGCGACCCTCGCCCATACCGTGCGCAGCAATCGCCATCACCCGGCATCCAAGCTGCTACTGCCCCTGTCTTATGCGGCGATACTGGGGGGTACCATGACCCTGATCGGCACCTCCACGAACCTGATCGTCAGCAGTTTCCTGCAGGACGCTACCGGTCACGGCCTGGCGTTTTTCGATTTTCTGGTGGTGGGGGCTTCAGTTACCGGCCTGGGTCTGCTGGTCATCCTGGTCAGTTCGCGCTTCCTGCCCGCTGGCAGCATGGAACAGATAGACATCAATGAGTACCTGATAGAAGCCGAGGTGGAGGCTGAGTCCGGGCTGATTGGCAAGAGTATCCTGCAAAACGGCCTGCGTGATCTTGAGGACCTGTTCCTGGTGGAAATCGTTCGTGGCAGCCACCTTATTTCACCAGTGGCGCCCCATGAGTATATCGAGTCTGGCGACAAGCTGATTTTTTCCGGGGATATCAAGCAGGTCAATGCGCTCGAAACGGTTGACGGGTTGCGGCTGTTCGCCGTCGAAGAGGGTTTGCTGCGCGCCAACATGATGGAAGTGATCGTCATGCCCAATGCGACCATCGAGGGCAAGACGGTCAAGGAGAGCGGCTTCCGCTCTCTGTTTGACGCGGCGGTAGTGGGCATGCGCCGGGGCGGTAAGCGCCTGTCGGGCAAGCTGGGCAATATCACCATCCAGGCCGGCGATAACATGATGCTGGCGGTGGGCCCTGACTTTAATGAGCGCAAGAACCTCGACAAGAACTTCCTGGTGATCAATGAGTCCGTGGGTGAGATCAGGACCACGCCCTTCCAGAATTATTTTACGACTATCACCTTGCTGATCGTAATCGCGCTGGCCTCAATGGAACTTGTGCCGCTGATCAAGGGTGTCACTTTCCTGCTGATAAGTATGCTCGCCATCGGGGTGGTGCGTGGTTCGGAGCTGCGCCGCCGTTTTCCGTTCCAGTTATGGCTGATCATAGCCTCCGCGCTGACCCTGTCCCAGGCACTGAACAATTCTGGCCTGGTGTCCATCTTTTCCAATGCATTGCACGATAATCTGCATTCGCTGGGACCCTACGCGGCGCTGGCGGGTATTTATTTCGGCACCCTGCTGCTCACCGAAATCATGACTAATAATGCCGCCGCGGCGCTGATTTTCCCTATCGCCTTCGGCCTGGCGGAAAGCTATGGCCTCAGTTACATGCCGTTTGTGATGGCGGTGGCCTATGGTGCAAGTGCCAGTTTTCTGACGCCCTATGGTTATACCACCAACCTGATGGTGCAAAACCTCGGGGGGTACGAGTTGCGTGACTATGTCAGGGCGGGGCTGCCCCTATCCATATGCTACTCGGCAGTGGTGCTGGTGCTTATCCCGAGGCTGTTTCCCTTTTAGTACAGTGCCCTTGCCGGGCCGGACTGCTACAGGAGTTAGCGATGATTTCCATTCCCTCCATGATAGAACGCGCCGCCCGGCTCAATCCCACCGGGATGGCAACCTGGTACCGGGGTCGGGAATACAGCTGGAGCCAGACCCGGGAGCGGGTGGCGCGAGTGGCCGCGGCGCTGACCGGCTTTGGCCTGGAGGCCGGCGACAGGGTGGGGATTCTAAGCCTGAACAGCGACCGCTACTATGAATCGGTATTTGCGATTCCCTGGGCGGGCTATTGCCTGGTGCCATTGAACACCCGTTGGGCTTTGCCTGAGAACGCCTATGCCATAACCGATTCCGTCACCCGGGTGCTGCTGTTTGACGATGCGTTTACTGAGCAGGCCGAGGAACTGCTCGGCAGCGGGGCAGGCCTGGAAGCGGCGGTGTACATGGGGGAGGGTGAATGCCCGCCCTGGGCGCAATGCTATGAGACACTGCTGTCTGCGAGTGCCCCGATTCCGGCTTCGTCCCGGGGTGGCGACGATATGATGGGCATTTTCTACACCGGCGGTACCACGGGTTTTCCCAAGGGGGTAATGCAATCCCATCGGGCCATCTGGGCCAGCGCAATGGGCGGCCTGCCCGCATTTGAAATGACGCGCGATACGGTCTATCTGCATGTGGCACCGATGTTCCACATGGCGGACTTTTGCGGCTCCATGGGCGCGACGCTGCGCTGCGGGTCAAATGTCGTGCTGCAGTCATTCGATGCCGGGCAGGTGCTGGACATTATTCCCGAGCGCAGGATCAGCCACATCCTTATAGTGCCGGCCATGATCAAGATGGTGCTCAATCATCCGCAGGCGGCGGGTGCTGATGTATCCAGCCTCAAGGCCCTGCTTTACGGTGCCTCGCCCATGCCCGCCGCCACGCTTGAGCACTGTATGCAGATCTGGCCCAGCGTCGGGCTGGTGCAGGTCTACGGCCAGACCGAGTTGGCACCGATCGCCACCACCCTGTCAATTGCTGATCACCTGGCGGGCGGGGAGCGACTTAAATCTGCAGGGCAACCGACTGCCGTAACCGATATCCGCATAGTCGATGAGCAGGGCAATGACTGTCCCCCTGGCTGTTCCGGGGAAATTGCCGCTCGTGGCCCGCATGTCATGCTGGGTTATTGGAATAAGCCCGAGGAGACCGCCAGGGCCTTGCGCGATGGCTGGGTATTCACCGGGGACGCTGGCTACTTCGACAGCGACGGCTTCCTGTATATCGTTGACCGGGTCAAGGACATGGTGGTCACCGGTGGTGAGAATGTATTTACCACCGAGGTGGAGAACGCGCTGATGAGCCACACTGCTGTGCAGGATGTTGCGGTCATCGGCATTCCCCATGAGGAGTGGGGGGAGGCCGTGCATGCCATTGTGATCCTGCACACCGGCACCAGCGCCGACGCAGCGCAGCTGATCGCTTACTGTCGCGAACGCATCGCCGGTTACAAGTTACCCAAGAGTGTCGAGTTCAGGGATGAGCCCCTGCCCTTGTCCGGCGCCGGCAAGGTACTCAAGACCGAGCTGCGCAAACCCCACTGGGAAGGTCGTGAGCGGCAGGTGAACTAGCGCCAGTCCTGCGCGTAGAACTGGCTGTACCATTTGCGGAACTTGGCGAAGGGGCCATCGTTGTCGCAGAGCATGGGCTTGTCGAAGTATTTTTTGTGAGCCCAGATGATGCTGTCTTCACCCATCTGTTTGCAGATGTCTTTCACAATGGCATCGGCCACGCCGCCAACCGGGTCTTTGCCGTCGACTTTTTTCTGGATGAAGGCGTAGAAGGCACGGGAGTTTTCCTGGTCCACCGGGGTGATGTTGGCCATCAGCACCGTGTCACAAATCCCACTGAAGCGCACAGTCGCCTGGCCAGGGCCAGTGCTGTTGTTGGCGATAATGCCCACGATCTCGCCCCTGGGGGTCGCCATTTTGCTCACCAGCTTGCCTGAGCGGTGGACCCCGTCAAATTGCATAACCTCCGGGGTGGGAATGTTCTGGGTGCCGTGCACGTACAGGAAATGGGCCGGATCCACGGCGTTTTCCCCGATCTCCTGCATGTGGGTGTGGATATCCCA
>Ga0102815_10002535_pt1 | contig 11094 bp, 9 predicted proteins | sample ColrivemetaGS759_FD_79113 | JGI IMG/M metagenome (GOLD analysis project Ga0102815, IMG submission 79113) | Estuarine microbial communities from the Columbia River estuary - Ebb tide ETM metaG S.759 | ecosystem: Environmental > Aquatic > Marine > Intertidal zone > Estuary | place: USA: Columbia...
GGATAGAGAAATTGCTGAAGATATATTTCAAGACACATTTATTAAAGTTATAAACACCTTAAAAAGAGGTAGGTATAATGAGGAAGGTAAATTTTTACCTTGGGTTATGCGTATTGCGCATAATTTAGTAATTGATCATTTCAGAAGAAATAAAAGAATACCAACTTTTAGAAATACTGATGAGTTTGATATTTTTACAGTTATTAGTGACGAGGTTTTAAATGTAGAAAAACAACTAATTAAAGATCAGATTTTAAACGACATAAAAGGTTTAATTGTTGAGTTGCCTGAAGATCAAAAAGAAGTGTTGATAATGCGTATGTATAAAGACATGAGCTTTAAAGAAATTGCAGAAAACACAGATGTAAGTATTAACACAGCACTAGGAAGAATGCGTTATGCATTAATTAATTTAAGAAAGTTAATAGAAAAACATAATATTATTTTAGTGAACTAATACTAAATGTAATTTTTCGTCGTTACTTTAATATAAACCAGTAATATATGATGAAACTTTACACTAAAAAGCCTCTTTTACGAGAGCAACCAAGACCTGAAATAATTCAATATCTGTTAAATTATTCTAAACAAATGAGAGTAATTAAAACCAACAAAAACGACTATATTGAATTACATTTGAATTAATGTTCTTTAAGCCCATTTTTAACCAAAATGGGCTTTTTTTATTTTAAAATAGATTTTCTTCCAATTGTTTTTGTAATTATATCTTTTTCAATATTCCAACTTCTTGCGGGTGAATACTCGCGCCCATAAAATATAATTTGTAAATGTAATTTGTTCCATAATTCTTTTGGAAATAAGCGTTTTGCATCTTTTTCGGTTTGGGTAACATTTTTGCCATTACTTAAGCCCCATCTAAACATTAATCTGTGTATATGTGTATCAACAGGAAATGCAGGAACACCAAAAGCCTGACTCATTACAACACTAGCAGTTTTATGACCAACCGAAGGCAAGGCCTCTAAATCTTTAAAATTTTGAGGCACTTTACCCTGGTGTTTTTCAATTAGTATTTTTGACAAGCCATAAATTCCTTTAGATTTCATTGGAGATAAACCTACAGGTTTAATAATTTCTCTAATTTCTTCAACAGAAAGCTTTATCATATCATACGGATTGTCTGCTTTAGTAAATAAAATGGGAGTAATTTTATTTACACCAACATCAGTGCTTTGCGCCGACATTAAAACCGCAATTAGCAATGTGTACGGATCTTTATGGTCTAACGGAATGGGTACTTTAGGGTATAATTCTTCAAGGGTATTAATTACAAATTGAACTTTTTCTTTTTTTGTCATATAAGTAGTTGTAAAGCTGTAAAGTTAAAAGAAGTTTACTTGTATTTTGCTCATTTTAATAGATTTTACAAAGAACTTTTTAACTTTGAGCTTTTAAACTTTAAAAACTTTAAATATGACAACATTAAAAGTAGGAGATAAAGCACCAAATTTTGAAGCTCTTGATCAAGATGGAAAAACTATAAAATTGAAAGATTATTCGGGTAAAAAACTGGTTGTTTTCTTTTACCCTAAGGCTAGTACGCCTGGTTGTACAGTTGAAGCTTGCAATTTAAGGGATAATTATCAGTCTTTTTTAGCAAAAGGTTTTGATGTTTTAGGTGTTAGTGCAGATTCAGCTAAACGTCAACAAAATTTTATTAATAAAAATGAATTGCCTTTTCCATTATTAGCCGATGAAGATAAAACAGTAATTAATGCTTTTGGTGTTTGGGGGCCGAAGAAATTTATGGGACGAGAATATGATGGAATCCACCGAACAACTTTTGTAATTGATGAAAAAGGAATTATTGAAAATGTAATTACTAAAGTGAAAACAAAGGAACATACCAGTCAAATATTAGAGTAAATTATAAGTTTACTCAAACAATCCCAGTTGACCAGAATTATTTTGAGATAAAGCAGTTGCAACTAAATTACAGCTATAAGGGTATTTAAAATCCTCGTAATTTTCACCTTGTAACCAATGCTGTTCATCTTCCTTTTTTAAAATAACGGGCATTCGTTGTTTGGTGTTGTGAATTTCGCTCATTAATTCATTTGCCTGTGTTGTAATAATGGTATAAGAATTTAGTTTGGTATTATCAAAATTTGTCCATTGCGTGTATAAACCAGCAAAAGCAAACAGTGCTTCATTGGGTAGTGTAATTAAGTACTTTTCTTTCTTAGAACCGCTTTTGTTTCTCCATTGCCATTCATAAAAGCCATCAGCAATAATTAAACACCTATTTTGAACAACATCTTTAAAAGATTTTTTTTCATTCAAAGTTTCTATACGGGCATTTAAAGTATAATTCCGTATAGAATTATCTTGCGACCAACTTGGTATCAAGCCCCAATTGAATAATTGAATTTTAGTTGGATTTCCTTTAGTTATTACCGGTGTTTTAGGATAGTCAAAGGCACTACAAAACTCAATAGGATCGTACTCATTTAGTGCATCTATTGCAGCATTAAAACGCTCCATTAACTCCTCTTTTTGTTTCAGTATTCTTGTTTGGTAGCACATATTTAGACTTCTAATTTATTTAATTTTTTTTTAATTAATTCTTCCATTGAAATATTTATGTATTCTGATAAATGTATTAAAAAATCAATTGAAGGTACAGCTCTTTTATCTTCATAGGAACTTATTCTTGACCGCGATACTTTTCAATCTTCTGCAAGTTGTTCTTGAGATAAGTCTTTCAAAACCCGAATAAACTTTATGTTTTCTGATAAATAATTCAAAATGCTAATATTATGAGCAATCAATGATTGCATTTTGAGCTAATTTAGCAAAAAAATGATTTACATCTTATTTTAATTATTAACAATGTACTTAAATACACATACATATTATAGTTTACGATATGGTACAATTAAAACTGAAGAATTGCTGCAGCTAGCTTCAAAACTAGGTGTAAAGACAATGGCGTTAACGGATATTAACAGCACTTCTGCTAATTTAGATTTTGTGCGTTTGGCACCGAAATACTCAATAAAACCAGTGCTTGGCGTAGATTTTAGAAATGGAGTACAACAACAATTTATTTTATTAGCACGTTGTAATAATTCTTTACAACTCATAAATAAATATTTGTCAGACTTTTTACATTCTGAGAAAATACTGATTCCAAATAAGGCTAAAGATCTTCCAAATACCTATGTAATTTACCCTTTTCAAACTAAAGTTTTTAAACTAAAGGAAAATGAGTTTATTGGTGTAAATCCATTTGATTTAAATCAATTAAAGTTTTCAAAATGGTTATTACAATTAGATAAATTAGTGATTTTAAAAACGGTTTCATTTCAAAATAAAAAGGCATTTAATGCGCATAGATTATTAAGAGCAATTGATAACAATACATTGTTAAGTAAACTTTCAAAAACGGAACAAGGTGAAGAGACTGATTGTATGTTACCCGTTGAAGTTTTGAAAAGTATGTACTATGAATATCCTCAAATTATTGAGAATACACAAAAGTTATTGGACAGTTGTAATATAACTTTTGATTTTTCTAGCAATGCATCAAAAAATCAAAAAACATATAGTAATAATGAGGAACTAGATTTTAAATTATTAAAAAAACTGGCTTATGAAGGGTTAAATTATCGTTATAAAAAAATAGGCGAACGGATCTTTTCCAGATTAGAAAAAGAGCTTAAAATTATTAAACAAAAACAATTTGTATCTTATTTTCTAATTAACTGGAAGATTTTAAAATATGCCAGAAGCCAGCAATATTATTATGTTGGGAGAGGAAGTGGAGCAAATAGTATAGTTGCATATTTGTTGCGAATTACAGATGTTGATCCTATTGAATTGGATTTGTATTTTGAGCGTTTTATAAACCTGTACAGAACAAATCCACCTGATTTTGATTTGGATTTTTCTTGGAGAGATCGGGATGATATTATGAACTTCATTTTTAAAAATTTTAAAAACACATCGTTAATTGCAGTTTACAATACCTTTAAATATAGAGCGTCCGTTAGAGAAATAGGCAAAGTTTTTGGATTGCCAAAGGAAGAAATAGACAAACTCTCATCAGGATATTTTGAAGTAAAAAACTTGGATAATTTATCGCGCTTGGTATTGGTCTATAGTAAAATGATAAAAGGTTTTCCAAACTATTTAGGCATTCATCCCGGAGGAATTTTAATTTCAGAAAAACCAATTAATTATTACACAGCAACCTATTTACCACCAAAAGGGTTTTCAACAGCAATGTTTGATATGGTGGTTGCTGAAGATATTGGCTTGTATAAATTCGATATTTTAAGTCAGCGTGGTTTAGGAAAAATACGTGAAACGGTTGATATTGTTAAATACAACCACCCAACACATCCAATTATTGATATACACGATATTAAACGCTTTAAACAAGACGAAAAAATTAAGTATTTGTTGAAAAATGCCAAAGCGATTGGTTGTTTTTATGTGGAATCACCTGCTATGCGTATGTTATTAAAAAAACTGCAAGTAGCTAATTATTTAGGCTTGGTTGCAGCAAGTTCTGTAATACGTCCAGGAGTTTCAAAATCAGGAATGATGCGAGAATATATTTTACGCTATAGAAAACCTGAACGTAGAAAAGATGCACATCCAATTTTACTAGAAATTATGCCAGAAACCTATGGCGTTATGGTGTATCAGGAAGATGTAATTAAAGTAGCGCATTATTTTGGTGGTTTAAATTTGGGAGAAGCTGATATGTTACGCCGTGGAATGAGTGGAAAATTTAGATCTCGAGATGAATTTATGAAGGTTAAAAATCAGTTTTTTGAGAATTGTAAAACCAAAGGACATAGTTTAGAATTGACATCAGAAATATGGCGACAAATAGAGAGTTTTGCGGGTTACGCTTTTGCCAAAGGACATTCAGCTTCGTATGCAGTTGAAAGTTATCAAAGTTTGTTCTTAAAAGCCTATTATCCGTTGGAATATATGGTGGCAACGCTTAATAATTTCGGAGGTTTTTACCGACCAGAATATTATGTACACGAAGCAAAAATGAATGGGGCAATTGTGCATCCACCCACAATAAATAAATCGCAGTACCAGAATTATATTGAAGGCAATAACATTTATTTAGGGTTTATAATGTTGGAAAGTTTTGAAGTTAAAAATGCTTCTAAAATTGTGAAAGAAAGGCAAAAAAATGGCTTGTTTTTAGACTTGGATGATTTTATAGATCGTGTTGCAATCTCGTTACAGCAATTATCTATTCTTATAAAAGTAAATGCTTTTCAATTTACTGGAAGAAACAAGCGAGAATTGTTATGGGAAGCCTATATGAAAGTGAATAAAGTAGTTTTGGAGGAACACGTTACAACGCTCTTTAAATCTGAAAAAATCACTTATAAAACACCAGAATTAAGTTGCAATACGTTAGAAGATGCTTTTGATGAAATTCAATATTTAGGTTTTCCATTGTGCAATCCTTTTAAATTATTAACAGCACCAATTCAACAAAAAATTATAGCAAAAGACTTATTAAATTATGTAGGCAAAATGGTAACTGTTTATGGTTATTATGTTACGGCAAAAAGGACAGGAACTTCAAAAGGGGAGTTAATGTATTTTGGAACTTTTGTAGATACTAATGGAGATCATATTGATACGGTGCATTTTCCGCAGTCGGCAAAAAAGTATCCGTTTAAAGGAAGAGGTGTGTACGAATTAACAGGAAAAGTAACCGCAGAATTTGACTGTGTAAATATTGAAATAGAAAAAATGGAGAAACTAGCCATTATTCAAGATCCTAGATATGCTGAAGCAACTAAAAAAGTAATTGTATGAAATCAACATTAGAACGTTCCATTGTACATATGGATTTAGATACTTTTTTTGTGTCGTGTGAGCGCTTAATTGACAGTCGGTTAAATAATAAACCCGTTTTAATTGGTGGCACATCAGATAGAGGTGTAGTTGCAAGTTGTAGTTATGAGGCGCGTAAATATGGCGTGCATTCTGCAATGCCAATGCGTATGGCAAAACAACTATGTCCAGAGGCAATTGTGTTACGTGGTAATTCAGGAATCTATACAAAGTATTCAAAATTAGTAACGGACGTAATAAATGAGAGCGTTCCTTTGTATGAAAAATCATCTATAGATGAGTTTTATATTGATTTAACAGGAATGGATAAATTTTTTGGATGTCATCAATTAGCTTCAGAATTACGACATAAAATTATTAGAGAAACAGGGTTACCAATTTCTTTTGGGTTGTCAGCAAATAAAACAGTTTCAAAAATTGCAACGGGCGAAGCTAAACCTAATAATGAGCTAAAAATTAATACAGGAACTGAAAAGTTTTTTTTAGCTCCGTTATCTGTTCGTAAAATACCAATGGTAGGAGAGAAGACCTACAATACATTGTGCGATTTAGGGATAAAACGTATACAAACTGTGCAAGAAATGCCTGTAAATATGATGGCTAAAGTTTTTGGAAAATCAGGGACTACTATTTGGAAGAAAGCAAATGGTATCGATAATACGCCGGTTATAAAATACCACGAACGCAAGTCCATTTCTACAGAACGCACTTTTGATAAAGATACAACTGATGTAACTAAGTTAAAAAGTATTATAGTTGCAATGGCTGAAAATTTAATTTTTCAATTGCGAAGAGGAGATAAGTTAACCGCCTGTGTTACTTTTAAAATCCGTTATTCCGATTTTCAAACCTATACAAAACAAAAAAGAATTCCATATAGTTCATCAGATCATTCAATATTACCAATTGTTATGGAGTTGTATAAAAGTTTATACCAGCGTAGATTATTAGTACGTTTAATTGGTGTTAAATTTAGCCATTTGGTTAGTGGTGGTCATCAAATTAATTTATTTGAAGACAATGATAAAATTTTAAACTTGTACCAGGCTATGGATAAAATGCGTGAACGTTATGGGGATAGGGCAGTTGTTAGAGCTTCTGGTATGGGTGTAAAAAGTATCAGTCGTTGGAATCCTTTTAACGGTGAACCACCTCCTTTATTAGCAAATAGAAGGCGGTAATTTTGGTTGTGAATTAGAAAGTAATTACTAAAAATAAACAGATTGTTACAGCAAATGAAAAATTTGCTTCGCAATGATGATTACGATTAAACAACGCTGTCATTCCTGCGAAAGCAGGAATCTAAACTTAGTTGGTTTAGTCTCATTTTTAAATAACATATCGCACTCTAAATGTAATAAAACGCGGTTGAATAAAGGTTTCAGAAGTAGCAACAAATAAATTATTAGCACGGTTGCTTAATCTAGAATCTATATTCAAAAGGTTTGAAGCTTTAATTTCATATTCCCATTTAGCATCTCTATCTTTTCTGTAAGCTAAGGATGCATTTAAAGTTTCATAGGAATCACTATCACCTCCTTTAATTTTTTGACTGGTATAGGTATAATCTGCTCTAAGAGTAACAGCTTTCCAGATATACGCATCAAAATCTATAGAAGGTGCATTTGTATAAAATATGGTTTTACTAGTTCCTTGATTGTTTGTTGAAATACTATGACGATAACTCACTCTAACATTTGGAGCAATTTTAAAATTAGTTCGTAAACCTGGTGTATAGCTTTGTATAAAACCTTCATTAACAGATTGTCTGTTTTGTATAAATTGATTTATTTTATTATAATTAAAACTGGTGTTTAACGTAGCTTGTATTTTTCCAAAAGTTCTTTGGATACGTCCAAATGCAGAAACATTTTCATCAGCAAAATTAGAATTGAAAAATGTACTTGTGGTAATTACATTTTCAAAATTTGTTAAACTTCTAATCTGATCAATATTTTTAGCATAGGCTAAACGGCCAAAAACATTTGTGTAATTAAACAAGTTAAAACTGGAGTAAAGTAAGCTTAAATTGTGCGATAAAGAATTTTGTAATTCTGGATTTCCATACTGAATGCTATTAAAGTTATTTAAAACAAGCCCTTCTGCCAACCTGGTAACATCCGTAAAGTTGTTTCGCATATCGTATCTGAATGTTAAACTTTCGCTATTTTTAAATTGAACACGTGTTTCAAACTCTGGTAATATTCTAAAGAAATTTTCTTTAAACACCTTATCAAACTGACTATTTTTATTTCCATACGAGTGCACCGAAAATCCAGGTGTAATAGTTAATTTACCAGTTTTTACTCTGTAATTAAAACCTAAATAAGCATCGCTAAAATTATATTCTGTATCATTTGAAGCTAAACCATCATTAAAATTTGGTGTAGGAATAAATTGTGAACCATCTTCTAAAAATTGAAAAATATTAGAATTAAATTCTTGACGACTTAAAATTGTACCTAGGGTAATATTAAAATTACTCTTCGCATTAATAATATAATAATAGTCGAGTTTCGCATCAAATTGATTGGATTTAATACGTCTATTTTGTCCTAAGTCATAATTATTTAAGCTGGTATTAAAACCTAAAGCATTAGCTGTAGTATCAAAAGCATCACTGTTATTTGGGTCTTCATCATTATTATCAGGATCATTTACCAATAAAGCATTGTAAAATGGATCTTCGTCTTTTAATAAGTGTTGCGCTTCAAAGGCAAAAATATTTTTATCATTTAAAGTGTAATAATAATTAATATTTTGATTGATACTAAAAGGAGTGGTTTCTTCAAACTGATTTGTAGTTCCTAAAACTGAAGATACATAGTTCTGATTTTGTTTGTCTTTAGAAACTCTACCTAAAATATCATATTCTAATTGATTGTTTGCATTTGGTTTATATAGCGTACTCAGTTTTAACAAAATTTGCTTAGAACGTTCATCGCTTGTTTGGGTGGTTGCTTCATCTGGAATACCTAAATCTGCATCTGTATATTGTTTAAAACTTGTTTGTTTAGAGCCAATATTACTGAGGTTGTAAATTGCAAAACCACTAATATCTAGGGCTTTATTTGGTGAGTAACTAAAATTAGTTGCTCCTAACTTATTTTCAATTTCTAATGCGGAATTTTGGTTGGTTAAAAAACCGAGACTATTATTTCCTAAATTAATATTTGTACCACTACTTCTGCTTGGAACTCTAAAACCTCCGCCTAAATTTCGAATATCTCTAGATGTTAATGCAACATCACCTGTATTATTAAGATCACCAATAACATTTATAGTAAATTTAGGACTGTAATAAAAAAGTTTTGGCTGAAATAAATAGAGTTCTTCATCTGGTGCAGAACCACTTCCAGCAGTTACATTACCAAACCAAAAATTTTCTTTTCCTTCTTTCAGCTTAATATTTATTGCAAAATTATCTTGATTGTTTGAAACACCACTTAATTGACTTACTTCTGAATAGTTACGTAAAACTTGAATTTTATCAACAGCATTTGACGGAATGTTTTTGGTAGCAATTTTAGTATCTCCATCAAAAAAATCTTTTCCATTAACCATTAATTTATTTACTACTTTTCCTTCAATTTCAATTTGCCCAGCTTCATTTATTTCAACTCCAGGAAGTTTTTCTAATACATCTTCTAACTTTCTTTCTGTGCCATTTTTAAAAGAATCTGCATTATAAACTATCGTATCTCCTTGAATTAAAACTGGCATTTTATAAGTAACTTCAACAACATCTAAAGCATTATCAGGTTTTAAAATAAAATCTTGGGAAATATCAACGTCAGAAGTAGCAATAACTTCTTCAAAGCTTTTCATTCCAATATAACTTATTTGTATTTTATAAGTACCATTTTTACCTAATGCAAGTGTAAAATCACCTTTTTCATTTGTAATAGCATATGACTCTAACGCTTTTGTTTCTTGATTTATGGCAATAACATTAGCCAATTCTAGTACATCTCCAATGCTATCTTTAACAACACCTTTGAATTTAATTTGAGCAAATGTCATATTTACTACAAGAAGAAGTAAGAAAACTATTAGGTTTTTCATGGGTTAGAATGATTAAAAATTAATAACGTTTAAAAAAATGAATACTAATTTCTTCTACCTCGATTATCTCCCATTTCTTGCATTTTTCCAGTGATAATTTCTTTATATTCAAGTTTTGCTACAACTTTGCCTTTATCTGGAGCTTCAATTTTTATTTTATCTTTTGGGTTCATAATAATCTCAGAACACAGCATTGTAGTATTTCCGACACTTACTTCTAAAATTAATCCTGGAAGTCCGGTATATTCCATAGGCCCTTGGCTTACTGGTATTTGTGGTGAATACCATGCTACAATTTCCGTCATTTGAATTTCTGCTGTGTTTTGTTCTGCTCTTAAATCATCCCAAGAAAAGTTAAACCAAGAAAGGTCGGCAGAAGGAATTGAAGCTGTTGCCTTGAAACAAGTATAGTTTCCAATTTGTTTTGTCTCTGTTCCCATTTTCCAATCTATTTTAAGCAAATCATCTTTCACTAAAAATTGCTTACCATAAAACTCTTGCTGCTGCACTAAACTATTTGTCTTTATATTTTTATATTGGCTTCCTGGGGTAAAGTTTTTTCCCCAAGTATCTGTTGCACCTGAAATAGCGTCTAGTTTATCATCTTCTTTAAAAATTGCCTCTTCTTTATTAAATGTAAGAATATATATTTTCTCAAGTCTATTTTTTAAACGCTCTTGAATTTGTTTTTTTTGAGCTTCACTCATACGATCTCCAAAACTACCAAGTTCCATAGTAGACTTAGAGAAATAGTAGGCTTTGCCCTGAAAGTCTTGAGCAAATAAAGAGGCTGACATTAATAGGGTAACAAATAGGATATTGATTTTAGTAAGTAATTTTTTCATAAAATAAGATATTAATATTTAACACGATGCAATGATACTAATAATGTTTAATAAAAACAATATAAAGTTAAACAAAATAATAAATTATAATAATATTCACAGTTCTCATTGATTATTTTATAAGAAAAAAAGTAAAAATGGTAGAAATTTATTTTTAAAAGTACTTCCTTGTTATTTATAAAATCAAATTACTTTGGTTAGAAGATCAAATTAGAAATAAAAAAACGGTTTAGATCAGTCTAAACCGTTCGTGTTTATTGACTTGATTTTTGTAGCGTGATCCAGAATTGAACTGAAGATCTCCGGGTTATGAACTCGATAC
>Ga0102815_10002536_pt1 | contig 11093 bp, 7 predicted proteins | sample ColrivemetaGS759_FD_79113 | JGI IMG/M metagenome (GOLD analysis project Ga0102815, IMG submission 79113) | Estuarine microbial communities from the Columbia River estuary - Ebb tide ETM metaG S.759 | ecosystem: Environmental > Aquatic > Marine > Intertidal zone > Estuary | place: USA: Columbia...
ATATGCAATTTGAACTCATCCAAATATTCATACTCCTCGGCATTGTCTTTGCGCTTCTGATCTGGGGTCGCATTCGATACGACTTGGTTGCCTTCGGTGCCTTGGTCATCGCAGCAGCGCTTGGGCTGGTCCCGACCGAGGATGTTTTTTCTGGGTTCGGGCATTCTGCCGTGGCGATCATTGCCTTGGTGCTAATTGTCAGTCGGGGTCTATCGTCCTCAGGTGCGGTTGAACTTGTTGCATCTAGGGTGATCGACCCAGATCGACCGCTTCCCCTTCATATTGCTGTCATCTCGACGCTGGCGGCGGGCCTGTCGGCAATCATCAACAATGTTGCTGCACTCGCCCTGCTTATGCCGCTTGATATTGAAGCCGCCAAAAAGGCGAAACGCGCGGCAGGGCAAACTTTGATGCCACTGTCCTTTGCAACAATCCTTGGTGGCATGGTCACGCTGATCGGCACACCTCCTAACATCGTCATTTCAGAATACCGTCGCGGGGCATTGGGCGAACCGTTTGGGATGTTTGACTTTGCGCCTGTAGGGCTTGCCGTTGCTGTCGTTGGTATTGCTTTCGTTGCGCTGATCGGATGGCGGCTGCTTCCCAGTCGAACCACGCTTTTAGATACCGAAAAGGCGGTCGAAAAGGGCCGCTACATCGCCGAACTCCGGATTGGAGAGCAGGCGCTGGAAGATGGCAGGATGGTCGAAGATCTTTACCCAAGCGCCAACGACGTTGATGTCCACATCCTGGGCCTAGTCCGGGGCGGAAAACGGATGCGCGGTCTGGCGCGGCGCGCAGAATTACGCGCCGGAGATTTTCTGGTCGTCGAGGGTGAACCAAAATCCATCGAGGCCTTTATGGGGCAGGCAAAGCTGGATTTTGCCGGATCAGAAAAGCACGAAGGCGGTGTCGTGGCCCTTGGCCTGACATTGGCAGAGGTCATCGTCCCAGATGGTTCGCGGATACAAGACCGTACGTCACGCAGCCTTAAACTATTGCAGCGTCATTCCGTCACGCTTTTGGGGGTCGCGCGCAGTGGGAAGTCATTCCAAGACCGGGTCCGCCTGCTGCCAATTCGGGCGGGCGATGTTTTGCTTCTTTTGGGAACCCATCAGAATGTTGCAGCTGCCACAGAATGGCTTGGCGTGCTTCCCCTTGAGGGTCGTCAAACCGAAGTCGTTCAGCGCAGCAAGGCCGGTCTGTCCATCGGTGTTTTCATGTTTGCCGTTGCCCTCGCCGTGGCCGGGCTGGTGCCGCTGTCGGTGGCGCTAGGTGGCGCGGTGATCGCCTATGTTGGTTTGGGCCTTGTCAGCGGTCGCGAAGTCTATGCCTCGGTCGAATGGAAGGTTATTGTCCTGCTGGCCAGCCTTATTCCGCTGGCCGAGGCGTTTGAGCATTTCGGCGGCGCCGAGCTTATAGCCAACCAAATTGTTGTTCTGACGGCTGGTTATCCGGCTTGGGTATCGCTGGTCGCCCTCATGGTCGTCACAATGACCCTGTCTGATTTTCTAAACAATGTGGCCACAACGCTGATCGCGGCCCCAATCTCGATGTCAATCGCAGCCGAGACAGGCACAAACCCCGACACCTATCTTATGACAGTGGCGCTGGCCGCCTCCTGCGCCTTCCTCACCCCGATTGGCCACAAGAACAACACCATCATTATGGGCCCCGGCGGCTACGGGTTTGGCGATTACTGGCGTATCGGACTCCCCCTCGAAGTCATTGTCGTCTGTGTTTCCGTGCCGACAATCCTTGTTGTCTGGCCGCTGTAACGTGTTTTGGGCAGTATCCAAAAAGAGTCGCCAGGAATCCTATTTGCGGTGATGCGAGATTGAGAAGTGGCGATCCACAATTCGTGGCTTGTCTGATGGCACAATCTGTCCGAACTCAGCTCTGTTCATGATTCTCTGCGCCAGCAATAAAGACACCACAGCCACCATCACGCCGCCGGCCATTTGGCCGATCAGCACGCCGCTGGCACCCCAAAGATATGCGCCCACAAATACGAACGGAAAAACGCCCAAGGTATTGCGGCCCCAGTTAACCCAAGTGGAATAGAACGGATGGCCCAGATTGTTATACGCAGCATTGGAAACGAAAATGATTCCGTTGAATATCCATGCCAGCGATAGCGGCCCGCAGAACAGATAGATCAGCACACGAGCCTCGCCCTGAGCGTTAAACAAATCTGCGATTGGGGCGCGCAGTATGAACAGCAGCGTCACCACTGGGATCACGTAAATCACGATAAGGACCATGCTGCGGTTGAACGCCTCGCGCACGCGGTCATGGCGGCCTGCGCCAAAATTCTGCCCGACAATTGGGCCAATTGACCCCGACATCGCAAAGATCAACGCAAAAGTGATGGGCGTCAGCCGCCCGATGATTGCCATGCCACTCACTGCCGCCTCGCCAAATTCAGCAACCGCGCGAGTCACATAGGCATTGCCGATGGGCGTGGCCACATTGGCAAGAATAGCCGGAAACGCGATACCGAATATGGGCCTGAGATCGCGTAAAAACGCGGCCATTTCCGGGGCCTTCAGGCCGCCATAGTTGCGCTGAAGATACCAAAGCGCGGATCCCGCCATGGCAAAGCGCGAAATGACCGACGCAACAGCCGCGCCGTCTAGCCCCATATCCAGCGCAAAAATAAAAATCGGATCGAGGATCGCATTAACAGCACCGGCAACCAGCGTCACAAGCATCGAAAGCCGCGCCGCCCCGTGGCTGCGAAGCGCTGCTGATGCGACGATTCCGACCAGCAAAACCGGCATCGTTGGGATCAGGATTTCAAGATAGGAAATCGCCAAGCTTTGCGTTAGCCCGGTGGCCCCAACAAGCGATGTTAGCCCCTCAAGATTAAAGTAAATCAGCCCGGCAATCAGACACGCAAACACGGTGCCAATCACCATCACATGCGACAAAATCTCTTTGGCGCGATCATTCTTTCCTTCGCCCAAAGCCCTGGCCACCAATGCCCCGCCAGCGATCCCCATGCCGATACTGATAGAGGTTGTCATGAAAAGGATCGAACCAGCAAAGCCAACAGCGGCGGCAAGCGCGGTCACCCCAAGCATTGAGATGAACAGAAGGTCCACAAAATCGACAATAAACAGCGCCAGAAAACCAACCGCAGAGGTCAGCGACATCGTTATGATGTGGCCTGTCAGATTGCCAGTTAGGAACTTCGCTTGCGGATCGCTCAAGACGCGGCCCGCTCCAATATTGCTTTCATGCGCGCGCCAAGCTCTTTTTCCCAGCTATCGTAATTTTCGCGCACATTCGTGACAAAGGCTTCGTTGTCTTCCAACGGGACATTGGGATCATAATGTTCCGCACCGGCAACCATCGACTTGCGATCCATGTCAGAAAAAGCAGCAACCAAATCATCGGCCTGTTCACGGGTATAGCCAAGCGCCTCAACCGAGGACCGCGCCATGCGCAACGAACTGTCATAGGTCTCGCGGATGATATCGCGGCATCCGGAAAACCACAGATCATAGACATGCGGTCTGTCCATCGCGCGGGCGACAATATGAACATTCGGATAATGTTTGTGCACGTATTTTGTCAGCTCGGTGGTGTTGTCCTTGTCATCAATGGCAATCACCAAAAGCTTGGCCTGATGGATTCCGGCCGCATGCAGCAAATCGGGCCGCGTGGCGTCGCCATAATAGGCCTGCACATTGAACTTCTTAAGCATTTCGAGCTGCTTGGAACTGTAGTCGATTACTGTCGGTGACATGCCCGCAGCACGCAGCAACCGCGCTACGATGCCGCCGACGCGCCCATGGCCGGCGATGATAATGTCGCTATGCTCTGAAATCGCGTCCATCTCACGCTCTTCAGCCACTACATAGCGGGGGGCGATCACCCGGTCGTAGAAAATGAACAGCGCTGGTGTCAGCAGCATCGACAGGGCGACAACAAGCAAAAGTTGATCGGCAAGCGCCGTAGGAATGACGCCGTTCGTCACAGTAAATGACAATAGCACAAAGCCGAACTCGCCCGCCTGCGCCAAGCCAAGCGCAAACAGCCACCGGTCACCGCCATTGATTTTGAAAATCACGCCAAGTGCATAAAGCACCGCGACCTTCAGCGCCATCAGCCCCAGCGTAAGGCCAAGAATGACAGCAAAGTTGTCAAACAGCAGCACAAAGTTGACCCCGGCGCCGACCGTCATGAAGAACAGGCCCAGTAGCAGCCCTTTGAACGGGTCAATATCGCTTTCAAGCTCATGGCGATATTCGCTATTGGCCAGAACCACACCCGCAAGGAAAGTTCCAAGCGCAGGCGACAGCCCGATAAGCGACATCAGTAAGGCGATGCCGATGACAATCATCAGGGCCGTGGCAACAAAAAGCTCGCGCAAGCGCGCATCCGCGATGAACCGAAAAATGGGGCCGGTAAGATAGGACCCGATCACATAGACAAATGCGATGGCCGCCAAGGTTACCAAACCAACACCCCAGCCCGGCAACCCATCAACAAGGCTCAGCGAGGGGCCATGGCCAGCCTCGTCCTGCGCGCCATGCGACATCGCCTCGATCAGCTCAGGCATGGCCAGCAGCGGCAATAGCGCCAGCATGGGAATGACGGCGATATCTTGAAACAGCAGCACTGAAAAGCTCGACTGCCCCCCGTCGCTTTTCATCAATCCCTTTTCACCCAGCGTTTGCAGTACAATCGCGGTTGAGGACAGCGCGAAGACAAGACCAATTGCCAAAGCCACAGTCCATGTCTGCCCAAAGAACATGGCCACAGCCATGACCGCCACAGTCGTCAGGCCGACTTGCCCACCGCCAAGCCCTAACAGCTTGGCGCGCATCGACCACAATAGCTTGGGTTCCAGCTCAAGCCCGACAAGAAACAGCATCATCACGACGCCAAACTCAGCAAAATGCTGGATTGACACGACATCGACATGAAGCAGGGCAAGGAGCGGGCTGATCGCAATACCAGCGATAAGATATCCCAGCACCGATCCCAGCCCCAATTTGGACGCGATCGGCACGGCAATAACGCCAGCGGCGAGAAAAATAAAAGCCAAGAGTAGAAAATCTGTCAACCGCGTGTCCCCCAACAAACCACAAACCCATAACGGGTATCTTTCGGTCAGGGTGGATCAACGCGAAGGCGAGGTCAAGCGAGCCGCAAGATAGCCGGGCTATTCAGTCAACCTAGCCAAGAGCGGTGCCGAATGTCAGCCTTTTACATTTGAAATCCGGAGATATCACGCGCAACGAACGTCAAGTTGTCGCCGAATTAATCTATGCATACGAACCAAATGTCATTGGCGCTGAAGCCAAACCAAGGCAAATCAACAATATTTGTTTACCTAGGAGTAACCCCGTGCTTCATTGTGAGAGATGTTTAAGGAACAAAAGCCAATGGACAAAATTGATTTTGCGTGGAGCCTTTATCATAGCGAACGCGACTTCATCAAACATCACGAAAACCAACGCACGAACGCGTCAAGCATCCTAGCGGCTGTATATGCGGCCTTGGTTGTCGCCATCGGGACTGGGGTTGCGACCGATTGGCTGCAAGTCGTCATTGCACTTGTCCTAACTTTAACAGGTATATACGGCGCGATTTTCAGTGGTAAACTTTATGAACTTATTCAGCTTCACGCGGCACGAAGCTATGAGTATCTAAGTTTTGTTAATGATTGCTTTCCAGAATTGGTGCCATTCCGTCAGTCGCCTTACCGCCCAGCGCTTCAATAATAAAGCTTATCGGTATCGCTTCATAGATTAGCCGTACGTGGCCTTGGCCATATCCCGACCGAGAATCAGGAGGATATGCAAAAATGCCGCCCGTTCTGAGCAATGCTCCAAAATGCGCTGCCAATGACCCATACCAACGCATATTGTATTTGCCCGGGTCGGTTGGATTGAGAAGTCGAGATGAGAAATACGCCTGCCATCCTGTGGCCCAGTTCGCCATGTTGGACAAGTTCGCGCATATTAAAACGCGGCGCGACGCGATTTCGAACAATGGATGAATCGCGTTGGCAGTTATCCGAAAAGTCTCATTTCCAACAGTAAGAATGAGCTCCAGTGAGTGACGATAGATGAAAACACCCGCTGCCAATACTTTATCGCCGGTGAATTGGGACGGGTCATTCCCTCCTTCAAATATTCCAAATATTGTTCCGGGTGGAATGCCGAATTCATAGGCCTTTGAGCCATCAAACGGATCCAACGAAACCCTTAGCGGCCCCGAACCCAGCGATACGATTCCGTCGGCCTCTTCAGATACCAAATTACCAACAGAAGGACAGTTTCTAAGTGCATTTTCAAATACCTGTTGGGCGAATTTATCCTGTTCGGTTTGTTCATCACCCGACGTGTTCAGAGCACCGACTTCCCGAAATTACCAAGGTTCGTCGGATACTAATTTGGATGAGACCGCATCTGCAGCATCGGCCAGCGCTTTGACGGCCGACAATACTGGCGCCATTTTGCTCGATATTGGCAGAAGGTTTGCTTGTTGACTTATGCTCAAAACGTGGACTTCCTTCCTTAACTGTCCAGTTATGTCTAGCAGCAACTCCTCCCGAACGCAGCACTACTATTTTCCTTCGCGATAATTTAGGTGCATTGCCGGGCACCCGGCCAAGCGAACTATATGCGCCCTCTTGTCTGGCAACTGGCAGCAGCGGCTAACATCCCGCTCGAGCCAAAAATAAATGTCACTCCGGGGTGAGTCGTGATTCAAGACATGGCTGTCCAGCGACATCCTAACCTTTGTGTGATGTATGTCTGCACCACCCAGCTCTCCCCATTCTTTTTTGGGTGGACTCAACACAAATTTGGGGGAGATCTTGGGATCTCAGGTCATACCACACAGCGGATGTGAGGTTTGATTGCGGCATAGGTCAAGACAAATGCAGCGAGTGTTCGCATTGGCCAGGACGACGTCCAATACCCTGTCCGTTCGGCCTGATTTCCCAGCGAAAGTTTGTCGCCAACGATGTGCCTAGTGAATTTATCTAATTAGAGATCGCTCTGGCCGCATGTGGGCCGCCAGTCTGCGAGCAAAGATCTCAACCGCTCCTAAAGCGCCTTGTATCCATCGCATTTGCGACATCGAAGAGGGTGATGACAATGCCTACACACATCCTTGCGCCGATTAGAGTATGTTGTAATTACACGCGGTTCTCCTCAATGAGGTGCGATTGTGGCCGCTAGGTTACAACTCAAGATTGTTTATACAAAAAAAGAATATTTCATTAACCAGTGCATTGCTGGGCGTGCAGGCTCGCCAATTTATGCTTTGAATAGCCGCGCGTCCAGCGTCGTTGGCGCGTTCAAACCTGCCAATTGCAACATGTGCCAGCCAAGTGCGATGTTGGAGGACACAACCGGCCGCCCAATCTCTGCTTCAGCCGCCGCAGCAATGCCAAGCACACGCAAATTGGTGCAAGATACAAAAATGGCATCGCATTCAGCTTGGGCATTCACGGCCAAAATCGCCGCGTGAATTGATGCCGGGGCGATCCGCGCTACAACCCGGTCATCGCCTTCCTCAAACGAAGCGAAAGTCGCAATCTCAAAACCCTCAAGTTCCAGCAGCGCGCGCATAGCACCGGAAACATCCGCCACATAGGGCGTAACAAATCCAATTCGTTTGGCCCCCAAATGCCGCAATGCGGCGATGGTGGCGGTCACGGGGTCGGTCACCTTGGCACTAGGTCGGGCAGATTGCACGGCGCGGGCTACGTTTTCGGGGCCAATAACCGTGGCGCCCGATGTGCAGGCATAACCGATCACATCAAAATCAATCGCGGGCAGCAGGTCGGTTGAACCGGGGATGCCTTCCAGCATCGTGGCCAGCGTTTCGGGGGTAATATCCGCCTCCATGCGAATGCGGCTATGATAAAGCGACACGCCCTCCATTGCCGTCATCTGTGCCATTTCCGGCTCAATGGTTTCATCGGCCTGCAGCACGATCAGCCCCAGCGTGGCACGGGTGCCAATGGGCGGGCTGGTTGTAAATGGCAGTCGCATCTATCCCCCAATCACCGGCAACTCGCTGGGCGCGCGGGGCGATAGCAGCCTTGGCGCGCCGTTTTGAATGACGATATTTTCTTCATGCACCATAATCCGCCCGGCACCGTAGCTAAGTGACGGTTCCAGCGTCATCACCATATTTTCTTGAAGAACATAATTATCAAACGCGGCCAGCGAGGGCTGTTCTGTCAACTGCATCCCCAAACCATGCCCAAGCCGCCCAACATCGCCGCCACCGGGGTCCAGCGTTGCAATCACGCGCTGCATAGCGCGGTAAACCTCGGCACAGGTCGCGCCGGGGCGGGCGGCGGCCAATCCAGCTTCGGTGGCGGCATACAGAACGTCATAGGCGCGGCGGCTGGCATCATCGGCGCGGGTTACGGCGAAATTGCGGTCATAATCGCAGAAATAGCCGTCAAACACCGAACCGGTGTCGAGCATCAAAACATCGCCCGCCTGCAACGGCCGGGTTGTCGGGGGCGAGATAACATCGTCATACCCGCCCTGATCGGCACCACCCACCAGATAGGGCACATCATCGGCACCCTCGGCCAAGGCGGCACGGCGAAAGGTGCGAAAGGTTTCGACCAGCGGCTGGCCTTCGTGGAACAATTCGCCTGCCTTGGCGAAAACCCGCCCGGCAATGCCGCAAATATGGGCAATCTTTTCAATCTCGGCGGGTGATTTTACCATGCGCAGCCCCTGCACCAGCGCGGTGACATCGGCCAATTGCAGCTCGGGCAGGGCGGCCATTAAGCGGTGATAATCGGCCAAGGGCATCCGCATTTGCGTTTCATGGCCCATCATCAGGCCCAGCCGCGCCCCGCGCATGGCAAGCGGCGACAGAAGGTCCACCAACAGTGACAGCCCGTCATCATCAGGGTTTGGGGCGGACCATGTCCGAATATCATCGAGCCAACCGCGCCGCATCAGTGCGGCGCCAATTTCTGGGATAATGGCGATGGGCTTGCCGGATGCCGGGATGAATGCAAACCATGGCCGCGTTGGGCTTTGCCAAAACAGCGTGTGAAACCCGGTAAAATAGCGGATCTCGGCCTCAGTCGTTAGCAACACGCCTGCGATGCCCGCCGCCGCCATGCCCGCCTGCATTGCTGCCGTGCGGGCGGCAAATTCGGCTTCCGTAAACCCGCGCGCTGGCTCCATTGTCATCCCTCGGCCATGATTTGCGCAATAATCACCGGGTCGGTCACCCCTTCAGAACCGATGAGCAACACGTCAGATTGCGCATTCAAACCCAGCGAAGCCGCAAGGGCAGGTTGCTGCATAGCTGCGATGAGTGCCGCCAAGCCTGCCACCGCCGATTCGCCCGCCGAAATGGCCGGATCATCGCCCATTGGGCGGGCCAACAGGCGCACGGTGGGGCTAACCACGCTGTCAGGAATGGTCATATAATCCTGCGCGCAGGCCTGCAGAATGGACCATGCCATTTCTGATGGCTCGCCACAGGACAGGCCCGCCATGATGGTTTCTTCAGCAATCGCAACGCCCGTTGCCCTGCCTTTGCGCGCGCTTTCAATCAGGCAGGCGGCGCGGTCCGGTTCCACCACCACAACGCGCGGGGCCTTATCACCCCAATGTTGCGCCAAGGCAGCGGCCACGGCAGCGGCAAGGCCACCAACGCCGGCTTGCAAAAACACATGGCTGGGCGGCTTTGCCAAAGCGTCGGTAATTTCGCGCACCATTACGCCATAACCGGCCATCACATCGCGCGGCGGCTGGGAATAGCCGGGCCAGCTGGTGTCAGACACCACAAACCAGCCATTCGCGTCGGCATCAGCCCGCGCTAGCGCCACCGAGGCATCATAATCCCCAGTAATCCGCGTGATATGCGCACCATAAGCGGCCATCGCATCGGCGCGGCCTTGGCTAACATCCTTATGAATATAAATCCGGCAAGGCGCGCCAAACATCTGCGCCCCCCAAGCAAGTGATCGGCCATGGTTACCATCGGTTGCCGAAACCAGCGTGATTTTGGCCGCCTCAGCCGCCAATGCCCCGCTGCGAATCTCTGCCGCCGCCACATCGCGGCCCAGCCGTGCGCTCAATTCGCGCTGCAAAATCCGCAAGGCGGCATAAGCTCCGCCAAGCGCCTTGAAACTGCCAAGCCCAAAGCGTGGACCTTCGTCTTTGTATTTCACCGCGGAAATGCCAAGCGCCTTGGCAAGTGCTGGCAAGCTAAACAAAGGTGTCGCCGCATAGCCGGGCCATTGCCGAATCTCGTCATTTGACGCTGCAAAATCCTGCGGCGTTATCACGCTGGTTGTAGCATCGCTGGCCACTGGCTTGGCGGCGACATGCACCAACTCTGCGCCCTGAAATTCCTTAAACATCCTGCCCCCAAGTCTGAGTATTAAGCACCAAAACTAACGCGTTTTGGCTAAGCCCCATCGCACATCAACGACACTGGCTTGTCAACTGCGCCACATCGTCATGCGTTAAAGCGGGGTTCCCAAAAGCTGCACGCCGTGCACAGCATCAATTTGCGTGCGGATGATTTGCCCAACGGGTTGATCTGACGTAAAAGCTACCTCGGTAAAGCCTTCGGTGCGGCCCATGCGCGGGCTTTCGGTTAGCACATGATGGCTGCGGCCAATTTGTGCAGACAGATGCGCGGCCACCGCGGCCTCACCCGCTGTGCGCAGGCGGGCGGCGCGTTCCTTAATAGCTGTGCCATGCACGGCGGGCATACGCGCGGCAGGCGTGCCTTGGCGGGGCGAATATGGGAAGACATGCAGCCATGTCAGCCCGCAATCTTCCACCAGCTTTAGCGAGTTTTCAAACATCGCCTCGGTTTCGGTTGGAAATCCGGCAATAATATCGGCGCCAAACACCATATCGGGCCGCGCACGGCGGGTATCTTCACAAAAACGAATGGCATCTTCGCGGCTATGGCGGCGCTTCATCCGCTTTAGAATCATATTGTCGCCCGCCTGCAACGACAGGTGCAAATGCGGCATCAGGCGCTGTTCAGACGCAATCGCTTCAATCAGCGCCGGGTCAGCTTCAATCGAATCAATGGAAGATATCCGCAGGCGCGGCAGGTCC
>Ga0102815_10002537_pt1 | contig 11093 bp, 13 predicted proteins | sample ColrivemetaGS759_FD_79113 | JGI IMG/M metagenome (GOLD analysis project Ga0102815, IMG submission 79113) | Estuarine microbial communities from the Columbia River estuary - Ebb tide ETM metaG S.759 | ecosystem: Environmental > Aquatic > Marine > Intertidal zone > Estuary | place: USA: Columbia...
AAGTTCTTTGATCAAGCAATTAGTGGCAACTGGAGTTATAATCCTACACACTTCCCAGACAACGAAGTGCCGATGAGTGTAATGATTAAAGACTTGCTTACAACTTACAAGTTAGGTTGGAAGACTAGTTACTATCAAAACACTTATGACTATAAGGAAGATCCTAGTGAAGGATTTGTTGAAGAAGAGTTACCAGCTTTAGAAGCAGGTGTAATAGATGAAGATGGCGAATGTGAGGCATGTGCAATTTAATAGTTGACACAGCTCTTAAAAGAAGTTACAATACAAGAGCGATGATAAGGAAGTAAGAGAAATGGCTAAGACAGTTTTTAATAAAGAAAAAGTAGATTTCACCAAACAGAATATGTTCTTTGGTGCTGATCAGAATACACAACGTTATGATGTGTTTAAGTTCCCTGTGTTTGATAAACTAAATCAAACTATGCTAGGATACTTTTGGCGCCCTGAAGAAGTAAGTTTGCAAAAAGATAGAGCTGACTTTGCTAACTTCCGCCCAGAGCAAAAACATATCTTTACCAGTAACCTAAAGTATCAAACACTGCTCGACAGTGTACAAGGACGTGGACCGTGTTTAGCATTTTTGCCACATGTAAGTATTCCTGAACTAGAAGGTTGTATTGTTACTTGGGACTTCTTTGAAACAATTCACTCACGTAGTTATACACACATTATGAAGAATGTATATGCTGACCCAAGTGAAGTATTTGATACTATTCTAGATGATGAAAAAATTATTGCTAGAGCACAAAGTGTTACTAAGCATTACGATGCATTTACAGAAGCCGCTGATGCGTATACACATCGCAACAAAGGCAACATGCGTGATGTTAAGAAGAAACTTTATCTTGCAATGCAAACAGTAAACATCTTAGAAGGTTTACGTTTCTATGTAAGTTTTGCATGTACGTTTGCATTTGGCGAGCTAAAACTAATGGAAGGCTCTGCAAAGATTATTTCATTAATTGCTCGTGACGAAGCACAACACTTGGCACTAAGCACACACGTATTAAAGTTGTGGGCGCAAGGCAAAGACGATCCAGAGATGGCAGAGATTGCTAAAGAGTGTCAAGAAGAAGTATACGACTTATGGCGTGAATGTGTTGCAGAAGAAAAAGACTGGGCAAACTATTTGTTTAAAGACGGTAGTATGATTGGTCTTAATGATACACTACTACATCAGTATGTAGAATACATTGCTAACAGACGTTTGAAAGCACTAGGTATGAATGCAATATTTAATGCACCAGTAAACACTAACCCGCTACCATGGACACAGCATTGGCTATCTAGCTCAGGCTTGCAAGTTGCACCGCAGGAGACAGAAGTTGAAAGTTATATCATTGGTGGTATCAAACAGGATGTTGACAGTGACAGCCTAAAAGGATTTAGTTTATGATAACCATATATGGTAAACCTGCTTGTCCTTATTGCGATAAAGCAAAAGCAATGTGTGAGAAGTATAATTTAGAATACGAGTATAAGCAACTAGATGTAGATTTTACTCGAGAAGACTTATTTGAAACATTTCCAACTGCTAGAACATTCCCACAGATTATTGTAGGTGGAAACAAAGTAGGTGGTTACGAACAAATGGTTGCATATATTGATAACACAGGGTACAATGGTACCGGATTTACTCTATAGGTGATAGATGCTAGTAAACCCAGAAACTTGTAAAATATTCAACCTTCCAAATGTTGGATATATGGTAGACACAGTACCGCAAGAAATAATGCAAGCAGTAAGACAAGAAACAGATGGTATATTTGAATCAAACTTTACAAACAGTGCTCCTAAGAATCAAGACTTAGTAGGACATATTGATAAAGAGTTTGAGATGACTAGATGTAATAGTATACTTGAACCATATGTACAAGAAATGACTCGTGTATATCAAGATGTGTTTAAGTATTCTACAATACAAAGATCTGAGTTAGTAAGCCTTTGGGCAAACTACCAAGAGAAGTACGAGTTCAACCCTATACACGATCATGACGCAGATATAAGTTTTGTGATATGGGTAAAGATTCCTTACAATAAGGAAGACGAAAAAAAACAATTTACAAAAACAAACGAACGAGCAGTAAACGGAGAATTTCACTTTATTTACTCTGACGTATTCGGCAACCGAGGATCATTATGTCCTCAAGAACAAGAAGGCGGTATTGCTTTATTTTCTTCAAAGTTGCAACACATGGTGTATCCATTTTATACATCTGATGAGTACAGAGTAAGTGTAGCAGGAAATCTACTGTTTGAAAACAGCACATACAGGAAATAATATGTTATTAGAAAAACCAATTTCATCAGGCGACACAGTAAGTCTAAAATTAAACGCAGGCGAAGAAATCATTGCCAGATATGATTCAGAAGATTCTGACGTAGTTACACTTCACAAGCCAATGGCATTAATTGCACAAGGACAAGGTCTAGGATTAGCACCATTTATGTTTAGTGTTGACCCTGATCATTCAAAATTTAAGATCAAAGCAAACGCAATAGTATGTATAGCAAGAACTGAAGAAGGACTTGCAAAGCAATATACTGAAAAAACTACTGGTATTGTAACTTAACCTAAAGCACCACAGAGTCCGATAAATATACTAAAGGATAGTATATGATTAGACGTGGTGCACCATTTGATAAAGATAACTTCTTTAATATTCCGCCTATAGATGCGGGAGAAATAAGACCACTATATACGTCTAAAGTTGATAGAATTGACGGTGAACCAATTACCCAAACTCCGTCTAATTACTTTGATGGTGGTTATATTCCATTAGCAGGTACAGCAACTTACGATCCTAATGTTACTTACGGACCAAACAGTCCATTGATAGAGGATTAATAAATGTCGGAAGACTCTACGCCAGATCGCGGTAGTATATTAGTAAGACGCGGACCAACAGCAGATAGACAAGCATTTACACCGCTTAATGGTGAAGTTATCTACGACACCGAAAACGATCAACTGTATATAGGTGATGGTGTAACAGGCGGAGGTAAGCCTGCATTTGGTGATAAGATAAAAGTTGATGTAGTTGGCAACGTAACTGAAATAATGATGCGTGGCGAACAAGATCGTCCTAGTCCAACTGATGGTTTATTTAGATACAATCCTAACACACAAAGTTTAGAATATTCTGATGGCGAAGACTACTATCTAGTAGCAAGCACACCATTCCAAACAAGCACCAATGTATTATTTGTTAGTCCTAACGGTAAGGATGATAACACATACGGCGAGAAGCGTGGTAGAACTCCAGGGACAGCATTTGCTAGTTTAAATGCGGCTTGTAGAGAAGCAGAACGTGTTGTTAATAGAGCAAGCAAGGGCTTAGGTCCATATCAAAAGTTTATTACATATGACAGTCAAGTAAGCCAAAAGAAAAGTACTATCATAGCAATAGCAGACCAAGGCGACTTTAAAGTTCTTAATGTTGGCAAAGGTGCTAGTTTCTTAGATGCACAAACAGAGTTACGCAGTGGCTTTAGAATACTTGGCATGACTAGTGGCGCAACTGCTATTATAGAAGAATACAATATACAATCAACAGAGAACTATGATGAATTTATTGTTAATGTTGAAGATGGTACATTTGTACAAGGCGAGGAACTAAAGTTTGGCAATCCTATTCCAGGAGTTCCATACAGTGCATTTAAAGCCGCAGGCACATCTTATCCTGAAATAACAATTAGAGTTGAAAGTGGAATTTACTTTGAACACTTTCCAATGAAGGTTCCAAACAATACTTCTATTAAAGGTGATGAGTTTAGACGTAGTATTATTAGACCACGTCCTGGACCAAGTGCTAGTCCATATGCAAACATACGTTTTAAAAGAGATGCTGTAAACCTTGGACTAGATCCAGCAGTAGTTGGCAATCTTCCTTTTGGTGCTCACTACCTAGCAGACCGTAACAATCACATATACAACTATGCAGAAAATGTAGGCGACTATGACGAAGCATATAAAACATTAAGTACAGCGTCAACAAAGAAACAACTAGCAGACAGCACAATTAATTTTATTACTACAACGTATCCAAGTTTAGTATATGATGTAGCAAAGTGTAGACGTGACGTAGGTTATATAATTGATGCCGCGGCATTGGATATGTTATATGGAGGCTTTAATGAAACATTATTTGCCGCACTAACATATCAAGGACAACTACCAGGCGATCAAGTTACAGAAACAGCGGCGGCTATAGACCATCTAAAAACACAAACAAGTATATTACTTGAAAGTGCTGAACAAAGTGTAGTTGAAGACTTAATTGGTTCAGTAGCAGAAATAATTAGAGGAAACTTTAACGCACCTAAAGACAATGATGAGATGGATGTGTTGTTAATGAATGATGCAACTATCATAAGAAATATCAGTGTACAAGGGCATGGCGGATTTATGGAAGTGTTAGATCCAGAAGGACAAATACTTACTAAGTCACCTTATACACAAACAGCATCAAGTTTCTCAAAATCAAAAGCACCTGATGTAAGTTTTGCAGGTGGTATGTTTATTGACGGATTTGCTGGTAACTTAGATGCACGTATTAAACAAATAAACAGTCCAACTGAAATTGTTATTGATAATGTGTTTAGACAACCACAAACTCCAACTAGTTTCTTTATTGACGGCACACGTTTTCAAATAGACAAAGCAGACACAGTAGGAGTAGGTGCAGGAGAATATCGTCTTATTTTAAACGATAACACACCTTGGACGCTTGCTTACTACCAAATTGTAAACGAGACCGCTGTAGCGTTGCCTACGGTGCCCTACAACATAGAAATACTTACTGCTGGTAACATCAGTATGTTAGGTAATGACTTTACACAAATTAACGATTTAGGTTATGGTGTGTACACAACCAACAATGCACGTTCAGAGCTTGTTAGTGTATTCTGTTACTATAACCACATAAGTTATCTAGCAGAGAATGGATCAGACATACGTTCATTAAACGGTTCAACAGCATACGGTGACTTTGCTCTTGTTGCTAAAGGCAGTGATCCATTAGAAGTAAGCGACCAAGTGTTTGTTGACCAAGATACAATACAAATTGGTACAGCGTTTACTACATCAGACTATCCTAACGAACAAAACGATACAGTACTTTATGTTACTAACTTAGATTACGAACCATTTAATGTAAGTGAAGTTGAAATAGATCACAATGGTGGCACCGACTTAGAAAACGAACCAGTATTCTTAAACAGATATGAAGTAACAAGTGTTACAGCAGTTGACGGAACAAGTCCACAAGTTTATCAACTTAACATTGCAGTCGGTATAGCAAGTAAACCTGGTATACAAGTTGACGTTCCTAACGCAACTAATGTAATTATTAGAAATGGACAAGTTGTTAAGTACAACGGCATTGTAGATGTTAACCCAACAAGACCTAGTACTGCTCTTGTATATGATGATGACCCAGACAAAGTATATCGTGTACTTGCATATGATGTTGCAGGCTTGCCAGTAAATGAAGCACGTATTACTCTTAGAGAAACATACGATTATGTAAAATTAGTATTAGATGAAACAGCAGGTGCTGTAGCAGGATCCGGACAAGTTGGCGATACAACAATACGTCTTGATGTTGACTTTGATGTAAATGAAAAGTCTAGAATAGACACAGCAAACAGTGCAGGTACAGGTTACATATTTGCTTTCAATGATACTGTACACGAAATTACAGCATACAGAGATAAAGCAACTACTGGACAACTATATGCAGAGGTTGACTTTACTCCGGCACTAACAAAATCATTTGGATCATACTCAGACAAACCTACAATGCGAGCAGGTGTACAAGCAGGACACGTTGCTAGAATTACTGTAGGTATTAGTACACTAAGATGTACAGGACATGATTTACTTGACATTGGTACAGGAAGTTATCAAACATCTAGTTACCCAAGAGAAATTTATGGACAGCCTGAGATAGCGGCAAGTCAACCAAAAGAAGTAGTTGAAGAAGGCAAAGGTCGTGTGTTTTATGTAACCACTGACCAAGATGGTAACTTTAGAGTAGGTGACTATTTTAAAGTTGATCAAGGCACAGGTACTGTTACATTCTCAGCAAGTATTGCTCTTTCAAACTTAGACGGTATTGGATTCAAACGTGGTGTTGCAGTTAGTGAGTTTTCAACTGACGATGCAATGACTGACAATGCAAGTGATACTGTACCAACTGAAAGTGCAGTACGCAGTTATGTAAACAGAAGACTAGGACTTACACATGCAAACGTTATACAACCTGGCAAAATTGGACCTGGTTATTTAGACTTAACAGCAACACAAGCATTACAAGGTAACCTAGACTTAGCGAACTTCAAAGTAGAGCGTATAGCAACGCCTACAGTAAGCACAGACGCCGCTAACAAAGACTTTGTAGAAACTTATGCTAATAGTAAAACATTTGAAGTTAACAGTAAAAGTGCAAACGTAGACAACAGTATAGTATTAAATACAGACGATGTACAGGAAGTTACAAGTCCGTTATCGCCAACAAACTTATACTTTACAAATGCAAGAGCCAGAGGTGCAATAAGTGCAACTGACTTAGGAGGCGATGGTAGTTTAACATATGACAACACCACAGGTGTTATTAGTTATACAGGTCCTAGTGCTTCAGAAGTAAGAGCTCACTTTAGTGCCGCACAAACTGGCGGAGATGGTGTAACACGTTATGGTGGATTAGAATACGACACTAACAACGGAACTTACACATACACAGGTATATCGTTAGATGAAATACGTAATGCATTTACCGTAACAGGTAGTATTACTTATAATGCGGCTACTGGTGAAATAGAATTCGACGAAAAGACAGATGGCGATATTAGAGGCTTGTTTAGTGCAAGTGGCGATCTTAATTACAATGTAAACACAGGTGTGTTTAGTGTTACTAAATTTACAACATCAAATGCAAGAGCAAGTATCACAAGTGCTAACACACCAGACGGTGCTGGCGAAGTATATTATGGATCATTAGCATACAACAATAGCACAGGTGCTATGACACTTACTGGTGCAAGTAGAACACAAGTAAGAAGTGCTTTAAGTGTATCAGGTGATTTAAGTTATAATGCGGCTACAGGTGAATTAACATATAACGAACGTACTGACAATACCATACGTGGTTTGTTTAGTGCAAGTGGTGATGTTACTTACGATGATAGTACAGGTGAGTTTAGTTTTACACAGAGTGCTATTGGATCAGGTGATGTACGTTCTAACGTAAGTGCAAGTGACGCAGGCGGATTAGGATCATTTTCCTATACTGAAAACACAGGTGTATTTGAATACACAGGACCAAGCAATGCTGACATTAGAGGACTATTAAGTGCTACTGGTGATATAACATACAACAGTGCAACAGGTCAATTTAGTTTTACTGATACTGATCGTTCAGATGCAGACATACGTGGATTATTTAATGCCAGTGGCGATTTAACTTATGACCCACTTACTGGTAACTTTAGTTTTACAGAAGGCGCACAACGTACAGATGCTCAAATACGTAACTTGTTTAGCGGTGGTGGCGATCTTAGTTATAGTAGTATTACTGGTGGTTTCAGTGTTACTAAAACTAAAGTTGGTATAACTGGAAGTGAAGCAAGTGGAACAATTACTATTGCAGACGGTGGTAGTGTTACAGCAACACAAATCGGTAATACAGTTACACTAACAGGTGTTGATACAACGTATGCCCTAACAGTAAATAATGCAACAGGTGATACTGCCGCTGATCAAACAAGAGTAAGATTATCAGATGGTGCTAGTAACCAGGATGTATTATTTGCAGGCAGTGCCGCAATTAATGTTGCTGGTGCAAATAATAAAATTACAGTTACACATGCTGACACTTCTAACAATCAAGAAAGCGTTAGCAACTCAGCAAACGATACAGTTATACAAAGTATTAGTGTTGATGATTTTGGTCACATCACTGACATCAGTTCTAAAACACTTAGCATAGAAGATTTAGGTACACTTGCTGACTTAGGTTACTCAGGTACAAATGATGCTGATACATATACAAGTTGGGGAATTAAAGCCAACGGTGGTGAAGCATCTGCAATTACTTCTGGTACTAATATTGATTTTGTAGGATCAGGGGCAACAACTATTACTCCTTCATCAGGACCTGTAGTAACAATCAGTTCAACTGATACTATAATTGATGTAGACGATACTCCAGTAGATGGTGCAACTACATCAGCAATATCAAGTAATTGGGCGTTTGACAATGTTAAAACAGCAGTACCTGCAAATGCATTGTTTACAGATACTAACACATTTAGAGCCATTAGTAGTACTCCTACTGATGGTGCAACTACTACATCAATTAGCTCAGCCTGGGCATTTGATAATGTTAAAACAGCAGTACCGGCCAATGCATTGTTTACAGATACTAATACATTTAGAGCCATTAGTAGTACTCCTACTGACGGTGCGACTACTACCAGTATTAGCTCAGATTGGGCATTTGATAATGTTAAAACAGCAGTACCAGCAAATGCATTGTTTACAGATACTAACACTAATACAATAACTAGTGTAGGTATAAGTGGAAGTGAAACCACAGGCACAGTTACTATTGCTGGTGCAGGTAATGTTACAGCAACACAAGTTGGCAGTACTATTACACTAACAGGTAGTGCAAGTGCTACAGATGTTAGTGTTACAAATACATCAACTAGTACTTCTGAATGGAATGTTGCGTTTGTTGCAGACGATGGCGCACAAGGTATTAACATTGATAAACATTCAAGTGGCACAGGAGGCCTAACTTATATACCGACATCAAGTACACTAAGATGCACAACCTTTGCTGGTAATTCTAATACTGCTAACTACGCTGACTTGGCAGAAGTCTATACCAGCGATGCTGATTATGAACCAGGCACAGTTGTAGCATTTGGGGGTGAACAAGAAGTTACTATATCAACAGGATTTGCTAACACTAGAGTAGCAGGAGTAATTTCCGAATTCCCTGCATACTGCATGAACTCAAATGAAGATGGTGCAGTAGTAGCACTACAAGGTAGAGTACCAGTAAAGGTACTAGGTAAAGTACAAAAAGGTGATATGATGGTAACCTGTGGTACTACTCCAGGCTATGCAATGGTAGCACGTTATTTTATAGGCGGCGCAGTAATAGGTAAAGCACTTGAAGATAAAGACACCGCAGGCGAAGGTGTAATAGAAGTAGTTGTAGGGAGAATGTAATGCCAGAAGTAGTAAGAACAAATGTAGACGTACACGAAGGACATGCTTCACCTAGTCCAGGACCTTATCATCAAACTAGTTATAACGTAGGATCTCCTGATGTGTTTACTAATAACGAAGCAACTGTTAGGGTAGGAGATACTACAGTTTGTGGAGATCCAGCAGATGCAGGATCAGATACAGTGTTTGTTAACAGCATACCAGTACACCGAAAAGGTGATGCAACTGGAGGTCATGGTAGTTGGGTACCAAATGCGGCTAGCACCGGAAGTCCTGACGTTTTTGCAAATTCATAATAAACCACATTTAAGACCCCTTAGATGTACATTCATTAAATAATATTGACATTAACAACAATAGGAGAATGTAATGAGTGAATTATCACAACACGATCAAATCGTACAAGCCTTTAACAACTATCTAACAGAAGCATCGACTTTTGATGAAAAAGGTGTTAAAGCGGCCGCGGCAAGAGCTAGAAAAGCACTTGGTGACTTAGGCAAGCTCACAAAATCACGTAGAGCGGAAATACAAGACAAAAAGAACGCAATGTAATGATCAGTCGTATGTGGGAATATTGGTGTAAGGCCATTGGACAAAAAGCATACGATGATGATCTAAGAGCAGACAGAGTAGCACTTATCCGTACTGGATGGGTGCTTCTCCATATAGTAACATGCTGTATGATTATTGCGGGTAACACAAAATTATTGTTAGGAGATTAGAAATAATGTTACATAAAAATCTAGTACTACATAAATTTGAGAATGGTTTTAGAATCTTATCCACAAAAGATTTAGATGACAAGTTCTTTGTTATCGATGATGTTAAATTAGATATTGGCGACGAATTCAGAGTAGGTCCAAATGGATACTTTGAGAAGATTGGCAATATGACTCAATTAGTAAGCAAATTTCAAAAAGAAGACATTGTGTAATGATGTGGGTAGATTATAATATTGATAGTCTTCCAGGAGGCAAAGGCTTTAAAGTCAAAGGCGACTGGGAAGGTGAAGCAATGGGCGTAGGTCCAAACGGCACACAAAAAGACAATTGGTTATACAAGCCGGGCGATGTTTTTATTGTAAATGAAAATGGCTGGTTAATTAAAACTGACGAGGTTAATGCCTTGCTGTTAAAACATGAAAGTAGTAAAACTAATGAAGTGTAAACAAGGCGACTTAGCAATTATAAAATACAGTGTACGACCCGAAAACATTGGACGTATTGTAAAAGTTGCTGAACACATTGGACACTATGAACGAGGAACACATTTCCATTTTAATGGAGTAATGTGTCAAGCGGCAGTCACTGATAACTTTTGGTGGATTGAAGCAGATGACCTGAGTATTATGCTTGGGCCATCGCCTCGTGCATATATTGCAGATACTTGGTTAGAGCCAATTAAGAATCCAGATGAAGATGCTACTAAAGAAGCAGAAGAACTAGATTTGTTTGGCATGAGTATGATGTAATGAAACCAAATAAAACATTTGAACTTACAGTAAGAGACATTGAAGTCATTGAATCAGCACTAAGAGCAAAGGCTGGCCGTAGAGGAATGGCCATTGCTCAAGGCGATGTATCTACTCAACTCCATGCGGAGATGACAGAGATACAAGAACTGCTAGGACGTATACATCATCAAAAGAATTGGTATACTCCAAAAGAATTTGTTCCAGGCGGTTGACATATAACAATTTCTGTGTTATAAATATACTTGTAACGTTGAAGCAATTCAAACGACGAGCTGGACCCGGGGGCGGTACCCGGCAGCTCCACCAAAAATACATTCTGCTTACTGTATAGCAGAAGCAACAGGCTGATAA
>Ga0102815_10002544_pt1 | contig 11072 bp, 10 predicted proteins | sample ColrivemetaGS759_FD_79113 | JGI IMG/M metagenome (GOLD analysis project Ga0102815, IMG submission 79113) | Estuarine microbial communities from the Columbia River estuary - Ebb tide ETM metaG S.759 | ecosystem: Environmental > Aquatic > Marine > Intertidal zone > Estuary | place: USA: Columbia...
CCTGAAACTCAGGTTTTTCTCGGAATCACCAAGACAGATCGTGATTTACTGCCGTACCGGCAGTCGCTCTGCTCAGGTCTGCCGGTTTTTGAACGAGCAGGGTATCAATAACGTAATCAGTTTGCGCGGTGGCGCTGTTCGCTGGGGCGGCGAAGGCCACCAGATGGACAGAGAACCTCAGGAAATCATCGATTAAGCGCACTCACTTGCGTTTTCATAGACGCTGACATATAACAGCAGCCAGCCACAACTACCCGATAATAGCAGGAGATTTCCGATGACTGATTTCGACCATGAACTGGATGCGTCCGGACTCAATTGTCCGCTGCCGATACTACGTGCCAAAAAAACACTGGCCGACATGCAACGTGGTAAGGTGCTGAGAATCATTTCCACCGACCAGGGTTCTGTCAAAGATTTCGAGGCGTTCTCCAAACAAACCCATAATCCGCTGTTATCGTCTAGCGAACAGGATGGTAAATTTATATTTTTTATCCAGAAAGCCTGAACGATCGACTAAGGTCAAATTCATCAGCAGCACACCGTCGAGCCGTATTATAATCGGCATTTATGGCATTTCGTACGCGGCAAGCCGGAAATTGCTGGTTTATTGAGGTTATCCTCACTAATTTCAAGCCGCTACTAGTGCATTTGTAATTTAACCATAATAAAATTTAGGGTTCGGTGCGGAAAGACGCGCCGTCTGGTTTTTAGTGTGTGCAAACAGGATATTAGAGGTTAGCGTGGAATTATCGGGTTCTGAAATCATCATTCAGTTTTTGAAGGACGAGGGTGTCAAGCATCTGTTCGGTTACCCGGGTGGTGCCGTACTGCATATCTATGACGCATTACAAAAACAGGATGACGTGATGCACGTACTGGTGCGCCACGAACAGGGAGCAACCCACGCGGCAGACGGTTATGCCCGCGCGACTGGCAAGCCGGGTGTGTGCCTGGTCACTTCCGGACCGGGAGCAACAAACGCGGTAACCGGAATTGCGACCGCGTATATGGATTCGATTCCGCTGGTGGTCATAACCGGTCAGGTGCCAAGCCACGCTATCGGCAGCGATGCCTTTCAGGAAGTGGATGCGGTCGGCGTCACCCGTCCCTGCGTCAAGCATAACTTCCTCGTCAAGGATCTGACCAAGTTGGCTGAAACCCTTAAAAAAGCGTTCTATGTCGCGACCACCGGCCGCCCTGGCCCAGTCGTTGTCGACATTCCCAAGGACATCACCGCGCCGCACATCAAGATTCCCTACGTCTATCCTGAAAAAATCGAGATGCGCTCGTACAATCCCACCTCAAAGGGACACCCGCGCCAGATCAAGCGCGCGGTCGATCTCCTGCTGTCGGCCAAGCGGCCGATGATTTACTCCGGGGGTGGTGTCATCATGGGCGAAGCCTCAGCGGAATTGCGCCAGTTTGTGCGCAAGCTCGGCTACCCAATCACGCAAACCCTGATGGGTCTGGGTGCTTTTCCCGGCACCGATCCCCAGTTCATCGGCATGCTGGGCATGCACGGCACCTATGAAGCCAATATGGCGATGCACGAATGCGATGTATTGCTTTGCATCGGCGCGCGCTTCGATGATCGGATCACCGGTGTTATCAGCAAGTTCTGCCCCTATGCCCAGGTTATTCACGTCGACGTCGACCCCGCCTCGATTTCCAAAACCATTATTGCCGACGTGCCAATCGTGGGTGGTGCCAAACAGGTTCTGACCGAGATGCTCAAGGTGCTGGACAAGACCGAGAAAGAAATCGATAGCACTGCGCTTGAAGCCTGGTGGAAAACAATTGGTTCCTGGCAGTCCCAGGACAGCTTTGCCTATGACAAGAACAGTGACTTGATTCAACCCCAGGCTGCCGTCGAAGAACTTTACCGGGTCACCAATGGCGATGCCTATATCACTTCCGATGTCGGCCAGCACCAGATGTTTGCGGCCCAGTTCTATCCCTTTGACGAGCCGCGTCGCTGGATCAATTCCGGAGGCCTTGGCACCATGGGTTTCGGCCTGCCCGCAGCGATGGGCGTCAAGCTGGCCTTTCCCGACAAGGATGTGGCCTGCATTACCGGCGAAGGCAGCATACAGATGTGCATCCAGGAGTTGTCTACCTGCCTGCAGTACGACACCCCGGTAAAGATCATCAATCTCAATAATCGCTATCTTGGTATGGTGCGCCAGTGGCAGGAGTTTTTCTACGAGAAACGCTATTCCCACGTTTACATGGATTCGTTACCCGACTTTGTCAAACTGGCTGAAGCCTATGGCCACGTTGGTATACAGGTGGAAAAGCCAGCCGATTTACACGATGCTATGAAGGAAGCGTTCAAACTCAAGGACCGCACTGTTTTCCTCGATATCATTACCGACCGGGAAGCCAATGTGTACCCGATGATTTCGGCGGGCAAGGCGCATAATGAAATGGATATTTCACCGTTACAGCAACAGAAACAGGCCTCACTGAAGGCCGAGGGAGAACTGGTCTAATGCGACACATCGTCTCCCTGCTGGTCGAAAACGAGTCCGGCGCACTATCACGCATATCCGGGCTGTTCTCGGCACGCGGCTATAACATCGAATCACTGACGGTAGCCACCACAGAAGATCCCACCCTTTCGCGTATGACCATCATTACCACGGGATCGAATCGCATCATCGAACAGATCACCAAGCAGTTGAACAAGCTGGTCGATGTGGTCAAGTTGCAGGATGTAACCGAGGGTAACTTCATCGAACGCGAGATGATGTTCGTCAAAGTTAAGGCTGAGGGCGAATCACAGCGGGCGGAAGTCCATCGCCTTTCTGAAATCTTTCGCGCACGCATCATCGACGTCACCGACACCACTTTTTGCATCGAGCTGACGGGCTCGGGCGACAAGCTTGAAGCCTACATTCGGGCGATGCACGAAAACAATATTATCGAGGTGGTGCGTTCCGGATCGATGGCGATACTGCGCGGTGAGAAAGCTCTGACGCTTTGACCCTTCATTTAGATATCCCGTTAATCTACTAAACGGCTACTCTGACAATTGAAGCAGCACCGGCACAATAACGGCCGACACTGATGGAATATACTAATGGACGATAGCAATCCGAAAGAAACACGCAAGAATATGCCGCGAGGCATATTCCTGTTGCCCAATCTGTTTACCACCGGTGCGCTCTTCTCCGGGTTCTATGCAATCATCGCGGCAATGAACGATCGCTTTGAAATTGCCGCCACGGCGATTTTCATTGCCTTCCTGCTGGATGGACTGGATGGTCGGGTAGCGCGCCTGACCAATACACAGTCGGCATTTGGTGCTGAATTCGACAGTCTTTCCGACATGGTTTCTTTCGGCGTCGCGCCAGCACTTATCGTTTACATGTGGTCATTGGCATACCTGCGCGATGTATCTAATTTCATGGGTAAACTGGGCTGGCTTGCCGCGTTTATCTACGCGACCGCGACCGCGCTGCGCCTGGCACGTTTCAATACCCAGGTGGGCACTGCCGACAAGCGTTATTTTCAGGGGCTGGCGAGCCCGGCGGCGGCGGCCGTGGTCATGGGCACCGTCTGGTTCTGCGAAATCTACGACATCCGTGGAGTAGACGTGACCTACGGCGCGCTGGTGATCACCCTTACCGCCGGTCTGCTGATGGTATCGAATTTTTCTTATTACAGTTTCAAGGAACTTGATCTGCGCGAAAAGGTTCCCTTCGTTGCGCTTCTTGCTGCCGTCCTTATTTTTGTATTTCTATCATTGCGCCCCGCCACCGTACTGTTTTCGTTTTTCTTCCTTTATATGCTGTCGGGCCCGGTCGTTTCACTGTTTCGCTGGAACCGGAAGCGTATGCGCCTGGCCGAATCCAGCCGGGGATCGACGCCGAAATCCTGAGGTTTTTATACTTGGCAAGCCAGGTGGACTTGGCTATATTTCTGCCTATGCGATCCTGCCTCTGCGACATTTCGCTTACGTTGACAGCCGCCCCGACTCGCTGTCCGAATCAGGAACGCTATATCTGTGGCGCTTTCCACTGCCGCGAAGAAGGCGCGCGAACATCTGACAAGAGCCTTGGGTAAACCACAAAAGATTCTGCCAGGGTCTGGAAACACGAGACAACGATGAACAAAGACAAACTGATCATTTTCGACACTACATTGCGCGACGGGGAGCAAAGCCCGGGGGCGTCAATGACCCGTGATGAAAAAATCCGTATCGCACGTGCGCTGGAATTGATGAAAGTCGACATCATCGAAGCTGGTTTTCCGATTGCCAGCGACGGTGACTTCGAATCAGTCCGGGCCGTCGCCAAAATCGTCAAAGACAGTACCGTTTGCGCACTGGCACGCGCCAAGCAGGTAGACATCGACCGCGCCGGTGAAGCAATCCGCCCGGCGACTTCAGGTCGTATCCATACTTTCCTCGCAACCTCTCCGATTCACATGCAGCAGAAATTGCGCATGTCACCCGATCAGGTAGTCGAAGCCGCAGTAGCTGCGGTACGCATGGCACGCCAATACACCGATAACATCGAGTTTTCGCCCGAAGATGCAGGTCGCTCAGAACCCGATTTTCTATGTCGCGTGATTGAAGCGGTGATCGCGGAAGGTGCGACTACCATTAATATTCCTGATACGGTCGGTTACAACCTGCCCCACCAGTTTGGCAACCTCATCCGCGACTTGATCGAGCGTATCCCGAACTCGGACAGGGCCGTCTTCTCCGTGCATTGCCACAATGACCTTGGCCTCGCGGTCGGCAACTCGCTGTCAGCAGTACTAAATGGTGCGCGCCAGGTCGAGTGCACGATTAACGGTCTCGGTGAACGCGCAGGCAACGCATCGCTTGAAGAAATTGTCATGGCCGTGCGCACTCGTCAGGATGTCTTCGATTGTGATAGTGGTCTCGACACCACGCAGATCATGAATTGCTCCAAACTGGTGTCGGGGATTACTGGTTTCAGCGTGCAACCCAACAAGGCAATCGTCGGCGCAAACGCCTTTGCGCACGAATCCGGTATCCATCAGGATGGGGTGCTGAAATCACGCGAGACCTACGAAATAATGCGTGCCCAGGACGTCGGCTGGAGCACCAACAAACTGGTTCTCGGCAAGCATTCAGGACGCAACGCTTTTAAATCGCGCATGTCGGAATTGAATTTCCAGTTTGATTCGGAAGAAGAGTTGAACGAAGTATTCGCACGTTTCAAGACTCTTGCAGACAAGAAGCACGATATCTTTGACGAGGATTTACTGGCTTTGGTTAACGAAGCCACCTTCGAGAGTGAAAATGAAACCATCAAACTGGTCAGCCTGCGGGTATGTTGTGAAACCGGTGAGGTGCCGAGCGCTACCATGACGCTCAATATTGACGGCAAGGAGCAACAGGCAGTGGCTAGTGGTGACGGTCCGGTCGACGCCTGCTTCAAGGCAATCGAAAAGCTCACTTCTGTCGGAGTCGAATTGCAACTCTATTCGGTCAATGCCATAACCACCGGAACGGACTCGCAGGGCGAAGTCACGGTCAGGGTCGAAAAAGATGGCCGCGTGGTCAACGGCCAGGGTGCGGATACCGACATTGTTATCGCTTCGGCCAAGTCCTACCTGAATGCGCTGAACAAGGTTATCAATAGTGACGGTCGCACTCATCCACAACTCGGAAACGTATAAAGCTCGATGCTAACTACCCGCCAACAGCATTGTTTACAGGGCATCGGTGTTCGACTCTGGCGTAATCGCAGCGCCAGCGATGCACCACCGGTATCACTACCGACCCGCGAATCTGTTAACGACGAGGCGTTGGATAGCAGGATAACTGCCGCGTCGCCGGCACTGACCCAAGATTACGATCGACCTCCTCCGCCCATTCCGGCCGCCGTCCCGGAAGAGATTCCAACGCCCGTAGCGCGTCGTGAAATTATCATTCCGACACTCGACAGCTGGAGTACGATTGACTCTGCGATCGAGCAATGCAACGCCTGTGAACTGTCACAAAACTGTACCCAGAAGGTTCCAGGTGTCGGTAATCGTGAAGCAAGTCTAATGATTGTCGGCGAGGGTCCCGGTCAAGACGAAGACATTCGTGGTGAACCCTTTGTCGGCCGCTCGGGGAAACTGCTTGATCGAATGCTACAGGCCATCGGCATCGCACGTGAAGATGTTTTCATTACCAATATCGTCAAGTGCCGCCCGCCCAATAATCGTGACCCCAAGGTAGACGAGGCACAGCAATGCCGGGTTTACCTGGATGCCCAGATCAAACAGATCGCGCCAAAGGTTATTCTTTCGGTGGGCCGCGTCTCAGCACACAATCTACTCGGGAGCAACCTGCCAGTGGGCAAGTTAATTCAACAGATGCACCAACTGCCAGACAGCGACATACCCGTAAAGGTTACCTATCATCCTGCCTATCTGCTGCGCAGCCCGGCCGCCAAGGCCATCGCCTGGCAGGACATGAAACTGCTGCATCGTTTGTTGCAATGAGCGAAGCAGGACTACAGTTTCGCAGTATGACGCTGAACGACCTCGAGCAGGTCATGAAAGTTGAACTCGAGGTATATGAATTCCCCTGGACTGAACGCATATTCAGCGATTGCATACGCGTGGGATATTACTGCTGGATTGGTATGCAGCAGCAAACCACGATAGGTCATGCGGTTATCAGTGTCGTCGGTGATGAAAGCCACATGCTTAACCTGTCGATTGCAGCTGCCCATCAGCGCAAGGGCTACGGTCGCCAGTTCGTCGAATTCCTGGTCAACGAGGCGCGCAAGCATCAGGCGCAAACCATGCTGCTCGAAGTGAGACCCAGCAATACCGTGGCTATTAATTGCTATAATGGCGCGGGTTTTAACGAAATTGGTTGCCGTAAAGATTATTACCCGGCGGTCGGTGGGCGCGAAGATGCGCTGTTGCTGGCAAAGCATATATCCCCGCCGACGGATACGCCCGTCTCAGGCCAATCTTCCTAACAGGTACTCCTAGATAATGTCAGACATTGACGAAATGCGCCGGCGCCGCACCTTTGCAATTATTTCGCATCCGGACGCAGGTAAGACCACGGTCACCGAGAAACTGTTGCTGTTCGGCAAGGCGATTCAAATGGCCGGTACCGTAAAAAGCCGCAAGGCGTCCCGGCACGCCACCTCCGACTGGATGGAACTGGAGAAGCAACGTGGCATTTCAGTCACCTCGTCGGTCATGCAATTCCCCTATCGCGACTGTATCATCAACTTGCTCGATACCCCGGGGCATGAAGATTTTTCGGAAGACACTTACCGCACCTTGACCGCCGTGGACTCCGCGCTGATGGTCATCGATTGTGCCAAAGGCGTCGAGGAACGCACCATCAAGTTAATGGATGTGTGCCGCCTGCGCGATACGCCAATCATTACCTTTATCAACAAACTCGATCGTGAAGGCCGCGACCCCATCGATCTACTCGACGAGGTCGAATCGGTGCTCAAAATTCGCTGCGCACCCATTACCTGGCCAATTGGCATGGGGAAAAGCCTGAAGGGCGTGTTCCATCTGCTGAATGATTCGGTACATCTGTTCTCGGCCAGTGGGGCCGACAAGATCAGTTCCGGTGACGTTATCCAGGGTCTGGACAACCCCAGGCTGGACGAATTACTGGGCCCTCTGGCCGATGAATTTCGCGAGGAAATCGAGCTGGTCAGAGGCGCATCCGAAGAGTTCGACCTCGATAGCTACCTCGCTGGCGAACTAAGTCCTGTCTTCTTTGGTTCAGCCATCAATAACTTCGGCATGGCCGAGTTGCTGGATGCGTTCAATGACTATGCGCCGGCACCAACGGCACGCCCCAGCAGAAGCCGCATGGTCGAGCCGGATGAGGACAAACTGACCGGCTTTGTATTCAAGATCCAGGCCAACATGGACAAACATCACCGCGACCGTATTGCGTTCATGCGCATCTGTTCCGGCAAGTACCAGCGTGGCATGAAGGTCTTTCACGTGCGCATCGGCAAGGACATGAAAATTCCCGAAGCCCTGACTTTCTTCGCCGCCGACCGTGACCATGTTGAAGAAGCCTACACCGGAGATATTATCGGCATCCACAATCACGGCACCATTCGCATCGGTGACAGCTTCAGTCAGGGTGAGCATCTCGCGTTCACCGGTGTGCCGAATTTTGCACCCGAGCTGTTTCGTCGCGCCCGTCTTAAAGACCCGCTTAAAATGAAGGCCCTGTTAAAAGGCCTGACGCAACTCTGTGAGGAAGGTGCAACCCAACTGTTCAGACCGCTCGCCAATAACGATCTGATCCTCGGTGCTGTCGGTGTCCTGCAGTTCGATGTGGTCGCACATCGACTGATGGATGAATATGGCGTTGATTGTCTGTTCGAGGCGGTCAACGTTAACACTGCACGCTGGGTAACCAGCAAGGACAGCAGGAAACTGGAAGAGTTTCAAGTCAAGCAGCGTACCAATCTGGCCCTCGACCACGCCGGTGACCTTGCCTATGTAGCGCCATCCCGGGTAAACCTGACCATGACACAGGAACGCTGGCCTGATATCGAATTTCTCGCCACTCGCGAGCATGGTGATTATGAATCCGGTTAAGGTTGCCGCGATCGCCTTTTTCGGAATTCTACTCCTTCCCTTTATCGGTAGTTCTCAGGTGGCCGCCGACGGCGGATTCGCTACCCGGGACCTCAACCCGCTGTTACAACCCATCTATCTTCCCACACTCGCCACTTTCAATCCGGATAATGGCTGGAAAATAGACCACAGTTTTTACATTACCAATACCTTGCAGGAAGAGTCGAAAGGCAACGAAAGCCTGTTGATCGACGTTGAAAACTATCGCTATGAACTGGGCTTGAGGTACCGCCAGGATCAGTGGCTGGCCCGCATCGACCTGCCCTACATCAGAAATTCGGGAGGCGAGCTTGATAGTTCGATCGATAACTGGCACCAGTTCTTCGGTCTGCCGGAAGGCGATCGTGACGATTTTCCACAGGACCAGATAGACCTGAAATACGCTCGTGATGGCGCGCTGGAGTACGACCAGGACAGTTCCAGCAGCGGAGTTGGCGATATCGCACTCGCCATCGGATACCAGGCAAACACAAAAGTTGCCTGGTTTGTCGGTATCGAGCTGCCGACCGGGAACGCTGACGACTACACCGGTAACGAAGCAATCGATACCGCGCTGTGGCTTACCTACCAGAACAGGGTCAATGCGAAGATGGGCACCTTTGGCCTGCTTGGTGTCAGCTTTCCTGGTGATGATGGCAACCTCGAGGGGCTGATCGTCGATCAGATCTGGGTCGCCCAGCTGGGTCTGGACTATCGCTTTAAGCCCACCATCGTGGGCACGCTGCAGTTCGACCTGCACTCGGAAAGCATCGAAGACAGCGAGTTAGATGCATTTGGTAATTCAATGCAGGTGCAACTTGGCCTCGGCTTCCTGCGCTTGATCGGCGAACAACGACTTGACCTGTTTTTTTCTGAGGACATCCTCGTCGGCACGGCGCCCGACATCAGTTTCGGCATGCGACTGAGCCGCTCCTACTAACCGCTACCGTCGATCAATTCGGTTAAAATCTGCGGGTCGTTTTCCAGGGTGCGATGCACGGGGCAACGGTCGGCAATTTCCAGCAAGCGCTGACGCTGAGCCGCATCAAGTTCTCCATGCAGCGATATGCGCCGGGTTATGCGTTCGATTCGATGATCGCAATCAACGCAATCCTCCGCATGAACGCGCTCGTGCAGCAGGCGGACTTCGATGTCGTCAAGCGGCAATTTTTTAAGATTGGCATACATGCGCAAAGTCATCGAGGTGCAGGCACCCAGCGACATTAACAGCAGGTCGTAAGGCGACGGCCCGAGATCGGTGCCTCCGTACTTCAGTGGTTCATCCGCACGCAAAAAATGCTGGTTGCTGTACATGCCGCGCAGAAAACGATGATTCTGCTCGGTTATCAGCACTTCGCCATCGAGCAGGTCGGCTTGCGGTTGCGCCTCTTTCGCCGCTTCGGGTTCAAGGTATCGACTCGCCCAGGATGCGATCATGCCGGCTGCATACTCAGCGTCTGCTGCCTTACTCAACAAATGATCGGCGCCATCCAGCGAAATAAAGCTTCTGGGGTGCTTTGCAGCCTGGTAAATTCGTGATGCTTCATCGATCGAGACCACCTGGTCGATGGGTGAATGCATGACCAGCAGCGCGGCATCGAGCTGGCGAATTTCATCGGTACTCGAATAGTTGTCAATATCATCGAGAAACTGCCGACGGATCGAGAACTCACGCACACCCAATGTCACCGCGGCTTCGCCCTCGCGTTCGATCGCCGCAGACTGTTCCTTGAACAGGTGTTTGACGTGTTGCGCAGTCGCCGGTGCGCCTATAGTGACCACGGCCTTTATCGAGTCCAGCTGCGATGCTGCCGCGAGCACCGCAGCACCACCGAGACTGTGACCGATCAGAATCTGTGGCGCCTGGTACTGGATCTGCAGGGCCTGTGCTGCCTGCACCAGATCCTCGATATTGGAAGAAAAGTTGCTGTTGGAAAAATCTCCATCGCTATTACCGAGGCCGGTAAAATCGAAACGCAACACTGCGATGCCGCGTGCCGCCAGGGCGCGCGAGATGCGGGACGCGGCGGCGATATCCTTACCGCAGGTAAAACAGTGCGCGAACAACCCGAAACCCGTGATTCCGGAATCCTGTTCAGGCATTTCCAGCAGGCCGGCCAGCGGCTCACCATTTGCGTTGTTGAATTCAAACTTAATTTTTTTCATTATTGATGCTCCGGGGAGGTATCATTCTGTGACCCGGGTTGTCACCACAGGTTCACATTGAAAAAACAGTTTAACCGAGTTATGCGCTGGATCCTGTTTCTGTGGGTCAGAGTCGACGTTTTCCCACAACCGGATCCAGCCAATGGTATCGATCCACTGCAACCCGTCCTCTACGTACTCGCCGACCGTGGATTGAGCGACCTGCTGGTGTTAAACGAACTGACCAGTAAAAACGGCATGCCCGACCCGCTGGCCTGGGCACCGATGACCGCGTTACGACGCTATCGCCTGGTTTACAGCGTGGCATCGCGCAA
>Ga0102815_10002545_pt1 | contig 11068 bp, 11 predicted proteins | sample ColrivemetaGS759_FD_79113 | JGI IMG/M metagenome (GOLD analysis project Ga0102815, IMG submission 79113) | Estuarine microbial communities from the Columbia River estuary - Ebb tide ETM metaG S.759 | ecosystem: Environmental > Aquatic > Marine > Intertidal zone > Estuary | place: USA: Columbia...
AAATCCAGACAATCACAATGAAATCAAGGAATTATCTGCTGGAGATCACTTTCTTCCGTTATCAAAAAATTTACTACGTAACTTATATACTTTTCCTCAAAAGGAAACTTATAATTGGAAATTAAGTATTAGACCAGATAAGGATACCTTACTAAATAGTCAACAGCAATCCGAATATTTTTTTTACATCGATCTAATTTTTGATATTACTTTAACAAAAGATAAAGCTTTGGAATTGCTAATAACTCACAAATCAGACTTAGAAACACTTGTAAAAAAAGTAGTCCAACCTAATATACAAAACTCTCTTAATCAATTAGGTCAAACACTTAGTTTAGGCAATTTTTCTAATCAAAAAGAACAAATTGAAAAAGAAATCACTAATATCGTGAATAAAGAATTGAATTCTGCAGGTTTATCCGAGCATGCTATTTTGTGGCTAAAATTAGGAGATTCACCAAAAATCAAATTGACTAGACAGAAGATAAAAGATGAAGTAAATAAATATTTTTAGGTTATGCTGTATAGTTCTCTGTTATTTTTCTTCATTAGTTATGATATTATTAAGCAAGAAGCCAAACGCTCTTTAAGGCGTTGGGTAATTCATGAAAAACTGTTGTTAGAGTTCAACTTATAATATATAATGTGCAGTGCCTAATTATGGAATACATTTATGAATTTAAGTTTTAAGATGCAAATACTTTTATCAAGATATTTGCCATTTCCCCCCTTTTGGATTTCCCTTCTAACAGGATTATTATTCTTTAACAATATTTTAAAATACCATATATTAAACGATTTTAACGCTGGCTTACTTCATGTTTTAATTTTGATGAATATCTTTGCCTTTTTCCTTTTAAAATACAAAAGATATGAACTAAAAATTAGTCAAAAAGAATGGCAAGAAATTTGTACTTTTCTTAAAAGAAAATTCTCTCAATATGATTTTAATGATGATTTTTACTGCACCGAAGTTTTTGACAGGAACAATGACTTTAAATACACTGAACTTTTTTTAAAACTTGGTAGTGATTATCGAGTAGTAGTTGAAGAGTTTAAAATTAGTGAATTTAAATCCTCTCCTGAGATTTTAAAAATTTTCAAATAACCATATGCAGCATATAGAAAATTATTTTAATAACGTGGACCAAATAATTGGTAAAAAAATCTATTCCTTGCGATTAGATAATAATATGTCTCAGAGTGAACTAGGCAAAAAGATTGGTGTTTCCGCTCAACAACTGCAAAAATACGAAAATGCTAAAAATAGAATTAGCGCAGCACGATTATCCTTAATAGCAAAAGTTTTAGATAAGGATATCCCCTATTTTTATCAAACTTAAACCAGAAAGTTATAAATTGAATTTGCCGCCAGATTTTTCTACTGCCTAAAATATAAGCAACACTTCTTGAACTTATAGAGATTCCGTTAACGAAGGTTTTCTACATTTTTATCAACAAAATTGTTGATAACTTATTTGTTAAAACTAATTCCTATTTTTTAGCTTTAGTATTTCCTATAAACTTAGGCTTGTTACGGAAGAGATAGCTGGAGTTATTGAAATTTAATACCGGTTAGGTTTTTATTAAAACTTTTCGCATATTTGAAATATTTATAGTTTTCCCCTTAGCCAACCACCACGCTTTGCTAGCTTCAAATAAAAACGTATCAAAGTCTGATTGGTCAAGTTGATTTTTAGGCCCAAGTAGTCTAGATATTAGTTTACTTTCCATTTTTATAAATTTATTACCATCACTTAAGAACAAAACACTTTTTTTAATTATCTTTCCAAACATAGCTCCATCTTTGTATAAAACTATATGCCCTTTACTTTTTATCACATTAACATTAAGCATTGGCGATAATATCTCAAGTATTACATTAACAAATTCTTCCTGAATCATAAATTAATTAGTTTATTTTTATTAAGGAAGTTTAAATTTAGTATTTTAAGAAAGATTTGTAAAGTTAAACCTGATTATATTATCTAATTATTAACTTTTTATGTATATGTTTTGGTTACTCCTCTAGGTTAAACCACTTAGAGGAGACTAACTGTAAGGAATTTTATCAAAGTAATTTATATACACTTGTTTTTGGTAAGGCCGCATCAAAAACACAAGTGTATGGATTTATTTTAAACTCTTTTTGATTACATTCTCAACTGCTTGTGACGTAAAATGGAAGAATGATCAAATATATACACAAAAGCCACAATGTTACTGTTTTACTATATCACATGGTATTTCCAGCGAAATATCGCTGAGCGGTGTTTGCTGGATCGGTCAATCAAGTATTTCAAAAAGTATGTTTTGGGATAGGAAAGCGATATCAGATAAAATTTAGAAATAGGGAATGATCAATAGAATCGAGCTCTGCAAGCTAAAATAGGACCAGCGGGCACAAAAAATAACAAGATAAGAAGTAATATAATATTGAGTAGGTCTTGATTTTTTTAATATAGAAATTAAAGTTGTTTTTGGCGTAAGTTTATTATATTAAAATTATGAAATTTGATCTTGATACTATCGTTATAATAGGTTTTTTGATTGTAAATTTAATATTTGGTCTTTTTTCTAGCCGTGGTATTAAAAACATCAAAGAATACGCTATAGGTAGTAGAAATTTTTCTACTGCAACTATCTCGGCCACTATAATTGCTACATGGATTGGTGGTGGATTTTTTTACAGCGCAATATCAGAAACTTATAAAGAGGGTTTATGGCATCTAATAGCACGTTTTGGAGATGTATTAACTCTGTTGATAGTTGGTTATATAATAGCCCCAAGAATAGGTGAGTTTTTAGGTAAAATTTCTGTTGCAGAAATCATGGGAGAGTTGTATGGCAAAAAAATTAAGTTTATTACTGCTATTGCATCGATCTTATTATCAGTAGGATATGTTGCTGTACAAATTAAGGCATTGATAGAGTTATTTTATCACTTTTTTGGTGTTTCCAGTATTTATGCAACGTTGCTTGCCGCCACAGTAATTACTGTATACTCTACTATGGGAGGGATTAAGGCAATTACTTTTACAGATGTAATTCAGTTTCTAACTTTTGGCGTGTTTGTTCCAGTTTTTGCAATATTTGTATGGAATTTATTTGATAATCCTTCTGGGACTGTAATAGCTACTACTAAAAGTAATCCTTTATTTTCTATAGATACTGTATTCAATTTTTATGATCTCAAGTTCTACTCTTTTTTTATACTGTTCTTATATTATACCATACCAGGCTTAGACCCAGCTACCGTGCAAAGAATCTTGATGGCTAAGAATGTTATTCAAGTTCGTAAATCTTTTTCATTAGCAGCATTTTTTTGCTTCATTATTGGAGGTACGGCATGTTTAATCGGTATTACAATACTTGCACATAATCCGAATTTAAATCCTGATACTCTTGTAACGTATGTGATAGATAATTATTCATATACAGGCTTAAAAGGACTAATTCTAATTGGTATAATGGCTATGATTATGTCCAGTGCTGATTCTTATATTAATTCAGCGGCGGTTATATTTGCTCATGATTTAATCAAACCATCAGAAAACACTCTTAATCTGTCTCGTATTTTCTCGATGTTTATTGGAATATCGGCAACTATTTTAGCATTAGTTACTAGCAGTTTGTATGATTTATTGTTATTAGCTGGAAATTTTTATACTCCTGTTATTACTATGCCGCTCTTATTAGCTATTTTCGGTTTTCGCAGTACTTCCAGAGTAGCTTTAATAGCAATTGTTGCAGGTATTTCTTCAGTCGTGATATGGAGAGTGTTTCTCCAGTCAATAACAGGAGTTGATAGTATTATCCCAGGAACTATTGTTAATTTAGTAACTATGCTGTTAATGCATTATTTATTGAATGAACCTGGTGGTTGGGTAAAGACAAAGAGTAACGACAATTTAAAAGAAATTCGATCAAGACGTAAGCAAAGAATCAAGATCATTAAGTATTTTTTTATTAACTTACCTTCAAAAATTATTAAATTTAATTTAATAGCTTACAGTAAGCTAAATACTCCAAAAACTGATATGGTTTACGTTTATGCTATCTTTAGTGCAATATCAGCAACTATTATTACACTTTCTATCGATAGAACGATATATTATCAGTATTTCCATTTAATCAACATTTTGCTAGGAACTGTATTATTTATAGTTACTAGCTTTATTTGCCAAAAATTATGGCCAAGTGATTTTAAGGAAAAATATTTAGGCGTGATATGGTTAATATCTATATTTATTGTCTCATCCTTTATAAGTAGTTTCTTAGTTTTAATAAGTAACTTTACACATATATCATTGGTTGTTCTAATTTTGAATCTAACTATGATTGGAATATTGCTTAAATGGCAACCTACAATAATAATAATTACTCTGGGTTTAATTTTATCTTTTGGTCTTTATGAGCAATATATCGGAAACATACATCTTTCTGCAGAACTAGATGATTTAAAATTAAAAATGATTTACATACTGTTTATGATTAGCAGTATATTAATTGCTTTCCTAAAGCCTAAACAACAATACCAAGAATTAACAGAGGACAATAACCTGTTCTTATCTAGTAAAGTTGATGATCAAAAAAAAGAATTAACTAGGTTATACGAAATTAAAAATGAGCTTTTACGAAACCTAGAACATGAAACACGCACCCCAATTACCGGTATTACTAGTCTCGGACAGGTTTTATGGGCTAACTACGATAAATTTAATGAAGAACAAAGGCGTAATGCAACCAAAGATATTGCTGATAGTTCTGAAAGGTTAACCAGTTTAGTAAATAATTTAATTGATTTATCAAAGCTTAATAATATTAACTATCAGTTAAATAAGTCTCAGGTAAACTTAACTGATTTAGTTTATGGAAGATTAGAACTATGTAAAAAGTTATATATTCAGGATAAAGATGATTTATGGTTTAATTTACAAATAGACGATGAATTAACTGTATTATGTGATCAGTACTACATTTCACGTACTATCGATAATATTATAGTAAATGCTATTCAATATTGTAAACAGGGGACAATTACAATTGAGCTAAAACTAGAACAAAGTAACACTATTCTCTTTAGTGTAAAAGACGAAGGTATAGGTATTCCAAAAGATGAACTATTTGAAGTTTTTGATCCATTTACTGTTAGCTCAAAGACTAAAACTTCTGCAGGTGGAAGAGGTATAGGGCTTGCCTTATCTAAAAAAGTTATTGAAGCACATAACGGTCAGATATGGGCTAAACAGAACCAAGACAAAGGGGTTACTGTTGCATTTACTTTGACAATTAATGACTAATGACTAACGAACATTAGGAATTACCTACTGTTAAAAAGCGTGCAAGAATGCCCCCACTTGAGGAAATGATTCTATAACAATCTGAACCCACATTTTCTATATCAAAATCAGAACTTAGAATAAAAAATATTATAATACATCTGTAATACTTAAGAAATACAGATGTATTACTTAAGTATTACTAAATAAAATATTATATTTCCCTACCTATAGTAATGATATCCTAGGAAAAGACTAGTGTTCATGTATGTTCTAATGCGAAACTGGCGTTAGTTAAGATATATAAAGCAATGGGAAGAATGACCGGTGAAATAAGTAGGTTTTTCTTGAAAGAATTAAGATTATATTATATTATATTATATCAGATAATGATAACAAGTATAATAGGTATTAATATGAGAACTATTGTTGACATACCTGATTCACAAGTAAAAATTCTAGATCAGGTATCAAAAAAGAAAAATGTATCAAGAGCAAGTCTTATAAGGGAAGCTCTAACAAAATACATAAATAGCTACAGTAATAGTAAAAAAAGTTATGAATTAGCATTTGGGGTTTGGAAAAGGAAAAAATTGGACAGTTTGGACTATCAGCAAAAATTAAGGAATGAGTGGGACTCATGAAAGCTGTATTTGATACTAATATATTGATAGATTATTTAATTGGTAATCTGTTAGCCAAAAAAGAAATCGAGCAGTATCATTCCCCTCAAATCAGTATAATTACAAAAATGGAAATACTAGTTGGGGTAACCGATAATGAAGAAATAATAAAAGAGTTTTTGAATGGTTTTAATATAATTCCTCTTAATGACGAAATTGCTGAAATTGCAGTTAATATAAGAAAGGAAAATAAAATAAAAATCCCAGATGCTATAATCTGGGCTACTGCAAAATACACAGATAGCTTATTAATAACTAGAAATACCAAAGATTTTCAAGGATTAGGAGCTGATATTAAGATCCCATATAATGTCTAAGAAGGTTGTAAGATCAACCTTTAACTAATGTAAAATATAAAAATTTTATATTTTTTTTGATAAGCCCTTGAATTATAAACATCAAAAAGTATTACTACAGTAGTATATTTGTACTAGTTAAGTAATACGTTCGTATTACTTAACTAACTTATTTATTTTGTTTTTGATTTGTTTTTTATTTAAAATTAAAATAGTCTTTGCGTAAAAAAAAGTATTTAATATAATACATTAGCATTACCAAAGTAATACAAATGTAACACAAAAAAATCAAACGTAAATTATGAGCTGTAAAATTCTTGCTATAATAAACCAAAAAGGCGGGGTAGGAAAATCTACAATTTCTGTAAACCTTGCTTATGGCCTTCATTTAAAAAAGAAAAAAGTTCTTCTTATTGACTTAGATCCCCAATGTCACTCAAGTTGTATTTATTGTCCTACAATACCCGCAGATAAAACTATCTCTGCCGCTTTTACAAATAAAAAACTTAACTTAAGAGACATAATGTTACCAGCAATAGTTCAAGAACAAACTATTGATACACTAAATATTATACCTTCTAATATAAAACTAGCAACCGTGATAGAGCAAATCAGCGGAGCTCTTTATAGAGAAAAAATTCTTAAAAATCATATTGACAGAATTATAAATGATTTTGATTATATAATTCTTGATTGCCCACCAACCCTAGGGATATTAGCTATTAATGCTATATATTGCGCTACTTCCATTATTGTTCCTACTAGTTTTGGTAAATATTCGCTAGACGGAATGGCTGACTTACTTGGGGCAATCAAAGAAATAAAAGAAGGTCAAACATATAATTTTTTTGTTTTAAAAAATTTATATGAACAAAGAAATACTCAAACAAACAGATACATCCATGAACAATTAAAATCGCTCAGTGACAACACATTTACAACGACAATCAGGAAAAATGAAGCAATTAATCAGGCTCAGATAACAAGCTTACCTATACAAGTATTCAACCCTTCTTCAAAAGGTGCTCAAGACTTTAACCTCCTTACAGAAGAGGTTATCCATTATGCTTAATAAGAAATTAAATTCGCTATCAGAATCAAAACTTTCTAAGACACTTACACAAATTACAGAAGGTAGTAATATAGAAAAAACTGGTTTTATCAAATCGCCTAATAAATCTTCTTTGTTTAAAACTAAATCGTTTAGACTAAGAGAAGCTGATTTTATAAGTTTATCAACTATTACAACAAAAATTAATAATAGTGATGAAAGAATGAGTTATTCTGATTCTCAGGTTATAAGGGGTATAATAAATTATATCTCAGATAATATGGACAATAACCTTAAAAAACTTTTGCCTTATATAAAAAGTTCCTCATAAAACAGCTTATTCTCTTTGGAATAAAAGGGTTTTTTAATCACTTATGTATTACAGATGTATTACTTAAGTAATACACTTATATTTCTTTTTTTTAATATATATTACTTTAATAAAACAAAAATAATACAATTTAGATAAAAAAATAATATTTATTGTTGTTTTTAAATAATACGTATTGATTTCGTATTATATTTACTATATGTATTAAACAATACGGTGTTTTGGCGTACATATCAACGGTAAAGTATAAAGAGATAGCAACTTATGGCTAAAACAAACATCCCAGATGGAAAAACTAAAATATCAATTAACATCCCAGAAAGGTTATTGATTGAATTAGATAATTATAGAGAAGAAACAAAACAGGATCGCTCAAGTTGGATTACAAGTGCAATTATGGAAAAAATAGCAATGATAAAGAAAAACAAGTAAAAATAATAAAAAAGGAGTTAAACCTAGAAAAGCTTAACCCCATGTTTCCTATTATAAATTAAATAAGCCTGCAAGCATTATCTAATAATAGAAATAAGTACTATTCATAATAGGCATAATGAGATTAAAAGTCAAGGTTTTACTCCGTAAATAAGGAGTAATTATGGGACGTAAATCTACTTTCGCTACTAATGTTGCACACAAGCAATACAAAATTATTCATCACCCTATATTAACTGGGAACATTACGCCTCATGATTGGTACGAGAAATTTACCAATAGCCGGGGAAGACCTGATCTTTCATTAATTTCTGTTCTTTCGGAAATTGTTTACTGGTATCGTCCTAAAAGGATAAAAGATAGCCAAACAGTTAAGATTACTTATGTAAATAAGTTTCTAGGGGATGCCTGGCAGACTTCTTATGAACATTTCGAGAAAAAATTCGGCTTTAATCGGGAAAAACTGCGGAGAATTTTTGTCAAACTAGAACAAATGGGTATTTGCTCCAGAGAATTCCGCAATGTTAAATTAAGAGGTCAGACTTATAACAACAGGTTATTCATTCACTTAAGCTCTCAGTTTTTAAGTTCTTATACCGATAATAAAAATCTTGCTGAACTAAAAACTTATGAAAATCACGTCAAACCTGATTTTTCTGCGCCTAAAAGAGAGGGGGGCTCTCCTCATTTTGGAGGAGATCATTTAATAGATAAAGAAAATAAGAATAATATATTTAAAAATAGATCTACAGAATGTAAATCTATTTTTGGTAAAAATTCTTTTAAAAAAGAAGAATCGGTAAAAAAGCCTGTTCGATTAGATTTTAATGAAGCTAAACCATTGAAAGACTTCTATCCATTAAATAAAGACGATGCTAGTCGGTTACAAAGCTTGTCTGGTCGGGGTTTTAGCTTAAATGCGATGAATGAAATATTGCTTGATATGTCAAAACGCCTGACAGATCGCTTCTTTAAAAGCAAAAAGGTTTTCATAAACTACATGGCCAAGGCCCTGACATACGAAAAAAGGGATGCGGTAAAAATCAATAATGATAGTTTTAAAATTAGAAATAACCTAACCCTAGAAGAAATAGAAGATAGAGAAAGGGAAAAGTACTTAAGTAAAATAGAAGAGAGCCAGCAGACATCGCAACAAGGGATACTCAAGAAGAAGCTGGCAGCGTGCCTTACGCCTAAAACAGCTTACGATCTGCTCCGGGCATACAAAGCAGTAGATATTAGAGAAGGTACGTTTTACCTTTATTTATCAACTCATGTAGAAATAACTGCTGCGGAAAAAGGGCAAATTGTTCAAGAAATACGATCTATTTATGAGCAGGATCATATTACAGATAAGGATTCAGTTTATATCCATGAACTTCAAATAATTATGTCGTCAAAAACGACTATTATGTCAATTGATCAGAATAAAATGGAAAACTCATCATTACCGGTAGGAATATGGGGAAGGGTGAGGCAAGGCTTAGTAGAGGCTTATGGTGAGGCAACTGACCGTAATTGGTTCTCAAGGCTTACAGCAAATGTTGATGAAGAAACGAGAGAGATCAAGCTTAAAGCTGCAACTGATTTTATCAAAGACTGGATAGAAACTAATTATTTACAAGCTATAGAAAGGATAGTTAATAACGAGCAGTTTAAGGTCTGTTTTTGTTAAGTGTAAATTTTTTATGTTTAAAGCTTAAAGTGGAAAATGATTACAGGTTAACCCATTAAAATTATAATAGGTGCTAAATAATCTCTTTGACCAAATGAATCATAGAATGTCTCCTTCAAGGTTTAAGTTAACCTGAAGGAGTGGAGAAATTATATATTTATGGTTTAATAAAAACCATAAAGTTTTTAATTTTTTAACAAAAAAATAATAATCTCCTTGAAGATTGTTGTTAATTAATATAATTTGCGCTTTCAATTAACAGTTAATAATATGAATAACTTACTATTCTTAGACTTGAAATTTTCTAAAAATCTGGCTACTAGGCAAATTATTACCTTAGGGAATTTGATAGGTGATGTTTTATGGTTGCTGGAAATAGAAATGATTAAAAAAAGTGAAAGTAAGCTTTATACACAGAAAATTAAGATGTTAATAGACCTCTACGCAGAGCAGTTTGATGAGCTTCTTGTTAAACAGGAAACAGGTATGCTTGAGGATATGGGGAATCTTTTTAAGTTATTATTAAATGATTTAAATGAAATAGAAAATGATAACTTAAAGTTTTATGAGAGCACTATAAATTAATCTTTACTATGCTTATTAAAGTAGTTTGTTCTATAACATAAAATAGCACTTTCTATATCTTTTTATCAATTTGCCAAGGATATCATAATCGAATAATTATTTAGCTCCATATGATATAAATATTCAATTAATAGTTGCTTCTTGTAAAGAAAATAATATTCTTAAATTTATTCCTTATTAAGGAATAAGCTAAGTCGATAAGTTTAGAGTATATTGGGTTAATAATTAAATCAGAATGATTGAGTATCACTGGTTTGGACGGAGTATAGTTTGCATAAGGTTATAATCCATAAATTTTTTCTCTGCTTATCCAAACTTTTTAAAAATTTGTATTGCTTAAGAAGTCAACCGCTATACTACTTGGCTATAGCAATAATTGCCACAATTATAATTAATGTATGTTTATATAAACAGGATAGGAATTTTGAATATCACAAGAATAAACTGTACCTTCAAAATCAGTTAGACAGTATAAGGCATCTTGTAGAAAATGACATAAATAATATCTTAGAAAATAAAAATCCTGAACATCTGATATTAATAAAAAACTTTGATAACTCTGCTAATACCAGTGCTAAAATATATGAAAACGGCATTACTGCAAGGGTTTATGTAAATGATTCTAAAGTAATATTAGCGGATTTTTCAAATTTATTTGAGCTTCTTGAAGAAATAAACAGGGACAATTTTGCTTATTATATAGAGCTTAATAACAAAATAATAAATAATTCTA
>Ga0102815_10002548_pt1 | contig 11062 bp, 7 predicted proteins | sample ColrivemetaGS759_FD_79113 | JGI IMG/M metagenome (GOLD analysis project Ga0102815, IMG submission 79113) | Estuarine microbial communities from the Columbia River estuary - Ebb tide ETM metaG S.759 | ecosystem: Environmental > Aquatic > Marine > Intertidal zone > Estuary | place: USA: Columbia...
ATTGCTTTTGGGCGAAAATTATTTTGACAAACCCAATGCAATGTTTTGGGTGCAATTATTGGTTAGAATTTTGGTAGCGGCGGAATTAGTTTTGGGTGTGGCTCTTTTGCAAAACAAAGGTTTTAAAAAATGGGTTTTGCCAGCAACCTTGCTTATGCTTGTGCTGTTTACCATTCACCTTTTTTACGAAGGATTTAGCAAACCAAATGGTTTTATAGATGGTAACTGTGGCTGCTTTGGCGATGTTTTACCAATGAATAATTTAGAATCTATTCTTAAAAATTTGGTAGCCATTGTGGTGGGTGTTTTTTTATGGATGAGTTATAAAGACCATAATAGGCTGGGTTCTTGGGTAAGCCCGCTAATGGTTGGTTTGGTTACTATGTTTACACTTTCTTTTGGTATAAAAAGTTTTGAAGCGGCACCTGTAAATAATGAAGAAATTAGCTTGTACGAAGAAGCTGCAATAGACACGGTAGCATTGCCAAGCGAAGATGATAAAATGGTAGAACAAACCATAGATAAGTTAAAAGGAGACGAAGTAGTTGTTGCTACTCCAGAAACAAAACCTGCTCAACAAACTACGGAACCCAAAAATGCAGAACCTACATCTGCTGTTGTTTCAACTAAAAATAAAACAATGGATCTGCTTTATCAATACGCTCCAGCTATAAAATCGCAAAACCTAGAGAAAGGCACTAAATTGGTTTGTTTGTTTAGTATGACGTGCAGCCATTGCCAAGAAACCTATGCGGAAATGTGTGGAATGAAAGCGAGCGGAAAATTGCCACAAGTGTACCTGGTAAATTACGGCACAGAATACGAGCAAAAATACTTTTTTAGCCAAGCAGGCGGTTGTAAAGACAACCATTCACTAATACAAAATTATCCTGATTTTAAGCGAATGTTAGAGGGCGAAACCTATCCTAGAATTCTGCTATTTAAAGACAGTAAAATTGCCAAATCTTGGAATGTAGATAGTTACGAAAAAACGGCATTTATGAAATACTTTGGTATAGAGAAAGTAGAAGAAAAGCAAGACGAAGGTGGCCTAGACTTAAAACAAGGTGATTCTCCTTGGTAAATGGGCTAGAACTAGCAAGAAAAAGGGTCTACGTAACTTTGGTTACCGCCAATTCTTTTATTTAGCTGCAACTTGTGCCTCATAAGCAATTGCAAGGAGGGTTTATAAATCAGTTGCTTATAATTTGGTTAGGTTAATTTTATATATTTTCATGATTTATTGAAAAAAATGCCTTGTACATTTCTGTATGAGGCATTTTTTAAAAGAACTAAGGTATCTAATGTTGGAACTGGGAAAGGGTGAAAACTACCTTAGTTTATGCTCTAATCTAGCCGTACTGTTGCACGTTTGCTTGTTGACCATTCTTGGATGTAATGCTATTTATAGACCGATTAACACCTTCAAAAAACCCATATTCACTCGCCGAAACCCCAAGTTTTTAATCTGCCCCAAACTATATACGCAAACCAATAGCAAAGGGTTGGGTGCAAAACCAAAAAAGTTCTGATTGCTCAGAACTTTTTAAAATATTTTTTAAGATTAATGCCTAATTACGGGGCCTTTTATATCTGGCATTTTTTCTTTTTTTTGCTTGGGTGTAGATGATTTATCTCTTTTATCGAATATGTTTTTGAGGATTGGAGTACTATTGTCGTCTTTGGCGGTAGTTGTTGGATTTTCGCTTGAAGTATTATTAGAACGACTTTCTCGAAATGCTTCTATTTCTCTCAACTTTTGCATTTCGCGACTACGAGCTTTATCCTTCTCAATCTGCATTTTTTCATCTAATAGGCACTTATTTATAATTGTATCTAATTGCTCATTGTCTTTTGGATTTAGGTAGACCACTGAGGTTACTGTAGCGTATTTTTGCTCATATGTTTTATACTGTTTTTTATGGCCAACATTAAAAATTAAGCCAATTTTCAAATTGCCGGCCTTTAATTTAGCGTTTGTATAAACTAACTCATAATTGGTGTCTACAAATTTGGTTGCCTTCAAATCCACATTATCGCCAGAAGCAAAAAGGTGCTGAAGATATTCATATCTTACGTCCATTGACATTCTTCGAGTGATTCGAATTCGTGTTCCAAAGCCAACTCCCCCAATGAGTCTAGTCTTAGTTGAGAGATCATCCGTTGCAACTTGTTCAACTTCATTACCCTCAGGGGTTACAGGGTTGTAAATTGAAGTTGTTTGGTCTACAAATTGAAATCTTGGTCCGCTAAACATAGTAACGTACGGAATAATCTTGTATTTAGCATATTCCAAATGCCCCCTAACGAGCAAATCTAATGACTTAGAACTGAGGTAGGTAAACCCTATATCTTCTCTATCATTATCAAACAGTATTTCTTGCCTATTACTTTTTTCGTTAAATTGCATTCCAAAATCTGCCCCAGTGTAAAGTGCCCAGTTGCTTGCTTGCACTTTGTTTTTGGTCATTAACTGAAAATTATAACCATGGCTTGTTAGTTCCCCAAAGTTTAAACTTCCCCATCCTTCTTCGGTATAGTGAATTCCAAACCAACCGTTACCCATTCTATTCAAAAATGGGTGGTATAAGTAACCTTTTTTTTCTTCAGACCAGTCGATTTCTTTTGAAGATTCATCAATCCACTCAAGTTCATTTAAATTTGAACAGCGATTATAAATGTCGTTAGCTAAAACGTTGTTATTAAAATACTTAGAAGATTCTGAATATTCTATCCAGTGGCCTTCTTGTTGTAAATAACGATCAGTAACGGAAGAAGAATTTTCTCCAATTATCCAACCGAGTTTTAACTGACCAGTGTTAGTTCTTTGATTAACATAACTCGGAGTATAAACAGTGCCAATTAATCCAGTTCCCTCCATGTCAACCAATGCTGTGCGGCCTCCGTAGATTTGTTCATACCTTATATCCAACGATCCGCCTTCTTTGAGAGGTATGCGTACTCCAATTCCTGCACCACCAATAATCAATGTGTGTCTCGTTAAGTTTTCTTTAGAGCCTGCTAAAACAGGGAATCCGTCCGAATCTCTAGGATTTCTGTTGTGTACTATTTTTTGACCAATAGAATACACACGAGGTCCTCCGAAAAAAGTTAAATAAGGTTCAATCTTCATTTTATTTAGTTCAATATGCCCCCGGAATAACAAATCTGTTGATTTCTTATACATCCAAGTCTTTCCTAAAACAGATTCAGTTAAATCAAAAGCTACTTGCTTTTTATCACTGCGTCCACTATATTGTTTACCCCAATCTAATCCAGCATAAAATGCCCAGTCTTTTTTATGAATTAAATTATGACTCATTAGTTGCAAGTTAAAACCGTGTGTGATTTGTGATATTGTATCAAGTACATTCCATCCTTCTTGTGTATAGTGAAGTTCAAGCCATGGCATGCCTAGATAGTTTATATCTACTGTTTCTTCATCAGGATCAACCCAAATTCGTGTACTTGTCTTTTCTATTTTCCATTTAATATTTGGGTTATCTGGAGGTGTGTCAATAGAAAATTGATCATCTATTGCAGATTCGAAATGATTTATATCTTCAATGTGCGTTTTGAAATTGGCACTTTTTATTTTAACGAATTTTGATGAGGCCTGTGCACTAAATGCAGCCAAAAAGAAGAATAAAATTAGTGTAAGTTTACAGCGAGTTGTTTTCATAATCAAGGGAATTTTAAATAATAAATTTAGAGTCGCTTGCAAGTTACCCTAAAAAGTAGTGTTACAAGCGACTCTTTTTATTGGTAGAATTCTCAATGCCTAATAACGGGCCCTTTTATATCAGGCATTTTTTCTTTTTTTGGTTTGGGCTTAGATGATTTTGATTTGGGCTGAGATTTTTCTCCTTTGTCTCTAAAAATAAAATTCAATATCGGAAAGCTCGCATCATCGTCATTATCGTTTCCTCCATAGGTAGGATTAGATGGAGTGGATTGCGGTTCAGAAGTTGTTGGAGAGCTCGGTGTGCTTGGTTTTGTATCAACTGGCAAGCTAGCTGGTTGTATTGGTTGGTTAGCACAATCGCAATCCAACGCTTTTGTTATTTTATACTCTTCTTCAGCATATAGGTTCCAAAAGGTCACCTCTGTTATTTCGTCGTTGTATATTTCTATTTCTTCTTTTTCTGCACTACTTAAATCAAAAATAAAACCAGCTTTTACATGTCCTGTGTTTATTGTTTTTGATTTATAAGCTAAGTCATATCCCGTTTTAGAAAAACGCGTTTCCTCATAATCAACCATTTTAGGATTGGACCCAAAAATCTGTTCGTATCTTAAATCAAACGAAACGTGGTCTATTAGCAACCATCTAAGTCCAATGCCTCCGCCAGCGGTTAAATAGCCAGTTCTTAATAGATTATCTCTAGAAACGCCATCCATGTTTCTTGGCATATAAACATACTTTTTTTGGCCTGCTGCATATACTCTTGGTCCGGCGAGTAATGTAAAGTAGGGAATAAGTTTGTGTTTGCTGTACTCCAAATGGCTTCTTAATACAAAGTTGTTTTCACGAGAAATTATTTGCGTGTAACCTAAATGTTCACTTTCGGTATTAAAGACTATTTCTTGGCGTTTACTCTTTTCTTTAAACTGTAAACCCCATTCACCTCCATAATACCACGCCCAGTTTTCATTTTTTAGTTTGTTACCACTCATCAGCTGTATGCTAAATCCGTGCGATATATGGCGGATTGAGTCGGTAGCATTCCAACCTTCTTGCGTATAGTGCAAACCAAGCCACTTGTCATTTATATCATTTGTATATGGTTTTTTAATGGTGTTGGTATACTTTGTTTGTCTAGAAGTTGTTACTGTGTTGCTATTTGTCCAATTAAGAGGTTGTTCTCCATCGCAATAGCAATTTATTGAATTTATTGGTGCATTATCACTTTCAGAATTAAAGTATTGTAGGTCTTTTTCTTCTTGCCAATGGCCTTTTTTATAAAGTACTTTTTCTATTTCCTGTGCACTTAAATTTACCATAAAACCAAATTTTAGTTGATGAGAAAGAGGAGAGGTATTTCTATACCTTAGCGTATAATTTGTGCCAGACAAATAGGAAGTTGACACATCAACTACATCAGTCTTTTCGCTAATGACAGCCTCGTAACGGGCATCAAAAGATACGCGATTTTTAATTAGTGTGCGAAGACCTATACCGAAACCTCCAACTAAAACAGTATTATGCTTTAGGTTGATGTTGGTACTCTCATCTACTAAGTTTCCATCGTCGTCGGTTTTAAAATCCTTTAAGAGTAAGCTTTGACCAGCGGAGTAGATACGTGTGCCGCCAAATGCGGTTATATATGGAACAAAATTAGCTCGTGCATATTCCAAATGTCCTCTTAATAAAAGGTCGGTAGACTGAGCGTGCAATTGCGTGGTTCCGATATCTGCGGGCGAGTTGCTAAGTGGAAGATCTATTTGGTCACTTAGTTTGCTAAACTGCATACCATAATCTAATCCGGGGTAAAAGGCCCAAAAATCGTTTTTAAGTAGGTTGCCGTGCATCCATTGAAAATTAAAGCCGTGAGTTCGGTTAGAGTCATAGCCTACTACTTTGTTCGCTTCTGTAGCGTAATAGAATCCAAACCAACCTTGATTTGATATTAATGCCAGAGGCTTTAAAACTTCGGTGTAGGTGTCGTCTACCCACCTTTTGGTAACGGTTTGTTTTTTTACCCAGGAGGAATAGTTTTCTGTTAATAGCGATTCTTCTGAGGAGAGATTTGTGGATTGATTGGTGGTTTGAGCAATGCTTACGGAGTAAAACACGCTACAAACACAATACAAAATCCAATTTAATTTTAGAGTTTTCATGGTCTTTAATTAGTTGAATAAAAGTGTAACAAAAATATTAAAAAAGCTTACTGTTTTTCTAATGCTTATTAATGTCGAATTACAGGAGCTTTAATTTTAGGAGTTGATTTTTTGCCGCCGCCGCCTCCAGAAGAAGTTCCACCTCCAGAGCGTGATGGAGTTGTAGTTTGAGTAGGGTCATCTCGATATATCACTTTTGTAGTCGTTCTTTCTCTACAAGGTTTGCATTCTATTATTATTTTGTCTGCATCTTCAGGGTCTATATAGTATGTTTCAGTTACTTCTTTGGTGTAACCTTCTTTTACTATCCGTTTTTCGTAGTCGCTCGTACTCAAATCAAAGATTACACCAATTTTAAACTGTCCAAAATCGGTAATTTGGTTTTTAAGGTTTAGATTATACGCAGTGCCCACTAACCTACTTTCAGTTAAATCTACTACCGATTTTGTTTCGCCAAAAATTTGCTCGTATCGCATGTCTAATGATGCGTAATCTGTTAGTTTTAAACGTGCACCTATTCCAACACCCATGGCTAAGAGTGTCGAATTTTTGACATTATCTCTAGTGCTTCCTTCAGTATCAACGGGAGGGTTGTACATTCCTACTTTTTGGCCTGTGCTATAAATTCGTGGTCCTGCAAAAAACGTAGCATAAGGTACTATTCTATATTTAGGAAATTCAATGTGGCCTCGCAATAAAATGTCGTTGGATAAAGAGCTTAAAAAGGTGTAACCCAAATCTTCATTTACGGTGTTTAAAATAACTTCTTGACGTTTTGTTCTGTCTCTAAACTGCATGCCCCAACCCAATCCGCCGTAAAAGGCAAATGGTGTGTTTTTAATTAGGTTGCCGCTCATAAACTGAATATTAAAGCCGTGCGTTTTATTGCTATCGTTGTAATCTAAGCCTTCTTGGGTGTAATGCATTCCCATCCAAAATTCGTCCATATCTCCTGTATGTTTTACTCTGTAACTTTCATAAACTGGTTCTACCCATACCTCATGTACTATCGTTTTCTTTGTTTTTTGAACTATTGCTTTAATAGGAGGCGTATCTGTAGGCAATATATTGGCTGTAGTTTCCAAAACTTGTGGTGAGCTGGCAGAGGATGGTTTCGAGCGGTTGTTTTCTGAATCTATCTCGAAATAAGCATTTGAGTTATTGTCAATTCCGCTGTAGTCTTGTTTTTCCTCTCTTATGTCCCCGTTTTGTTTTGAATAGAAGGCTGTTTTATCTGGTGTCAATTCCCCTTTTTCAGAAATAGGATGGGCTGATTTAGATATTATATTTTCAGCTTTTGGAGTGATAAATTTAGCATTTTTTGTGTCTAAATATTTGGGTGTTAATCCATTTACCGAGCCAAGTAAAAGGTAAACGGATAAGGTTGTTGCTGCAAAAAGTGTCGTCATAATAATGTTGTTTTTAAGTTTTTTAGAGTTTATAAAAGTTGTCAATAATAATAGTATCCATGGTTTTTTCGGTTCGTCAAGCAACGCTTCCATTTTTGCCCAATCCGCATCCATAAATGGTGCTTCGTGTTGCTGCAGCCCACTTTTAGCAGCTTGGTCAATCGATATGTTTCTTCTTTCTTTCATATCTTTTCTTCTAATTTGTTCTTCAATATTTTGCGAGCTTGGTTTAAGTGCCACTTGCTCGTTCCTTCCGAAATTCCCAATAATTTAGCAATTTCACTGTGTTTGTAATGTTCTAAGGCTACCAAGTTAAAAACAATTCGGGTAGCTGCTGGTAAATTCTGTAGTAGTGCAATCCACTCATCGGGCAATATATTTTCTGTATAATCTGTGTTTACGCTAACCTCTATTTCCTGCTCATCTATAGGTATAAAATCTCCTTTTTTTAGTTTCTTTCTGGCATAATCTATAGCTGTATTTTGAATTATTCTATACGCCCATCCTTCAAAAGAATACTGTTTGTCGTATTTTTTTAGGCTTGTAAATATTTTTAAAAAGCCGTGGTTTAGGGCTTCTAGTGCGTCGTCTCTATTTTCGAAGTACCGCAAACAAACGCTCATAAATTTACTGTGAAACGTTCTGTATAATTCACCTTGAGCTAATCTATCTTTCGCTATGGCTTTGTCTATAAGGGTATTAAGCTCATTTTGTAGCGTTTTATTAGCGATATGGGTTAGCGTTAAAGTCACTTTTTAAGATTGCCTTTCATACATAACTACGAAGTTAATTTACAATAAGGTTGGGTTAAGGGGTGATATTTTTTGCAAACTAGGTTTATTTTGTACCTAATAACGAGAAAAAACTATGCCAATTAGAATGGTGCCCGATGAAAATAAAGGGCAAAACAATCAGAACAATATCCCTAAAAACAACCAAGGTGGTGGCGGACTCGGCGGTCTTGTTGCCTTTTTACCTTTAATATTTGGCTTTTTGTTCAAAAAACCGAAGCTATTAATCGCTGTAATTATTCTTGGTGCCCTGTGGTATTTCGGAAGAGGTTGCTTAAACTCTTTTGTTGGTGAAGACCATACAACCAATTCTGATTTGGGAAGAGGAGCCACCTTAGACCCCAATGAATTTGACAAAGCAGAAGTATTTGCACCACTAGCCGAAAATTCTAAGAATGTAATGCCTGAGCGAGTTTCGTTACAGCAATATTGTCCAACTATTCGCAACCAAGGCTACCAAGGTAGTTGTGTTGGGTGGAGCAGTAGTTATGCCGCACGTACTATTTTAGAGGCAAAAGCTACTGGCCAAAGACCAGATGCAGTGGCATTTAGCCCCAGCAGTTTGTACAATCAAATTGCACTTTCTGGTTGCCAAGGGGCCTACATAAATCAAGCAATGGATGTAATGCGAGAACGGGGTGTTTTACCATGGAACGATTTTCCGTATGATGAAAGTAGCTGCAGCAACAAACCAAATGGTTCGGCTTTTCAAAAAATGGCGAGCTATAGAACCAAAGGCTACAATCGATTAACCCAAAATGAGGACCCACGAGGAGAAATAGATTTAATGGCCATAAAACAAAATCTAGCACAAGGAGCACCAGTGGTTATTGGCATGATGGTGGGAGGTAGTTTTATGCAAGGCATGCAAGGCCAAGATGTTTGGCTACCAAGTCAAAACGATTATCAAATGCGAGGTTTTGGTGGCCACGCAATGTGTGTAATTGGCTATGATGATTATAAAGCAGGTGGATCTTTTGAAATAATGAATAGTTGGGGCAAAGATTGGGGCGATAAAGGCTTTGGTTGGATTCGATATAAAGATTTTGGGTTTTTTACCAAAGAAGCATACGGTCTTTACCCTATGGGCAACGCTGCAAATCAAAATCCTAATAAATTTGAAATGGCTTTTGGACTAGTTGCAAATGATGGGGGTAAATACATTCCACTTAAACAAGTAAACGGCAACTATTTCGAAACTACGGGAAACCTACCGAAATTATCTAAATTTAAAATTGAAGTAGCCAATACCATTGCTTGCTACACGTATATTTTTGGAATGGAAACTGATAATAGTAGTTATGTTTTATTTCCATACACTGCAAAACACTCTCCGTATTGCGGAATAACGGGAACTCGAATTTTTCCAAAGGATCATTCGTTGCAAGCGGATAATATTGGGAATAAAGATTACTTTGCTATTTTAGTAACCAAGCAACCAATTGATTACCAGACAGTAAACAAGGCTATAAACCAAGCAAGTGGTGCTTCTTACCAACAAAAAGTGAATACCGCTTTGCGTGAAGTATTAAAACAAAACGTATCGTTTAGAGGCGATGGAAAAAGCATAGGATTTACAACGGATACCAATGGCGAACAAGCTGTTGCCATGGTAATTGGGGTAAATAAGGGGTAATTCTAAGTTTAGAGAAATTCAAACTCAAGTGTCAAGCTCAAATACAAACAGGACTTGGAGGTGGGTGAGGCATTGGGGAGTTGTTTGTGTATCTGGAAGTATTATTTATCTTCTTTTGTTTTTTTTAGTTAAAGGCGATATGAACAAAATGCTTGAGTTTCAGCTTCACGACACTTATTTTGTTATTGGAATCCTGCATGCTTCTGTATATGTTGTTGTAGTTCTTTATTGCATTTTAGCCTTTCTTTATCAATTTATTGCTCGCTGGAAAAGCCATGTTTTAAATGTTACACAAATAGGTTTTACCACGGTTTTGCTAAGCGTATATTACTTGCTATGGATTTTCGGGAGGCAGTACTTTAAAGGTCTTTTTGAAAACAGCCCAAAGCAAAGCGGCTGGACGATTTATCCACCACTTAGTGCTGTATCACAAGAAATGCCAGAACCTACGATTCCGTGGATGAGTTGGCTAGCCATAACGCTGCTTATTGTATTACCTATTGTATATTTGGTTTATTGCATCTACAGAACGGTGAAAAACTATAGAATAAGCCGAACTTAGATTTAAACCTAGACTTAAACATAAAATTAAACTTAAAAATGAAACACATCTTCGTATTCTTCCAATTTTTATGCATTGCCATTCTTGCTTTTGTAGGTAATGTGGTTGTTTTCGATTTAGGCTTGATTTTGCAAGTGGCCGCGTTAGCTTTTGGTATTTGGGCAGTACAAAGTGTGGGGCAAAACAATTGGAGTGTTTATCCTATTCCAAATAAAGAAAGCAGTGTTGCAGCTAAAGGAGCCTACAAATATGTTCGGCATCCAATGTATACATCACTTATTTTCTTTTTTCTGCCGATGCAAGTGCGACTGAATGATTGGTTTAGCTGCCTTGTATATGCTATTTTGGTAATTACACTAATTTTAAAAATTTGGTTTGAGGAGAAACAAATTTCTGCAAAACATCCAGAATATGTTGCGTTTAAAAAGGTGACAAAGCAGCGTTTGGTGCCTTTTATTTGGTGATTTGCCTTGGAAAAGGTTCGTGTCTGAAGCCTCGGGCCGAGGCTTCAGACACGAACCACTTGAAGAAATACTAACCGCATAGCGGTGACACGTCTGTAGAAATAAAGTATAGCCATAGCCACGAGAAAGAGCTGCGTAGCTGCGGTATGTAAATTGCGGCTTGATTGTATTGATGGATTATTATCAGCATTGCAAATGCGGACGACGGTTCAGTCCTCATCCCTGGCCCTTCTCCAAAGGAAAAGGGAGCTTTTCGACGATGAATTTGTCTAATATTAACCGCATAGCGGTGATACATCTGTAGAAAAATAAGATAGCAGCTAATAAAAGCTGCATACCTGCGACACATAGCTCGTGCA
>Ga0102815_10002552_pt1 | contig 11058 bp, 5 predicted proteins | sample ColrivemetaGS759_FD_79113 | JGI IMG/M metagenome (GOLD analysis project Ga0102815, IMG submission 79113) | Estuarine microbial communities from the Columbia River estuary - Ebb tide ETM metaG S.759 | ecosystem: Environmental > Aquatic > Marine > Intertidal zone > Estuary | place: USA: Columbia...
ATGAGGGTGAGTATGGTTTGCCCGGTCACTCGCATCACCATGACGAAGAGCACGGTGATGAGCATGAAGGTGAACACGACGAACACGACGAACACGACGAAGATGAACATGATGACGATGATCATGAAGGGGAGCACGAGGGCGAGCATGAGGGGCATGGCGAAGAAGAAATGCCCCCTATTCTTGATCTGAAGCAAACCCGAATCGACGTTGAGGGTGGTTTAGAGGCGCCTCTCCCCGGCATTCGTAATGTGAATGTGCGTATGGGTTATAACGACTATGAACACACTGAGGTTGAGGGTGAAGAGGGTGGTACCCAATTCAAAACTCAAGCTTGGGAAGGAAGGCTAGAAGCCACCCATCATGCGATATTGGGTTTTGAAGGTGCTGCAGGCTTGCAAATTTCGAACCGTAAATTCTCAGCCCTTGGCGAAGAGGCGTTCGTCCCGCCTGTTGATACCCAATCGCTCGGTTTATTTTGGGTGGGTCAAAAGAGCCTGGGTGACATCAGCCTAGAAACAGGCCTCCGCTATGAAAAGGTAGAGCACGATCCTAGTGAGGGTCGGGCACGAGACTTCAACCTGGGTTCTGCATCGCTGGGGATGATAATACCCTTGGCCGATTCGTGGACTTTGAGCGGTCAAGTCGATTACTCCAATCGTGCTCCAATTGCTGAAGAGCTCTACAGCAATGGGCCGCACTTGGCGACACAGACCTTTGAAATTGGTGATGCTTCGCTGGACGAGGAAACCGCCAAGAATATTTCTGCAAACCTCCGTTATTCCTCAAATCGGGTGAATTTTGCATTGGGGGCTTTTTCAACAGACTTCGATAACTTTATCTACGAGGCGAACACCGGCCTTGAGGAGGATGAGTTACCTGTCTTGCAGTGGTCTCAAGGTGACGCAAAAATTATAGGTATGGAAGCTGAGGCGTCTTGGACGGCAATGACCTGGTCAGAAGGGGCCCTCACACTGAGTGCGGCTTATGATCTGGTTGAAGCTCGACTGGACGAAGGATCGAATCGAAATTTACCGCGAATTCCTCCCCAGCGCTGGACTCTCACGGGAAACTTCACCCAAGGTCCTTTCCAGGCGGAGGCCTCATGGCGCACAGTATCAAGCCAGTCCGATGTAGCAGCTAACGAACTGTCTACTGAGAGCTATGATGATCTGCGGCTTTACGTGTCCTACGCAATGGATTTTGGATCGACCAATGTCGATTTGTTTGTGAACGGGCTCAACTTGACCGATGAAGAGCAGCGCTTGCATACGTCATTCATTGCCCAAATGGCCCCACGGGCGGGTCGCACGATTGAAGCGGGCTTTAGGATCCATATGTAGTTGGTGTACTGCTAGTCGAACTAAAGACTTAGGGGCCTCCGGCGGAGGCCTCTAACTTCTCTCTAAAATGTAGTTTGTTCTAAAACGTAGATCCTTAAACCTGTGCCTTTAGCAGGCAGTCCATCAAGCGGTCTTCCCAAGTAGCGTCGATAGATTCAGCAATAATTTCGACTCTCGATTCCATACAGTCGTCAATGGGCAGTTCCTGAAGTACGCCACCGACCATGTTGTAGGCGAAGATTCCCTGTTCAGTGATGAAAATAGCCTTCATCCGATCGACGTTCAGCCTGCGCAGAAACTCGAATAATGTTCGGTAGCTAAAGATCATCTCAGGGTGGATACGCCAGCCCATACTTTCGAAGCCCTCACCCGTATTCTGCGCTCTGAGAAATCCACATTCGGGCAGCGGTTGTTCCTCGGGTAGCGAAGCCGAGGCCTCGCGAGCGGCCTGGCGCTCTGGGACATCTGTGGCGTTCCAGTCTGTGGTGCCCTCAAGCTGACTAATATCCACATTGCCATAAGTTGACGCTATTATTTTGGCCCGACTACCCAAGGTCTCGCGGACGTAGTCTTGTAACAAGTCATAGTTAGCGGGTTCGCATAGGTCTGATTTGTTCGCCACGATAAGATCGGCAATCGCGAGGTGCTGGTCAAAGTTTGGGTGTTGAGTGTTAGTGCCCGAGGACATCATTTGGGCGTCAACCACGGCAACGGTCTGCTGAATTGAAAGGGTACTTTTATAAGCTTCAGCGCTGAGTGTTTCCAAAATCTCAATAGGATGGCCCAGTCCCGTAGGCTCGATCAATAATCGTTCGGGGGCGACTAGGTGCAGAATTTGACTCAGGGCCAAATCCATTGAAAACACCGCAGAGCAACACATACACCCCCCGGTAACCTCGAGGACAACGACATCGTCGTTTTTTGTCTGTGCGCGGAGCAAGCTACCGTCGATGCCAATTTCACCAAATTCATTGACGATGACCGCCCAGGTTTCGTGTTTTGGCTTTTGCGATAGCAGGCCCAAAATGGTGGACGTCTTACCGGCACCCAGAAAACCGGTAATGACGTTAACTGCGGTGACCTTGGAGTTCATCGTTCTTGTTCCTCAGCCGCAGGTTCATGGCTTCAATTTTAATACCTGAACGGGCTATCAAATGATATGATACACCATATCATATTGAGCTCTTGCACCCGTATTCTGTGGGGGTGTTTTGGGAGTGCTTAAGCCCTTTAAGGTTGGAGTAAAAGCCATGCAAGTTGAACAAAAGCTGCCTGTCACCGTGTTATCGGGATTTTTAGGCGCTGGTAAGACCACGGTGCTCAGCCATATTTTGAATAATAGGCAGGGCAAAAAGGTCGCTGTCATCGTCAATGATATGAGCGAAATCAACATCGATGCCGCTGTCGTCAAAAACGAGGTGTCGCTAAACCGCAGCGAAGAAAAGTTGGTTGAAATGAGTAACGGCTGCATTTGCTGCACGTTACGTGAAGACCTCCTAGAAGAAGTTACTGAGCTCGCTAAAGACGGCAGGTTTGATTATTTGGTTATCGAGTCGACGGGCATTTCAGAGCCCTTGCCAGTGGCCGAGACTTTTACTTTTGCTGATGAAGACGGCGTGTCGCTGTCTCAGGTCGCTGACCTCGACACGATGGTGACGGTTGTCGATGCCGTTAATTTTCTCCGTGACTATGACGAAGCCAAATTTCTTCAAGACGCGGGGGAGTCTTTGGGCGAGGACGACGAGCGCTCGGTAGCCGATTTGCTCGTTGATCAGGTCGAATTTGCCGATGTCATTTTGATCAGTAAAACCGATTTGGCCACCCCCTCAGAGGTTGAACGACTGACGGCCATATTGCGCACACTGAATACTCACGCAAAGCTAATTCCTATTGCCCATGGCGGTGTAAATGTCGATGAGGTCTTGAACACAGGACGCTTCGACTTTGAGCGCGCGCAGCAGGCGCCGGGCTGGCTGCAAGAAATGCGCGGTGAGCACGTTCCTGAAACTGAGGAATATGGCATTAGTAGCTTTAGCTACGTCGCACGCCGGCCATTTCACCCGCAAAAGTTTCACCAGTTCCTCCACGACACAGAACGCTATGGCAAGTTACTGCGTTCCAAAGGTTATTTTTGGTTGGCGACTCGCCCTGAGTTCGCGGGCCAGTGGAGTCAGGCGGGGGGTATTGCTCGGTATGGGTTTGGGGGGTTGTTTTGGTCTGCGGTTCCCCGCGCCAATTGGCCCACGGATGAGGAGTATCTCGAGAGTATCGATAAGGTTTGGGTTGAGCCCTTCGGCGATATGCGTCAGGAGCTTGTATTTATTGGTCAGGATCTTGATGAGCCGAAAATGCGGCGGGCCCTGGACGACTGCTTACTGACTGAGGATGAGCTGCTTAGGGGCAAACAGTATTGGGCGACCCTTACCGACCCTTTTCCCCAGTGGGAGCAGCAGTCGTGAATAGTCAGGCGCCTGTAGCGGCACGTAAGGTACTGGGAGAGGACAGCCCAACGATCAAAACCCGGCGTTCTGTAGCGGGTAATGATGTAGCGGTGCTCTCGGCGATCTATGAAGAGGATGTAAACATCGCGAATTGGCACCGGGAACTCCCTGAGCCGCTGCGTTGTTCTGTAGAACACCTATTAGACCTGGCTCCAGCCTTTGGGATGAGTCTAATGACAACACCCGCTAAGGCCTACGAGGGTGTTAGTGAGGCGCTGCCCAAAAACTACGAAGGTACTTTGGCCGAAGATATCGCCGAAATCGTAGACATGTTTTGTTTTCTGTTTGATTTAAAGCGCGCCGGTTTGCGTTTAACCGCGCTTAACGAGGCTATGTGTCCACGCTTCCATGTAGATAAAGTGCCCTGTCGACTCGTCACTACCTATTCAGGTCGAGCGACCGAGTGGCTGTCACAAGAGGGAGTTGACCGTACCAAGCTAGGCATGGGTTATCTCGGACTGCCTGACTCCGACTTAGGGCTTTATAAATCAGCCGATGACATTCGTACGATGAGATCGGGCGACATTGCTTTGCTAAAAGGTGAGGCATGGATCGGCAATGAGAATGGTGGATTGGTGCACCGCTCACCAAACCTTACCGGAGGCGCAAGGCGCTTGCTGCTGACATTAGATTTTGGGGGCTAGGGTTTCCTGAGACCTGGCGCGGCCCTACAAATTTAAATGGCGGTGGTCATCTGTCTTTTTAGCAGCCGCTATAATTGCAATTATACAAGCAGTGCTGCCTGCAAAGGCTGCAGCCAAAGCGGTTTTTCAGCCCCTGGCAGCGACCATCGGTTGCCTTTAGTGGCGGGCGAGCTATTCGCTCATCGGGTCTTCCGTTCAGGCGCGTGAGAATCTGGCCTTACTGATTGTCGTCACAAAAATGTAACAAATAATTCAAAAAACCGTAAAGATAGCGTCACAAAAATTTCATTTCTAAGCCCTAAAGTTTGCGCAGTCGACATTTTATCTGCATGCATTTTTTTAGAGGTCTAAATGATTTTCTTGCCAACTATGCGACGTTCGATTGTTGCCATACTGCTTTGTTTCTTGCTACCAGTAACCCCCGTTCTGGCCGCAGATGAGCTCCTTATTTATGTATTTTCCGGTGACAACCCCGCGGCGGGCACTGAAATAAAGCTAGACCAGACCATTGTCGGTAAGACCGGTGAAGATGGCTCGCTCCTACTGGATGTTTCAGGGCAGGGCACGCACGTCATTACGGTGAGAGCTGACGAGGGTGATATCACTGCACGGTTCGCTTCAGGTGCGGGGCAGTTGGTCGACGCTGTGGTTCAGGTGGAGACCGGTGAGACATTTCTCGATGTTTACGCGCAAACAGAAAGTGTGCTCGAGCGTAAATCGTCGGCTAAAGGCTCCCTCAATATTCGGGTAATGCAGGGCGATTCGGTCGCTTCAAACGAATCTATTTATATTGCTGGGCTCGGCGCCTCACTAAAAACCAATTCCGCTGGAGAGGCCAGTATTACGTTGCCAAGGGGGCGTTATCGCACTCAGGTAGCTGAAAAAACCGCAAACCTGCGCATTGTGGGTGGGCTCACCCGCTCAGTGGTGCTCGAGATCGACGAGTCGGCCATGATGATGCAGGTGGCCGCACCGACTCTTGAAGAGGTCATCGTTATAGCAAGTTTCGACCCTGCGGGTCTTGAGCTCAGTGAACGCGATACGACCAATATCGTTGACACAATTGGCGTTGAAATGCTGGCTAGGTTTGCGGACTCAGATGTGGCTGCCTCGGTCGTTAGAGTGCCGGGGGTATCGGTACAAGACGATAAATACGTGTTCATTCGTGGTCTGGGTGGGCGGTATGTCTCGGCTACCCTAAACAACGCCACTATGCCGTCTACCAATCCCTCAAAACGCACTGTCCCCTTGGATTTATTTCCCTCCAATTTTGTGAATCAACTGGATGTAAAAAAGACCTTCCTGACGCATATGCCGGGCGAGTCTACCGGCGGCAACCTCGCGATTAACACTAAGACATTTCCTGATGAGCGCATTTTAGGCATGAGTATTCAGGGGGGCTATACCACCGATTTGACTGGGGAAACGGTTTTCGTCGATGCCCTTCAGGGTGACTTTGACCAATTGGGATGGGATGACGGCGCTAGAAGCCCGGATCCTGCCTTGGCGGCAATCTCGGACATGTTGAATTCGGGTGAGGCGACTGACGCTAACACGGGCCAAGTTTTCACCTTGGACGACGCCACCGCCGGTGAACTGCGCCGTGCGGGCGCCCTGCTGATGAAAGATGGTTTTGACCCCAGTTTTGAATCAGCGGCACCCGACGGAAAAATGGGCCTCAACTTTGGCGACCTGTTTCTTTTCGACAATTCTGAACTGGGTGTCTATGCAGCCATGAACTACTCCAACGACTGGAGTAAGCGCGACGATGGGGAGCGCTACACCTACGAATCACAGGGTGAGGTTGCAGACAACTTTCTCTATCGCCAATACACAAACACCATTCAGCTCAATGGGTTTTTGTCAGTGGGCTGGAACGTCGGCGATCACACGTTTGAGTGGAACACCGTGGCCTCTCGTGTCACCGAAAGCCAGCTGGAAAGGTCGGTGGGGCAGGAGGGCGATGAATTTCAGGCCCTGCTGCGACAAACCATTCAGTGGGAAGAGCGGCAGTACCTGTCGACGCAGCTCGCGGGATCGCATTTTTTAGACGACATGGGGTCTGTTTCTCTGGAGTGGCAGGCGACTGTGAGTCAGGCCGATCGATACGCTCCGGATCGCCGTGAATACGATTTTTCGGCCACGTCTAGCGCTACCGATCCCGTTGCATTGAAGTCGCAATACCAGTTTGCACAGCCTAATGATCAGCAGACAGAGTTATTTAACGGGTTCATTTTGGAGCCGGGCACAATTATTCGCCGATACGACGATTTGGTGGATGACAATCTTGACGTTTCGGGCCAGCTCGGCTGGGATGTGTTCGACGCCGGAGAGAGTTACGCCACACTTTCTGCGGGTATTCAGCTTATTTTCCGGGAGCGTACTTCAGAAAGCGCGACTTATGGCTTTAACGTTAATCAAGTGCGTGATGACTTGCTACGCACGAGTAATCTGCTGGTTTCCGATGTGGTCTATAGCTGTAACACGACTTCGTCTAATGCCCAGTGTGGATCAGATGCGGAAGGTGGCATTTCCAACGACCCCAATTCTGGTTTGGTCTTTGCTGACAAAACCCTTGCTTCAGACAGCTATGACGCTGAGTTGGAGTACAACAGCGCCTTTCTCATGTATGACCACACCTTCAACGCGTCATGGCAGGTGGTTGTGGGTGGCCGTTACGAAACTTACAAGCAGACAACAGACACGTTTTCACTGCAGGGGAGTGGAGGTGCCGTTCAGTCAGTTATTGATGAGGAGAGCTTTTTACCGAGCCTTGGCGTCAACTGGTTCATTACCGATTCGCAACAAGTCCGTTTCGCCCTTTCACAAACCGTAGCGCGGCCAGATTTTAAAGAGGCGGCTAACGCGACCTTTTACGATAATGAATTCAATGTTCGTGTTCGTGGTAATCCATTCCTGGAAATTTCCGACATTCTCAACGCAGACTTGCGTTGGGAATGGTACCTGTCAGAGATGGACAGTTTATCGGTTGCCTTGTTCTACAAAGACATGGACAAGCCGATTGAGCGGGTGGTGCAGGCGGCATCGGGTTCAGCCGGTAATTCACGGACCTTTCAGAACTCCGATAGCGGAGAACTCTACGGTGTTGAGGTTGATGGCCGATTTGAATTTGCCTTGGGCGACGGCTACGACCAGAGCTTATTTGTGGCTTTCAACGGTGCCCTTATTGAATCTGAAGTCAGCGCCGCGAACCAGGAAGCTCGCGCACTGCAGGGGCAGCCCGAATACACCGCCAACCTTATCTTTGGCTTTGACAGCATCAGCGCGGGACACCAATTGACGTTGCTGTTGAATCAAAACGGTAAATCAATCGCCGATGTCGGCGTATCTGGACAGCCCGATGTGTTTCTTGAGCCCAGGCTAGATCTCAATATGGTTTATCGGTTCAACATGTCTGACTCCCTCACATTAAAGGCAAAGCTAGAAAACCTTCTGGATGAGGAAGTGAAGTACAGCCAAGGCGGGCAGGTGTTCCAAGTCTACCGTCGTGGTTCTTCTGTTCAGCTGGGTTTTGACTGGCAGTTTTAGGCCCATCACATTGACTCTTACAGAGATGAAAAAATATGACGCGAAGTATCAAGTTACACCTCATTAGTGCGGTTTTGGTGACATTTCTTGCTGCGTGCTCCGACGGTGACAGCACCACTATCAACATTGAGGCACCACCTAGCAATGGCGGCGGTGACTCGGGTGGCGGTGATTCGGGTGGCGGTGATTCGGGCGGAGAAACCCCCGTGAACTGTCCGGAAGGAACGTCCGAGGTTAGCGAGGGGCTGTGTGAACTGCCCGCTACTATCTCGACAGACATGACGTTGTCGGCAGGGGTTCAGTATCTGATGACGGATCGTGTGACCGTGGGTAACGGTAATGGCCAGCTGGAAAGTAATGGTGACGGCTCGCTGGCAGATGGGGCTGATGTTCAATCGGTGACATTGACGATTGAAGCCGGTGTTGAGGTCTTTGGAAAGTCCGGCACATTTGCCAATTTGCTCGTGACCCGGGGTAGCAAAATTCTGGCAGCGGGTACCGCAGATGCACCCATTATCTTTAGCTCCGACGATGAGGGCTATGACGGCTCTGGCGAATGGGGCGGGCTAATTATTCATGGCTACGCGCCACACAATGAATGCGTGGAGGGGGGGAGTTACTGCGACATTGATGCTGAGGGAGAGTCAGGTTTTGCGGGTGGCTACAACCCCGCTGATAGCAGTGGTGTCCTGCGGTATGTGGTCGTCGCCGAGGGCGGTTATGAATTTTCTACGGGTAATGAGATCAACGGTATCTCGCTGGTTGGCGTGGGTCGAGGCACAGAAATGGACTACGTTCAGGTTCATGGCAATTCAGACGATGGTATTGAATTTTATGGCGGTACGGTCAATTTGAAGCACGGTGTTTTCACCAATAACAACGATGACTCCGTTGATTGGGACGAGGGATATCAGGGCAACTTGCAGTACATTATTGTTAAGCAGGGTGCGGCCAAAGGGGAGGCTTTTGAGATGGATACCGAAGGGTCTTCCAGTGGGTTCCTCTCCAAGCCAACCCTCTCCAACGTGACGGTAGTGGTTGAAAAGGTAGCCGACCGAGCCGACTACAGCCTAAACTTTAAAAAGCGCTCAGCTGGCTTTTTCCACAACACGGTTGTCACCGTGTCGCCTGATTCTGAAACCGCCCTGACCACCTGCGTCAATGTCGACGGCTCGGGTTCACAGGCGCTGGTAGGTGAGGCGCTGGTTCTGAACAACTGGATTCAGGATTGTGCTTCGGGATCTGGCGATCGCGGCACTCTGGCAAATGTAGCGGGTTTGAATAACGGCACCATTGCGGCCGTAGCGGCACAGCTCGATGATAATTTCGCTTCTCAGGCATCTGCTGCTGTATTGCCCAATACGATTGATTGGGCCGCGGTTAACAGTGCCTATCCGGAATCGGTGGCCGACGCAGGCTACCTTGATGCGACGAACTTTATTGGTGCGGTCAACCCCGATGGCAGCGATGTCTGGTGGGCTAACTGGACAATCGCAGGCAGCGTCGGTAATCCTAGCCTTCCCGAGGCATCTTGTCCTTCAGGTACGGATGAACTAGAAGACGGTCTATGCCTGCTGCCCCCCACAGTTTCGTCTGACCTCACGTTGAATGCGGGTGTGGACTACCTCATGGAAGGTCGGGTTACCGTCGGTAATGGAAATGGCCAACTGGAGACAAACGGGGACGGTACCTTGGCCGATGGGTCCTCAGTGCGCAATGTCACTTTAACTATCGAGCCCGGTGTCAAAGTCCTCGGCAAAACCGGCACCTTTGCCAACTTGGTGATCACCCGCGGCAGTAAGCTTATGGCGATGGGCACCCAGTCTGCGCCAATCGTATTTTCCTCCGATGATGAAGGCCTTGACGGGTCTGGTGAGTGGGGCGGGCTGATCATGCACGGCTACGCACCACACAACGAGTGTAGTGAAGGTGGCAGCTATTGCGATATCGACTCCGAAGGAGAGTCAGGTTTTGCGGGTGGCTATGACCCGAATGACAGTAGCGGTGTACTGCGCTACGTGGTGGTTGCGGAAGGTGGCTATGAATTCTCTACGGGTAATGAAATCAACGGTATTTCTTTGGTGACCGTGGGTAGCGGTACAGAGATAGATTACATTCAGGTGCATGGCAACTCTGATGATGGCATCGAGTTTTACGGTGGCAATGTCAACGTCAAGCACGGCGTCTTCACCAGTAACAACGACGATTCCGTCGATTGGGATGAGGGTTATCAGGGCAATCTTCAATACATCATCGTCAAGCAAGGCGCCTCGAAAGGTGAGGCCTTTGAAATGGATACTGAAGGCTCATCGGCGGGCTTTCTGTCAAAGCCAACACTGGCAAATGTCACGATTATCAATGACAAGGTGGCTAATCGGGCAACCTATAGCCTGAACTTTAAAAAGCGCTCGGGTGGTTTTTTCCACAACACCATAGTGACGGTCGCCGATACCTCCCAGACGGTTGTTGATACCTGTATTAATGTCGACGGCTCTGGTTCTGAGGCTCTCGCCGGTACTGCATTGGTTGTTAATAACTGGATCCAGGACTGCGGTCAGGGCGAGGGGATGCACGGCATACTTTCAGGATTCAATGTGAGCTTCGATACCACAACGGTAGTTGAGACCAATGCCGCATTGGATGCTCTGCTCAGCTCCCAAGCCCCCGAGGCGATTGGCTTGGATCCGCTGGATTGGGATCTTATTAACGGCGCTTATCCTGAGTCGGTTGCCGATGGTACTTACCTTGATTCAACGGATTACATTGGCGCTGTGGATCCTGACGGGTCGGATCTATGGTGGGCTGGCTGGACTGTACCAGGCTCACTATGAGCCTGGTCGCGGGGTTCGCTGCTCCCCAAATAACACCGTTTTCGCAAAGGCTCATGCTGATCATGGGTCGTCAATAGGGGCGCGTTAGACCGGTTGATGATGGCTTTTTTGCCCAGGTTAACTTTATGAATAAAGATTTATGACTATGAAAAAAATCTTGGTAGTCGATGATGAGCCTGACCTTCGAGAC
>Ga0102815_10002553_pt1 | contig 11055 bp, 8 predicted proteins | sample ColrivemetaGS759_FD_79113 | JGI IMG/M metagenome (GOLD analysis project Ga0102815, IMG submission 79113) | Estuarine microbial communities from the Columbia River estuary - Ebb tide ETM metaG S.759 | ecosystem: Environmental > Aquatic > Marine > Intertidal zone > Estuary | place: USA: Columbia...
AGCTGAGGGCCCGGTGCAGGTGGATGGCTGGTCTTCTGGCCGTCACGCTGGCGCTGCACCTCGCGGGTCGCGCAGGCGCAGGTCTGCCAGATCCTCCTCCGCACGGGCGCTCCGTGGTAATGGGGGAGGTCGGGCCCGTGGACGTCACGCCCGAGGACATCACCCGAGGGGCCGCGTGCCTCGGAGGGCGCGCGACCGCCCACCTCGACGGGATCGCGCGGATCGCCGGCCCGTCCGTGGAGCAGCTGGAGCGCCTGCGCGCGGCGCTGGGTGAGCTGGTGGAGGACGTGGTGCAGGAGGTGCGGCGATCGCCCAAGGGAGCCGACCCCTTCTGGGTGGAGTCCGGGTGGAGCACCCTGCTCGCCTCTCAGGAGTGGACCTTGGCCCTGGAGGAAGAGCTGAAGGTCGACCAGCGGGCGGGGCTCGAGGCCGGCCTCGCGGCGCGAGAGGACCGGTTGGTGGCAGCGTCTGTCGAAGTGCTCGTCACTGCCCTGGCCGTGGAATTGCGGCTCCGGGAGGCGCAGGCAGAGGAGCTTCGGGAGCCCATCGTGGAGTGGATGGGAGACCCTCGGTGGCGGCGCGCTCGGTCGACGAGTCCCGACCTGACGTCGACACTCGCCAGCTCCGGACCGGTCTCCGCGCTTCTCGTCCACGAACAGGTCAGCCGGCTGGTGCGGATGCGCCTGGCCATGAAGCGATCGGCCGGGGGGAGGCAGCCCTCGACGCTCCTCGGCGGGCGCTACCCCGAGGACGAGTTCGTGCTGGAGGCGCTCTCGCTCGCGGCGTTCCACGGCTGGGACGACGAGCAGGCGGCGCTCCTCGTTCGAGGCGCGACGGCCATGGGTCGGGAGGTCCGCCGTGGAGACGGCAAGCGCCCGCTCACCGGCGAACGGAACCTCCTGCGAGAGGTGGTGGACCTCGATCAGCAGCCGCTCTGGAAGGCGCTGGTGCGCCGAGAGGAGGCGCGCCACGGGGTCGATGGGGCCGCGCCGGCTCCCTGGCGCAGCGGAGATCGCAAGGTGCTCGTGGATGCCCGGAGCCAGCTCATGCTCGCTCACCTCGACCGGCTGCTCCTGCTGGAGGACGGGCCGCGGGAGGCGCTGGGGGCGGCGCTGCGGCGTGAGGTTAATCGGGAGGTCGACCGCGGGGCCGTGGGGCTCGGGGCGATCGGTACGGCGCCGATCTGGCGCGCGCTGCGGCTGCCCCTCCGCTTCAACGCGGCGGAGGCCGCCACGCAGCCACGGCCGGAGTTCTTGGCGGACCTGAATCACCAGCTCTCAGCGGCCCAGCTGAGAGCGCTTGGAGTCGAGGAGGAGGGATGATGAACACGAGAGTTGGAAGGGCGAGAGTCGCGGTGGTCCTGGCCGCGCTGGTGACGTTCCTCTCCCCGGTGCAGGGTCAGGAGGTGCGCACGGGCGCGCCCGTGTCCCCGGCCCACCGGCGGCTCCACGAGCGAGGCGCGGAGTTCATCATCAGCCAGCAGGCGGACGGCGGCTCCTGGGAGAGCAGCGCCGGGGTCAGCGGCATCTGCATCATGGCGCTGCTCGCCTCGGGACAGGACCCCAACCACGGCAAGTACGCGGATAGCATCCGCCGAGGGCTTCGCTCGCTCATCGCCCAGCAGAGCCGGTCCTCCGGACAGATCGGCAGCGGGATGTACGAGCACGGGTTCGCGATGCTCTGCCTCGCGGACTGCTTTGGCGCCCTGGATGAGCGGCTGTTCGAGGACAAGGACCTCGAGCTGGAGCGCTCGATCGGGGAATCCCTGCGGCTGGCGGTGCGCTGCGCGGTGACCTCGCAGAAGCAGAACCCGTTCAAGGCCTGGCGCTACTCGCCGAGCTCCTCCGACGCGGACTCGTCCGTCACGGGCGCGATCCTGATGGGCCTCCTGGGCGCACGCAACGCGGGCGTGCCGGTCCCCGACGAGTCCATCGAGAACGCCCTGGGCTACCTGGACTCGATGACCACCGAGTCGGGGACCGTCTCCTACTCGGGGACGGGCGGGTTCGGTGACTCGCTCGCGCGATCCTCCATCGTCGCCCTCTGCCGCTCGGTGGCGAAGCGGCCACTGCCGGACGACGCGCTGCGCAGCTATGTCGTCTCGCGCTCCGTGGAGTCCACCAGCTCGGCCCACCCGTGCTACTCCCGCTACTACGTCTCGCAGGCGCTCTTCCAACTCGACCACGCCGCGTGGCGCGCGTGGAGCGCGAAGAACACGAACGACCTGCTCCTGCGACAGGGCGAGGACGGCCGGATCGTCATCGCGGCGTCGTTCCAGGGGCCGGCCTATCAGACGGCCATGCTGCTCCTCTCTGGGGCGCTCGAGTACACCCTCCTGCCGGTCTACGAACGATGAGGGCTCACCCTTGGATCCTCAGCGGGCTGACGGCGGTCGCCCTGGCGCTGCCGCCTTTGGCGGGCCAAGAGGCTGGCGTGCAGGCTGGCGCGCAGGTGCTTCAGGTCTCCGTCCTCCTACGGGACGACTCCCAGTACACGGGCCCCGCGCTCGTCTCGGAGGAGGGCGAGCTTCGTCTCGAAGTGGACCCCTACGGGGCGCCCGCGACCCTGGACCTCGAGGCGGTGACCTCCCTGGTCACGGCGCCAGAGGGGCTGCGGCTCCCGCTCCTCCCCGAGACGGGGCGGGACCTGCTGACCCTCAAGCGGCGTCAGAACCTGCGCGGTCGCGTGCTCTCGATCGAGGACGGCTTCGTCCGCTTCGAGAGCTCTCGACTGGGCGTCTTCCAGATCCCCCTCGAGGAGTGCGGGGACCTCCTGCCCCCGGAGCTGGCAGACACCGACGGTCCGGCGCGCCCCCTCTGGGGACCGTGGATGGACCGGAACGAGGGCGCGAGCGATGTGCAGACCGACGGCGCCGCGCTCCTGCTCACGACGCCAGGGGCCACGGCGACGCGCCGGTGCCTCGACTACGGGGACCGCTTGTTGCTGGAGCTCTCCTGGGAGGGCGAGCCGGAGTTCCGGATTCACCTGGGAGGCGACCATCGGCGTGATCCGATCGGAGGCGTGGTGGTGGAGCCCTGGGACCGAGAGCTCGTGCTCTACTCCTTCGACGGCGAGGACCTCGACCTGATGGAGACAGGGCTCGAGCTCGGCGACGACAGCTCCGTCGTCCTCCGGTTCGAGATCGACGGGGAGCGGGTGCGGCTCGCGAGCGCGGAGGAGCCGTCGGGTCGGGTCTCGATGATCGGCGCCGAGTTGGATCGGCCGGGCCAACGGGACTCGGTGCTCATCACGAGGCTCGCACAGCCCATGAGGATCATGCGGGCGGAGGTGGGGTTGGCCGCCAGTGCGGAGCCTGGCCGGGTCGCTGTCGAGCAGACGGTGATGCTGGACCGTGTCCGAGGGTTCGATCCTGAGGCCCGGACCTTCGAGCTGGAGGCCGGGACGGTCGACTTCGATCGCTCTCGGGGAATCCGGGCCGCCGTGGGGGGGGATCGCGAGGCACTCGACGCCGTCGAACCCGATACCGGCTGGTATCGGGTGACCTGCCGGGACGGTGAGTCGATCGAAGGGCGAGACCTCACCCTCGTCCGAGGTGGGCTGCAATTCGTTCCTCGCTGGGCTGAGGCCACGGTGACCCTCCCCCTCGACGAGCTTTGGCACTTCCGGCAGCGGTCGTCGGTGGGCGGTAGCAGCATTCCGGCCGCCAGCCTCGAGCTGGAGGGCCGGCCCACCGTCAACGTGAAGCTCGCGGGCTTCGAGATGGTGGAGGGCCGGCCGCAGCCCCGGCTCCAGGTCTTCGGGTTCAAGGAGCCCATCGCTGTTCCCCACGGCGTGCCGTTCAGCCTCACGAGGCGGTCCGCCGCGAGCCCCGCAACCGACCGGGCCTTTCCGAGTGTCATTGTGCTCGAGGACGGACAGCGCTTCCCCGCGCTCGTGCTCGGGGCCGACCGTGAGACCGTCACGGTGAGGACGCCCCTTCGAGAAGGGGAGGTGCGGCTCAAGCAGGAGCGGATCAAGGCCGTCCTCCTCGCCTCGAGTGTGTTCATGAACCGGACGTCGAAGCTCACCCAGCACCCCTTCTACCGGAGCGGCCCCCTGGCGGGGGAGGCGATGGACCTGACGCTCAAGCCGTCCAAGATGACGCGCGATGGGGACGCGCTGCGACTCTCCTGGGCGCTCGCGGTCCCGCGGTCCGAGGCTGCCAGTCCGGGAGAGCAGCTCTTCCTGGCCCGCAACGGGGACCTCTTGCGCGCGGACCTTCAGGGGATCAAGGATAGTCAGGCACGCCTCACGGGCGGCGCCAGCTCTGGCATCGCCGTCCCGATCCAGCGGCTCGCGGGCTGGGTCCGCGTGGATCGTGACCCTCGGGCCGGCGCCGCGGTCGCGGACGGGGACTGGCAAGTCACGCTTGGATCGCTGGGCAAGCCCAGCGGCCCGGTGGTGGAGGAGGCGGTGCTCCATGGGACCGCCCGGCGATCCGAGGGCGGCCGCCTCGTGCTCGAGCATGACGACCTCGGCACGCTCTCGATCCCCACCGCGCAGATCCGGCGCTTGGATCACGCCGCTCGCGCCCGCCGCGCGCTCTTGCCCTTCGACTCCTGGCGCTCCAGGACGATGCGCCAGCCGGACGCCGAGGGTCTCTTGGTCGAGGACCGCTAGGGTGCTGGGCGACGCCGGGCTGACGGTCGGACGCAGGGAATAGGCATGAGGTCCTGGGCTCGGGATCGGTCGAGGAGATCAGGGGCGAGAGGGGAGTGGGCCGGCGTGCCGTCCTGGGGACGCTGCTGGCCTTGCCTGGAATCGCCCCACGCACTCGAGCCGGCCCCTTCCGGGCAATCTCGAGGACGCAGCGGCGGCGACCGCTGTGGCCCGCAGTCCCCGACCTTCTCGAACGGGTGCAGCGCTCCTCTGGAGATCTCCGGGCCGGTCTCTCGTAACCTGCCTCTGAAGCGCCCCCTCTCTCTGACCTAGCTCCCCATGAAGACTCGCACCAAATTCGGCCTCGGGACGCTCGGCGCAGCCCTCGTCGGCGGCCTGCTCGGAGGCGGCTCTGTCTTCGGCATCCGCTCGGGTTACGAGGAGGCCGCCCACGAGGTGCTCTTCGACGACGGCAAGTTCGAGGTGCGCCAGTACGAGGACGCCCTCGTCGCGCGCACGGTCACGACCGGCGACCTCGGGGAGGCGGGCAGCGCCGCCTTCCGACGATTGGGCGGCTACATCTTCGGCAAGAACGTGACCCGGGACAGCGTCGCGATGACCACGCCCGTCTTTCAGGAGCAGGTCGAGACCTCGGACGAGCCGGAGAGCGAGTCGATCGCGATGACCACACCGGTCTTCCAGGAGGAGCCGGCTGAGGGCACCTGGGTGCAGACCTTTGTGCTGCCCCGTGAATACACCATGGAGACCCTCCCCGTGCCGACCGACCCGAACGTCGAGCTGGCCGTGCTGCCGGGCCTCAAGGTCGCGGTGGTGCGTTACTCGGGCCTCCGCTCGACCAGGTCAATCGAGGAGCAGACAGAACGCCTGCGGGCGTGGATGGCGGAGAGGGATCTGGTGGCGACCGACGCCCCGCGCTCGGCGGCCTACGACCCGCCCTGGACGATCCCGTTCTTCCGGCGCAACGAGGTGCAGATACCGATCGAGTAGGTGCCCACTGCTTCGCGGCCGGCCCAGCGGCAGGCCCAGCGGCGGGCCGTCCCCGCGCCGTCCAGGCCCACTCCAGCCCGGGTGACCACGACCAGACCGCGGCCCCGATGGGGGGCGAGGTCGACCTGGAACGTCCGGTCCGCCGCTGAATCCAAATCGATCGCCGCCACGCTGCCCCACGGCGTGGGCAGCCTCTACTCGCCGCCAGCTTCCCCGAGGACCCCCCCGATGCCGACCCCCCGCGACTCTCGACTCAGCGTTCTTCATCGGCGTGCCCTTCGTGTGGGCGCTCCGGTACGGACCGCCGCCGTGCTCTCCGCGGGGCTCTTCGCCTGCGCCGCGCCCCAGGTCGGCCGGAGTCCCGAGGCCCTGGCGAGCTTCTCCTTCGGAGCGATTGCGGACTGCCAGTACTGCAGCGTGGTGGGAGAGGGCGTGCGCAAGTACTCGATGTCGGACGCCAAGCTTGCCCGCTGCGTCGAGCACTTGAACCAGCTCGAGCTCGAGCACGTGGTGCACCTCGGCGACTTTATCGATCGTGACTTCCAGAGCTTCGCCGCTGTCGGTCCGATCTTCGAACGTCTGGAGGCGCCGGGCTACCACGTCCTGGGCAACCACGACTACTCGGTCGCGGACGAGCGTAAGCAGGACGTCGTCGCGGCCCTCGGCATGCCGTCGCGCTTCCACGCCTTCACCTCGGGCGGTTGGCGCTTCATCGTCCTGGACGGCAATGACATCAGCATCCAGTCCTCGAGCGAGGGCAGCCCCGAGCGCAGGGCTGCCGAGGCCATGCTCGAGGCGACAGCTGGCAGCCGTCCATGGAACGGCGCCCTCGGCGCGGAGCAGCTGGACTGGCTGGCCGGCGCGCTCGCGGCCGCCGAGGCGGCCGGCGAGGATGTGGTGCTGTACTGCCACTTTCCGGTCCTGCCCCTGGACCCTGGCCACAACCTCTGGAACGCGGCCGAGGTCGTCGAGCTGATCGAGGCCTTCCCTAACGTGCGCGCCTACATCAACGGGCACAACCACGCCGGCGCCTACGAGCTTCACAACGGCGTGCACTACGTGACCCTGAAGGGCATGGTCGACACGGACGAGACCAGCTACGCCGTGGTGACCGTGCACCGAGATCGGCTCGAACTCGAGGGCTTCGGTCGCGAGGGGGACCGGGTCCTGCTCATCGAACGCTAGGGCCCCAGGCCCTCGTCTGCCTGGGCGGCGTGGATCCGCGGTTCATGGCGCCCTGCGCTGGGTTGGAGAGTCGCGCCCCCAGTTCGGTGCTGTCGGCGGGCTCCTCGGAGCCGTTGGTCGCCTCTTCGGCGCCCTCGGCCGGGCTCGCCTTCGTCGGAATCAGGTCTCGCTGGCGGGGAGCCGGACCTCCAGCGCGCCATTGGAGGAGCCGGTCAACGCGAGCCTCCCCGACACCAGAGCCTCTGCATCCTCGCCGAAGATATCCCGACGCCAACCGCTCAGGGCAGGGACGTCCGTGAGCTTGCCCATCGCGATGTGCTCAAGATCTTCGCGCTTTGCGATCATCGGCGAGGCCACCTCGGCGGCCTCGGAGCGCAGCTTCAAGAGGGCCTGAAGGAGCGCCACGACGGAATCGGTTCCGGCGGGGGGCGGACCGGAGCTCGAAGGCACGGGCCACTCCTCCTCGGGTGTGGCGAGGGCATCCTCTTGGGCGGCGAGGATCGCCTTCCCATAGGCGCCTGCGGCGACGGACTCCTTGAGCCCGCGGACCCGGGCCAGCGCGCGAGCGTCCGTAGGGAAGTGCTGCGCGATCTCTGCCAAGGCCTCGTCCCTCACGACCCAGTTCCGCGGCAGATCGCGTTCCACCGCGGTCTCCTCGCGCCATCGCGCGAGTGCCTTCAGGACCACCAGGTTCTTCGGACTGGGCCGCCGGATCTTGATGCGCCGGTACGCGGTCTCTGGATCGACTCGGTACTTCGCCGGGTCCATCAGCGCGTTCATCTCTTCCTCGACCCAGGAGGCCCGGCCTCGCTCCTCGAGGGCGGCCAGCAGTCGTTCGTAGATGACGCAGAGGTGCGTCACATCGCCAATCGCATAGTCCACCTGACTATCGGTGAGGGGGCGCAGGGACCAGTCTGTCGCCTGGTTGGTCTTGTCGATGGAAACACCGAGCATGGACTCCACCAGCCCTGCGTACCCAGGCTGATGTCCGAACCCGCAGACCGACGCGGCGATCTGCGTATCGAAGACGGGGCCGGGGATGTGCCCCATGGAGCGCAGGAAGATCCCGAGGTCCTGGGAGGCTGAGTGGAGGACCTTGACCGTGGATGTGCGAGAGAGCAGGCGGCCCAGCGGCGCCATATCCATGCCGTCTGCCAGGGGATCGATCGCGGCAGCGTGCTCGCCGTAGGCGACCTGCACGAGGCAAAGCCGCGCGTGATAGGTCTTCTCTCGAAGGAACTCGGTGTCGACCGCCAGGTAGGGAGCGCCTTCTAGCTCCTGGCAGAAGTCCTGGAGGGTGTCGGTGTCGGCAATCAGCATGGCGAGGACCCTACACGGATCAGGTGCGGCGTGCACCGTGCCACGCGATCGGTGGAGAGGAGGTCCAAGCTCCGAGGCGGAGCAAGGAAGGGGAGGGGGAGCTCAGGAGGCGCGGGGCACCGCCGAGCCGCTCAGTCCTCGCGTCTTGTCCAGACCTCGATTTCAGGGCCGCGCGCGTCGTTCGCGAAGACGTCCCGGAAGCCCAGCTTGTATCCGAGCGGGTAGCGCCGCTCGCTGGACGAATTCTTGATCGTCCGATCGAGCTCCCATCGGCCGTCAGCACGGACCGCCGCCATCCAGGCGTCGCGGATCGCCGTCGGCCCGATGAGCCCCTTGCGGAGCGCAGGGGAGGTGGAGATCAAGACGACGTCGGGGTCGGCTTCGGCCAGGGCCTCCAACGCGACCGCTGCCTTGTCCTCCGCGTGGAAGAGCTTGACCCGGGTCGCCAGCTGAGCCGGCATGAGGCGCTGTCCGAGGCGCGCGGCCGCCTCTCCAGGGGGCGCGGCATCCTCGCGGCTGGCGGATCGGCTCTCTCCGACGAGGAGTCGTTTCTCGGGATGAAGGATGTGCCACTGGTAGGTGTCCCACGGCCCGCGGGACCAGATCGCATCCTGTTGGATCATCTCGGCCCTGGCCATCAGGGGGATCCCGCTGACCTCCGCCAGGTAGATCAGCGGGTCGCCGTCTTCGCCAAGCTCGAGCACGGTGTCGGCCGCGATCATGTAGGTGTCGGGCTGGACCCGGAGGCTTCCCGCCAAGGCCGCGGCCAGCACCATGGTGCCCACGGCCGCGGTCAGGATGCTACCGGTGACGGCGCGGGGCAGCCTGCGCGAGGCGAGCCAGGACATGCCGTAGGCCGCGAGGATGCAGGTGACGGGGATCAGCGCCAGGTAGAACCGGTCGGTGCTCCTCTGGTAGATCCCGTAGACCAGGAGCGTAGGAACCCCGTAGGCCGCGGTGATCCAGGCGGCGCTCGCTGCAGAACGGGAGCCTTCCCCTGCGAGGCTGCGCCGGCGTCGAGCCATGGCCACGAGGCCGAGAAGCGCGAGCCCGCAGAAGAACAGGATGATCGGGTCGTAGGACGCGAGGGTCTCAGCGGCGACCACGAAGCCGTAGCCGTTGAAGTGCGACAAGGGGACGACGTGCCCGCTGAACGCGATGACCATCCGGTCCTTGTTGACCTCCTCGGAGGAGCGTCCTGTCTTGGCGACCTGGTCGAGCTTCGCGTCTCCCAGGCCCCCGGTTCGCTTCGCGATCGCACCCGCGGACCGCGTGGGGTCTTGGCCAAATCCGTCCTCCGCTCGGATGTAGAACCAGCCGGTGGACGCCGAGACGATCACGAGGGCCAGGAGAGTCCCCAGGAGGACCTTCGCCCGCGGCGCGGTGGAGCGCATGAGCCCGAACAGGGCGGCCGCTGCGGGCGCGAGGGCCGCAGCGCCGGAGTGGAGCGTGCTCACGGAGGCGGCGACGGAGAAGCCGAGCACGATCGCCCTTGGCAGCGAGGGCCTCTCACGCCACCGGATTGCGCAGAGGATCGCCAGGGCGGTCATCGCCGAGACCGGGCCGTGGGGCCGGGCCTGGACCGAGAAGCAAATGTGGAGCAGGCTCGTCGCGAGCAGGAGCCCGGCCAGGAACGCGAAGCGCCCCGCGAGGAAGCGGGCGGCGATGAGGTACACCGCCGGCGCCGCGAAGCTCGAGATCACCGCCACGACGACCCGTCCACGCTTGCGTAGACGCGTGGCGATCTCCTTGTGCGCCTCGAGACTGGCTCCTGGGCCCAGCCGCTCCACGGGCTCCGGGGGGACGAGGGCCAGGACCGTCCCCACAAGGTGGGGGTACTTCCAGCCGGCCCGGTACCTGTCGGTGATGCCACCCTCGATCATCGAGTCGGCCTGGTCCACCACGTAGGCGTCAGGTTCACCGAAGTGGGGCAGGCCGTGGTTGATGCCCACGAGGCGGAAGCCGAGGGCGACGACCAGCAGCAGCAGCGCGACGGAGAGCTTTCCGCGTCGGCCGCTGGGCATGTCGGGGGACAGGTCTTGAGTGGAGCCTGGGGTGGCTTGCATGGGGGCGAGGCGGTGGAACGCCGGAGTCTACCGCGCCCACTCTTGCGTGCGGCGTTGAGCGCACGGTCTCCCTCGAGCCGTGCCGGATCGGCTCGCACGAGGGGTGAGCGTGGGCTATTTCGGGAGGCGTGACCCAGGGCTCTTCCTGGAGAGCTGGTCTTGGTTCCTGCGCAGGTCCGCGGGCGGCGGCCGCTCAGGGCCTAGAAGAGTCGCGAAAGGGGAGGCGCCGCGGGTGAGCCGCGCGCCCCCTAGGAGCGCGCGAGCGGGGGGGGCGGCCCCCGCCTGGGCATCCGCTCGGCGGCGCTCAGGCGGGACGCGACGGCGGGCAGCCTGAGGGTGGAACGCGTCGTCTTCCCCGGCGCGATGCGGGCTCACGAACTCCCGCACGACCTCGCCCTCACGCGCCACCTCCAATGCCCGCCCAGCGGTCGACTCGATGACGAGCGTGTTGCCGTCCGCGAGGCGCTGGTAGGAACCGCCAACGGGCGAGGACAGGCCGCGCGCGCCGGCGCCGGCGTACTCCCAGGTGACCGTGCCTTCCGCCGGGGCGAACTCGATGACACGCGAGCGGCCACGCACGCCGGGTCGTCGCGCGCCGTGGTTATCGAACAGCAGCATGCTGCCGGTCGGCAGGGGGACGGCCTCGTCCTGGAGCCGCCACGAGCCGTCGGGGTACCAGCGCACCATCGCCCCCTCTCCCTCGAGGTCCAGCGCGACCAGCGCCTTCAGCTCGCGGACAGGGAGGAGCAACCAGCCGGCCTCGAGTCACCCTGGCTGACGCCCGGGCGAGTCGACCGGATCCGGGCTCCTCCGAGCCGCCTAGACCACCCAGCTCCCGTCTTCGTAGATGACGCCGTCGTCGAGCAGGACGCGGTCC
>Ga0102815_10002555_pt1 | contig 11050 bp, 22 predicted proteins | sample ColrivemetaGS759_FD_79113 | JGI IMG/M metagenome (GOLD analysis project Ga0102815, IMG submission 79113) | Estuarine microbial communities from the Columbia River estuary - Ebb tide ETM metaG S.759 | ecosystem: Environmental > Aquatic > Marine > Intertidal zone > Estuary | place: USA: Columbia...
AAGAATGTGGTAGTATTGCTGGTATTCCAACTAGCAAGACATTCTTTGGTGAAGCTGAAGGTCTTCCAGACTATGATGTGTGTAAATACTACATAGTTAGTCAACTAATAAAATCAGCATTCCCTAACAGGACTGATTTGTTAGTTCCTGCTGAAGTCATGCGTAATTCAGAAGGCAAAATACTAGGCTGTTTAAGCCTTGGTATTTAAATAAGAGGGAGAGTATTTTCTTAACTTATTTTATTACTCATTTCCTTACGGTGGTTGGTGTGAGTTGAAATAAAACCGTATTTATAAGAGTCAGTTGATAGTTTACTACTTCTGACTCATTTTTGTTTAATTAATAATTTAATTAACTATGAATAAGATAGAATTATCTTTAGAGAAAGCGACTTTAGAATTAGGTTTTCTTTATTGGGTTAATGAAACCCACAATTTGAGAGGTTTAAAAGGACTCTCAATAGAAAAGTATAAAGAAAAAATAAGATCTTTATACAAAGAATACAAAGTTAAATACCCTGAAGGTTTAACAGGGTGGACAAATGCTTAGAATTATGACATTCTCTTTCTTCTTAAAGCTAACACAACTACTAGGTTTTGTTGTGTTAGTTATTACAATAATCTTAAATTGTATGAATTTATGAAATACTTAGAATACATTGTTTTATGTTTAGTTTATTTATCATTTCCATTGTTAATGTCAGCATTTATTTTTGACATGCCATTATGGTTGGCAAAAAGTTTCGTGTTTTATAGTGTTATTGCTATGATTTTATGTCCATTAGCTAACAGTATTGTTATAGATAATAAAGAGAAAAGAAATGAAAATTAACAACATAATGCTAACAACCTTGAATTTCAAGGACGTTAGCGAGGAGAATTTTGAAGAACTTCTACAAAAACACTTCAAAATAGAAACATTAGAAGATGAAGTAATAAACATCTCTAATGTTAGGTTTAATTCATTATCTTTAATTGACTCACAAAACAATAATTCAATTAAAGATAATTGGTCTTATAAAGGACCTGTTTATTAATAAGAAGTTGATAGTTTAACTACTTCGTCTTTTTTTAGAAGTAATAAGATTAATCACTTATTACGTTCAAGTACGTTGGAGATTGCAACCAATGTAGCCCACGTTTAGCGTGTTCCGGATTTGTAAGCTTAGGATGATTGCTATTAAAGAGAACGACCTTTAAGTTCTCTTGTTAAATTGAAAAGAAATGAGTAGACATTTTAAGAAAATTGATGATCAAGTTCAAATAGCTTATGGACATGATCATGCAACAGGGTATTTTTTCCAGTTGTTTGATCAAAATAATGGAAAAGAAGAAGAAGATTATTTAGTGTTGGACGAGTGTTCAACATTCACTAGCATGAACAAAGCCAAAATGGTTAAGTTAATGCAAGAAAACAAAATAAGCATTCAACACATACAACAAGTAGTGTTGGATCTACCTATTTAATCATCATACAATTGTAAACAAATACAGTTGTATGAATGATGAGTTAGTTAAAATCATACGTTCTTCAGAAGAGAGTATGAAAAAAGTAGAACAAGGATCATTTGAATGGGCTTGGTATACTTCACGAATTTTGTTAGCAAAACAATTGTTAACAAAAATTGGCGTTAAAGAGAGCCTGTAATCTCTTTCAATTCAAGTATAACGAAGAAAGACGACCATAGCCAATGTCGTCTTTTTTTATACTAAAATTTAAGATTATGTTCTGGAATGTAATAAAAGAACATGAAGTTTCTCTTGCTAAAAAAAGTGATAGATCACTAAATAAACTTCTTGTTAAAATTGAAAAAGTCGCAAGAACAAGAACTTGTGACGAAGATTCAATACAAAAGATTTTGATTTCTGTCTTTAAATCAATAGATAAATTTGATCAGAACAAAGGAGATTTTAATCATTGGCTATCAAGATTGATAACCAATCAATTAAGAAAGGATTATAATAAAAATAACAGCGATCCTCATTTATTCTTGAGATTTGAATACGATAACGAAGAAAAAGAAGAATTCAGGTTAATTGTTAATCAACCTGAAATTAAAGAAGAACAAAAACTTAGAAGTGATGATTACATCATTTCGCTACTAAAGTTTTTAAAGCCTAAACAAAGAGAAGTATTTATTCTCTATGAAATAAATGGGCTTTCTCATGGAGAAATAAGTGATTTACTAAGCGTTGATGAAAACACTAGTAAATCAAATTTAAGTAGAGGAAAAAAAAATCTAAGAAGATTATGGAAGGAAAAGAAGAGTTAGTAAGTTACAAGGTAGCAAAACTAGCTAAAGAAAAAGGATTCAATTGGAATGTCTTAGACACGTTCGACGACAAAGAGAATCCAGTCTCAAGGTATAATGTTGATGTTGATGGTCTTGATTCATACATCAACACAGGAGACGAAAATTACGTCAAAGAAGTGTTTGAGTTAAATAATTCTCAAATGCAATCTGGATTTGTAGCTAGACCTACACAATCATTATTACAAAAATGGTTGAGAGAAGAACATAAAATTAGCATCATTATAGATGATTGTTTCATTAAACATGATTTTATAGATGAAACTAAATTAGTATTTGATTATACTTTAAGTAGTTTAGGAAAGCAAAATTATAAATTTAGTAAGACATTTAATTCTTATGAAGAAGCTCTTGAGAGTGGATTAGAAAAAGCTCTTAAAATGTTATGAGAAAAACCAATGTTACATTTGTAAACAGAGGTAATTCTACAAAAGAGAAAATAATTAACTTTATCAATCAGCATTTTGGCATTAAAGCGATTATAAAGATTGAAGAAAATAGAATAATTGAAGTCAATTTTGGCTCATTTTCTATTATAGATAATTCTACTCAAAGTAGAATAAAAGGATTACCTAGTGAATTAACACTACATAATTTATCATTAATCAATCATCTAGTTCAGATAATAGAGCAACATAATAGTTATTATGATGAGTTAGCTGATTTCTATGTTCAATAATAAAAAAACAATAAGATGAAAAAGAAGAATGAACTTGTGCAATCAGCACATAACGTATGGAAAATCAAGAAGAAAGTTGATTTCCAGGGAGAGCAAAAGAAACAGATTGAAGAGAAATTCTCTCAAGCTGTAAGAAAAGAAATGGAGAATTCAGAATTCGACATTAAAATTAAGCTATGAATTTTATAGCAGACGAATTAGTAAAGCTATTATCAGATAATGGTGTTACTCAAAATTGCAAAGAAGTAAGAACTCATAAAAACTCTTCATTTGTAGGTCTTTTAGTTTCTGATGAAAATCTTGATACAGTAATTGGTAAATTATACAGATTACATCAAGATAAAAAGATTCATGAGTTTAAATCATTGAATTTATTTCCGAACAACATTCAAGTTGTTGCAGCAATTTCTAATTTTAAGTGATGAAAAAGATAATTAATTTATTTAAAAAGAAAAGTTCTTTCTTTAAAACACCTACTTCATGGGCTGAAGCTCATGAGTTAAATAAAAGAAAATTATGAAAAACAAAGGTTATAAACAAATGATGAGTTTATTAGCTGGAGCATTAGCTTTTTCAGATCCTAAAAGTAGAGGATTATTAATTAATGATTATCCTAATCACAAAACAATGATTGGTGAAAAAACTCAAGAAGAACTTGATTTTCATAGCAAAGCTAGAAAAATCAATAAAGGTTGTAAACTTTGGGAATTTGAAACACCAAATGGTATTGTTAAAATTATAGCGTTAAATAAAAAAAATGCTATACGTAAGTTTAAGAATTTAAGTAAATAAGATTATGGGATTAGACATGTTTGTAATAAACAAAGAAGGAGAAGAAAAATTATACTATCAAAGCTCATGTTAAAAACCTTAAAAGAATGGAGAGCTGGTAATAAAGCATCTTTAGGTGATTATTTAGGTTTCGATTACAATCAATCATTGATTGTAGAAGTAGACAAAGAAATGTATTGGGAAATGCTAGAATGTATTTATCCTAATTACATGAACTCTTATTTATTTCAGATGGGTGAACCATCGTCCTTCATAGAAGAAGGAGAAACCTTTACAACATTCATAGAGATTAGAAACAGATACTTTTGTATCGGAGATCAGCTTGACCTTAACAATTTTAAATTAGCTTATCCTATGGTAAAAGATAAGCTTGAGAAAATAAAAACTTCTATAAACCTTGGCGTAGAAGTAAAAGAAAGTGCCAAAGATTTAAAACAATTAATAAACAATTAATAAGATGGACCAAGAATTAGCATTTCGTATCATAAACAAAAGAAAAGTAGTTGAAGTAACAGAAGAAACTCAATTACCTGTAGTAGTTAGAGCAAAAGTAACTAATGCAAATAAGGATTATCGTAATCCTAAAGTTCCTTCTCAAATAGGAATACTTAATTTCGCTTTAATGACAAACTGGCATTTACAACAAGCTAGTAATTACATTAAAGAAGGAGAGTATCAATTGGCTCTTAACTGTCAATGTTCTCGTTCAGTATTTGAAGGAGATTACTTTCCTGAGAAAGGAAGTTATGCTGATGTTTCTTTAGACTATGTAGAATTGGTAGATAAAGAAACAGGAGAAATTAGTCAAGCTCTTATGATTGTAGCAGTTCAAGCTCCTACAATTAGTAAAACTACTAATGCAGCTGAAAAGCTAAAGATGTTGTTAACAGGAACTAAAACTGTTAATGAAGATGACATTTTTGCAACTAAAAAGAAGATGTCTGTTTAATGGATGTTTATACTGATGGATCTGTTTTACCTTCTGGTGAGGGTAGAGCAGGTTTCATTGCTTTAGAAGATAATAAAGTAATGATTGAAAGAGTATTTTCTAAGAAAGAAAAGACTACCCCCAACAGAATGGAACTAAGTTCAATTATAGCAGCCATTAAGTATTTGAAACAACAAAATTACAAAGAATTAAACATTTACACAGATTCTATCTATGTAATTAATGGTGTTAAATCTTTAAGAAAATGGATTAAAGAATCTACTTTAGACACTAAAGTAAACAAAGAACTTTGGTTAATCTATTTAGATGTTTCAGAAAACATGATCATTAATCTAAAATGGATCAAAGGTCATGAAAAGAAATCTAAATCAACTTTTCATCATCAAATGAATAAGAAAGTTGATAAAAACTTAAAAGAATTATAATGGATTTTAATAAGTTAAACATTGGTATACTAAAGTTGAAAGCATCAGATCCTCAAATAGGACTGATGTATTCAAACAATAATTTCATAGAAGTTTATGAGATTAACAGAATAAAAAAGGTATTGAAATGTAGAAATGTAGACTCTGGTAAAGAGTCTTCTATTAATTACGAATCATTACCTGTTTATTCTTTTGTAATTCATTACAGAGGAAAAGATTATCCATTGAATAAAAGTCAATGGAGCTTAAATAAGAAGAACTTACATAAGGAATGTTTGTTCTATTTTGTTGGTGCGAGTAATCCGGTTCGTATTTGGAACTTGACACTTGATCAACAAGCAGAATTAATGAGGAAATTTAAAGAGAAATAAAATGAGAGACGGATTTGAATTAGATTTTTAATGGAAACAATTGAATTACTAGCAGGTCAAGTGCCTGTAAAGAAATTTCTTGAAAACAAATTAAAATACTTCAGACAACTACGTTCAGTTGTCAAATTTAAACAAGCAGGATTTGTTGGTTCATTAAAAGCTACAACAGCTTTTGGTAAAACATTTGTTGCTAGAATTGTTTTAGGGAAAATACAAAAAAAGATTAGACAAACAGTAGGAAATTTCAAGGTAATTATAATTGTACCAAGAAAAGTCTTAAAAGATCAATGGGAGAGTGAGATTACTCACTTTCCTGATCTTAACATTCAAATTCATGTCATTAATGGATTTGTTCAGTTACCTGTACAATCTTGTGATTTACTTATTCTTGATGAGATGCACTTGTATGCTTCTCCCAAGTTTAAGAAGTGGGCTTTAACTAATTATAGATTTTTACTAGGTTTAACTGCCACAATGAAACGTATGGATGGAGAAGAAGAGTTTTTATTACAAAAAGCTCCAGTATTTGATACAATTCTTCATCAAGAAGCACTAGATAGAGGATGGATTTCTGATGTATTAGAAATAAACTGTCCTGTATTTTTAACAAAAGAAGAAAGAGTTCAACAAACTGAACTTAATAAGAAAATTTCACAATACTTTAATTTCTTTGGTGACTTTAACCTAATGTCAGATTGTTGCTCTCACAAAGGAGCTAGTAATTATGTTAATTCAAATAAAATCATGCTCACAACTAAAGAGGTTCAGAGAAAAGCTAACATAGCTATGAAACTCATTAGACAGAGAAAAGATTTTATTGATAATACAAAACACAAATTACTGTTAAGTAAAACTCTTATAGAGAAACTTGACCTGCGAACAATAACATTTAGTGAGAGTGTTGAATTTGCCGAGAAACTAAAAGAACATTTCGTAACTGCTGAAATTTACCATAGTAATTTAAAGACTTACACCAAGAACGTATTTGATAAGAAAGTTAAATCTTACAAAACTAAGAAAGGTGCTAACAATTTTGCTCTTGCTTTAAGAAAAAAAGGTATTCCCTTCACTCCTTCCATTAACAATGGTAAGTATGAATTAGAATACTTTGATCTAAAAAACAAGAAGTTCTCTAACGAGACTCAAAAGAAGTTAGCAGTTGAAAACATTACTAAAGGAAAGTCTTCACTAATCCTAACAGCAAAAGCATTAGATCAAGGATTTAATGTTGACGACATGGAATTTGGTTTAGAAACATCACGTTCACGAAATCCAACACAACGTATCCAACGAAGAGGAAGAATAGGTAGAAAGTTTACTTATCCAAATGGTGTTGAGAAATTAGGATTATACATCTCACTTTACATACCTGATTATGTAGTAAAAGGAAGTGTTGATGAGTCTAAATTAATAGATGTGTCAGGAGGAAATGAGATTTGGGTAAATGATGAGGAAGAAATGTTTGAGGTTTTAAAGAAATACAATTTTATTAAACCTTAAATTAACAGTAATGAGAAATTATTCTTTAGAGAATGACGTGGAAATCATGGAGAAACTAGGTGTTGGTCCTTATCAGTTGTTTTTACTTAAAACATTGTATGAAGCTGAAGAAAACAGAGTATCTATTTACAAATCCATTAGTAAAATGAAGAAAATGGGATTGTTAGATTTAGATGCTCTAGCTGATTTGATTAGTAAAGACATTGTTGAGGATTATAATAAGACTGGTATAGTTGGTAGTGCTGAAACGTTTATTGATTACATTGAACTTACTCCTAAAGCGTTGAGGTTGTTGAGTATTCCTTCTTTTAAAGCAAGAGAATTAATGAGAATTTATCCTCGTTTGCTTGACATAAATGGGAAAAAATACAACCTAGTTAACGTTGGAGAAGCTGACTTAGCAATCTCTTATCAACAAAACCTTGAGATAACAGAATACAACCATGAGCAAGTAATGGAACTTGTTAAATGGGGTAAGGAAAATGACTGTTTGAACGTAGGTTTAAGAAAGTTTGCTTATACACAGTATTGGCTTACTTTGGAAGAGATGAAAAGTAGTGGTAAAAGTAATGTTGGTTCAATAACTGTTCAAATGATATGATAAGTAAAACAGTTAAAATCAAGACGTTAAGTGAAGCTGTTTCAGATACTAAAAAGTACATAACAGATCGTAAAGAAGGTAAAGTATTATCTTATGCAACTAAGTTTAAAAAGTTGAATAAGATGACTATGAATGGTTTTGAAGCAAATACAATAGCTTGTATTTCTGCATTATCAGGTTTTGGTAAATCAACAATCTCTAAGGAAATTAGAGATTCATTACCTGAAGAAAACATAGTTAAATTATGCTTTAACTTTGAGATGTTATCCATGCACCAAATGACTAGATCAGCTTCAACTAAACGTAAAATGTCGTTGAATAAAATGTATTCATTAGACAATGAAATTAGTAATCATGAAGTTGATTTATTATTCAGTTACTTTGACGAGTTAGTTAACAGAATTGGTGATGATTTTCTATTTGTAGAAACCATGTGTACAGCTAAACAAATTAGACGTACAGCAATGAATGTTTACAAAGAGAAATGTAAAGGTAAAGCAGTTGATAAAAATGGTCAACCAACAGGAGAAGATAAAACTCTTTATGTTGAAGTAGATCATGCTTTATTAGCTCTACCTTCTAAAGAGGGTATTGGAGAAAAACAAAAGGTTGATGAATTAATGCTTGAAATGTTAAAGTTCAAGAAAGACATTTCATCTGATAATGGTAAAATGTTTTGTGTTATTCTTTCTCAAATGAATCGTGAAATACGTTCAGAGAAAAGAATGACTAATCCAGACCTACACAGACCTGATACTTCTTGTCTTTTTGGTGCATCATCAATAGAGTTTGCATGTGACTACATAATTTTTGCTCACATACCTGGTAGATTAGGGCTTAAAAAGTATACAGAAGAAGGTTTACCTGTATCTTATTTAGGTCAGAATCAAATCACAGGAGAAGACGAACCAAAGTACATCTGTTATTTTGAATTAGTTAAGAATCGTTCTGGTAAACCTGACCAAAGATTTCCATTGTACAATAACTTAGAGATTTTCTCATTTGAGGAAATGCCTATTAAAACTTTAAAACAATTAGCTTTATAATTATGTATGCAAAATTAGAATTTAATGCTAAGATTCTTTCTGAAAATGATAAAGAAATTATTTTATTATTTGAAGACGAAGAAAAGAGATTTGTTGTAAAAAAATCATCTTCTCTTTATAATTCAATCACAAAATCATTGAATAATGTATCAAATTTAAAGATTGTTACTAAGACTGAAATTTGTAACAATTTAGACGCAATTCGTGTAGGATCATTATTTCATTGTTCTTTTGAAAAAGAAGAAGATAAATCGATTAGAAAAATTCATTGTCAAAAGATTAAATGCTTATCTGACGGAAGAATCTTAGTTGTAGATTTAGAAGAGAAAGAAGTAAAATCTTTCTACAAAAATAGTGTTTTAACTTTAAACCATAAATCAATAACTTATTCATGCAAATAGTAAGAACTTCAAAAAAAGGAACAAGAGTAAATCCTAAGAAAACTCTTATCTTTTCAAATCCAAAAGTTGGTAAAACAGACATTTGTTCTCATTTAACAAGAAATGGCAAATGGACACTACTTGATTTTGAGAAGAACGGTGATGATTATGGTAGTGATTTCTCTGAAGGTGTTATTCAAAAAATGGGTAAACTTGCAGATGTTAAATCATTCTGTGAAGAAGTAAAAAAGATAAAAGAAGAAGAAGGTGAATTTCCTTTTGATGGTATCATAGTAGATACTTTAACAGCATTGCAAGATTGGTGTATTCCTTATGCAGGTAAACTGTATAAAGCTTCTACAATGGGAGGTAAATGGGAAGAAAAACCTGAAAAGATTCTTGAATTACCGAACGGAGCTGGTTATTATTGGCTACGTCTTGCAATGGGTGATGTGTTAAACAGAATCTTTGAAGTGGCTCCTCACATTATTTTACTTGGTCATAAAACTGACAAAGACCTTGAGAAAAAAGGAATTAAATTGAACTACAAAGAAGTTGATCTTCTTGGCAAATTGAAGTCAATTATTCCTGCTCAAATGGATGCAGTTGGTTACATGTTCAGAAAAAAGAATGAGACAATCATTTCTTTCAAAACTGACGAATTACAATTAACAGGTGCTAGATGTGAGCATTTAGTTAATCAAGACGTTGTGATTGCAGAATCAGACGAAAACGGTAAAAATCTTCAAACCCATTGGGATAAGATCTTTATTTAAAATTAAATCAACTTTCATTTTACAAGAGAAGTAAACGCTTCTCTTTTTTTATCCAAAAACAATAATAAAAATTACAATTATGAGAAAATTTGCAGGAATTTCAGCTATCGCTTCAGTACAAGCTAACTTAGTAAAAGTACAATCTTCTAACATTAAAATCTCTCACACTATCATTAAATTAGTTAAGGAATTCAACCCTTCAACTTATAGTGTTACTCTTGATTTTGACCCAGAAGAGCAAAGAATGTACTTAATCTTAGTTAAACCTACTGATGTAGGTACTGAATGGGCTGAATTAAATAATGCTAAAATTCTTCACCCAAAATACTACACTTTAAATAATTCAGCTATTGCTAACTTCTTAGGAGGTAAGGGAACTGAATTAAATGTAGACGGAGAAATCGAAAGTGATGAAAACTTTATTTTCATTCCTTTAAAGACTGTTGTAGAAGGTTCTCAACAGCAAGTAGAAGAGACTGAAACTCAAGTAGTTGAAGAAGAATCTACTGAAAATGAAGTTGTTCAAGAAGAAGTATTAGTTGGTCCAAAAATAGGATTATAATAAAACAACATTTTTTAATCAGCTATGAAAATTAAACTAAATTAATTAACTTTAAATTTTAAAAATTAACAAAAATGGGATTATTTAACTTAAACACAGTAAAAGGAGATTCAACAAATTTATTACCAGGTATCAGAACAGTATTCTTAAAAGATGTTAAGACTAAAGATGTTAATGGACAGGTTGTATTAGATTTTTCTTTTGCTGGTAGAGGAAACGATAGTGGTTTCTTCAATGCTTCATTCTTCTCTTCTTCTTTCGATCCTGATCATCAGTATAATTCTTCATTATCTGAAGAGGATTTCGAAAAGAAAGTTCAAAGAGAGCTTGGTAAGATTAAGACGTTAATTCAAGCTTTTCTTAGATTAGCTGAACTTCCTGAAGGAGATTCTTTTGAGGAATTAGCTGAAAGTATTTCTGATTTATTTGATTCAGATGATGAAAGTGCTGAATGGAAAACTATTGAAGCTGAAATTAAATTAGTTTATTCTAAAACTGATAAAGTTGTGTTACCATTGTTTGGATTTATTTCAACTGCTTTAAGTAAAAGAGCATTGAAAATAGATCCTAATAATCAATACGATAGAATTACTCCATTGGAGGCTATCAACACAGATTCAGCTTTCTCATCTTTAGTTGATGATGAAGACGATAAAGA